>Ga0163199_1000217_pt1 | contig 37817 bp, 33 predicted proteins | sample PL_2010_150m_FD_113537 | JGI IMG/M metagenome (GOLD analysis project Ga0163199, IMG submission 113537) | Freshwater microbial communities from Powell Lake, British Columbia, Canada to study Microbial Dark Matter (Phase II) - PL_2010_150m | ecosystem: Environmental > Aquatic > Freshwater > Lake ...
CCGTCTCGGTGGCGCGGGGTGAGGTCGCGAGGCTGGATCACATCATCACCCAGTTTCTCCGGGCAATCCGCCCTCAGCCACTCGATCTCAGCCCGGCGAATATCAACACCATCGTCGAGGAAACGCTCTCATTCCTCGCGGTGGAAATCGAAAACCGTGATGTGCTTGTTGAAACGGAGCTCGACAGGAATCTCCCGCCTCTCAACCTCGACAGGGATCAGATCAAGCAGGCGTTCTACAATGTCAGCCGCAACGCGTTCCAGGCGATGAACTCGGGTGGTATCCTGCGCATCCGCACCTATCCGGACGAGTCCCACGTCAATATCTCCTTCGCCGACACCGGGGGCGGCATTTCACCCGAGCACATCTCGCGGATCTTCGAGCCGTATTTCACGACAAAATCCGGAGGCAACGGCCTGGGGTTGCTGATCGTTCGCAGGATCGTCCGCGCCCATGGCGGCGAGGTCGTGATCGAGAGCGCGCCCGGGCGCGGTCTCACCCTCACAATCCGCCTTCCGCGTGCGGACCGCAGGGTCCGGTTTTTGAAGCAGGGGAACCCTTCGCCAGAATCCGACTGATGCCCGGCACCTGGGAAATCGCAATCCTCTTCGCAACCGCGTGCCTCGCGGGCGCGATGAATTCCGTCGCCGGCGGGGGAACCATCCTCACATTTCCCGCGCTTCTGGCGTTTGGCATGCCTTCGATTCAAGCCAATGCGACCAGCACGCTGGCATTGCTCGTGGGAATCGCCGGAAGCCTTTATGGCTACCGGACCCACCTGCCCGCCGCACAGCGATGGCTCAAGACTTTCGCCCCGGTCAGCATCGCCGGCGGATTGCTCGGCGCATGGCTCCTCACGCGCACGAACGAGAGGTTTTTCGACCAACTGGTCCCCTTTCTGATCCTCTTCGCCACGGTTTTGTTTCTTGCAAATAACCTGATCCGGCATCTGGCGGGGATCGAGTCCGCATCGTTGGGGGGATCCGCCGCAGGAACTCTGGGCGCGGTGGCCCTGCAGTTCGGGGTTGCGGTCTACGGAGGGTATTTCGGTGCGGGCATCGGCATTCTCATGCTGGCCACCATGGGCCTGCTCGGCCTGCACCACATCCACGAGATGAATGCCATCAAGACGATTCTCGCCGCCCTGATCAACGTCGTCGCCACCGCCTACTTCATCCTCTCCGGACTCATCGTCTGGCCCCAGGCACTCATCATGACCGCCGGGGCGACGATCGGCTATTTTCTGGGCTCCCACTTCGCCCAGAAAATCCCCCAGGACCATGTCCGGAAACTCGTCGGTGTCATCGGCATCTCGCTTTCGGCCGTCTTTTTCTGGCGGGAATTTTTTTCGCGCTGACGGAGCGCGATCAGCCGGCCTGAAGTTCGCCGAGGATGGCGAGAGTGCTGCTTGTGCCGATACGCGTGCATCCGAGTGCGAGCACGCGCCTTGCACGCTCCAAATCACGCACTCCTCCCGAGGCCTTCACCCCGACATGAGGAGGAGAATGACGGCGCATCAACATCAGATCGTGATCCGTTGCCCCGTGCTGGTCGTAGCCTCCGTCCTTCCCTTTCACAAATGCGAACCCAGTTGAGGTTTTGACGAAATCCACCGCCAGCTCCCCGCAGAGTTCACACAACCGGATCTTGTGATCGTCGTCCGCAAGATAATCGGTCTCGAAGATCACCTTCAAAATCCCCTTGTGCCCACGGACGACCTCAAGCGATTCCAAAATGTCGCGGCGGATGAATTCCCAGTCGTTGGAAAGGACTTTGGCCGCATTAACGACCATGTCGATTTCCCGGGCTCCATCCTGCAGGGCGAGCCGGGCCTCGAGGGCTTTGACCTCAGGAAGCTGCCCGCCATGAGGGAATCCGACAACCGTGCAAACCGCTGTCCCGCCGCAAACCTCCGCCGCCATCCGGACGGCATGCGGACGCACACAGACACTGGCGATCGGAACATCCCGGACCGACTCCAGAGCGGACCGGGTTTCGGAATCCGTGAGGGTGGGAGCAAGGACCGCGTGGTCGATGGTCCCGAGAATGGCAACGGCTTCTGCGTCGAGTGGTTTATTCATAAGATATCAGTTCTCCGGCTTGCTCTCCCAGAGGAAGTTTTCGAGGCGGATTTTGTTGATCCTGGCATCCGCCTCCTTGCTGCGGGGACCATTTGCGGCGGAAATCAGTTCGTAAACCCGGATGGCCTGATCCCAGCGCTTCGCCGACTCGAGCAGACGGGCTGCGGCAAATCCGGCTTTGTAAAACCAGAAGAATTCCGCGGAACCCGAGTCCTTGAGGACATCGTAGTAGGATGAGACGGCGGCATCCGTGTCACCCAGCGTTTCATAAGCCGCTCCGATCCTGACCAGCGCCTGATTTTTCCACGACGGGGAAAGTGTCGTATCCCCTGCAATCCCTGCCAGAACCTTGAGAGCGGATGTGGTCGATGCCTCGTCTGCATTGGCAAGCAGGGCTTTCGCCTTTTCCATGAGCGCGGCGGACCTGGTCTCAGGATCCGGATTGGCAGACAAAATACTGTCGAAAATCACGATCGCCTCGCTCCTCTTGCCCAAAGCCGCCTGCAAGATGGCTTGCTCAAGCCTTGCACGCAGGGAAAGCGGTCCGTTTGCTGCGGCCACTTGCTCGTAAAGAATCATCGCATCGTTCGCGGACGCCGGAGTCTGAAGACGGGAAGCTGCCTGAGCCGCGAGAAAGAGAGCGGGCATCTCCTGCGCGGATCCGGGGAATTTGCCCGCCAAAGATTCCAGCTGAATCCTCGCACCGGCGAAGTCCCCCTTCCGGAAATAGAGTTCACCGAGCTTCATGCGAACCTCCGCTTCCGAAGGGGATCCCGCATGGGTGGCGAGGAAGTTTTCAGCGGCCTTGATCGCGGCTTCCCCATCTCCCCCGTCATCTGCAAGAAACACGGAAAGCGCATCGGCCCGCGATGCTTCCGTGGAATCTCCAGTCGATATGCGGCGCAGCTCAGTCCCGGCACCTGCTTTGTCATCGTGTTGATATTTCCACTCAGCGAGTGCGAGTGCGGCAGAACACGGGATGCCCGTGTCGGTTCCCGCACCCAGTTCCTGAAGAATCCCGACAGCCCCGGGATCGCCCAATCTGGCCAGTCGGAACGCCTCTTGGATTTTGACGAGATTCACTTTGGAACTTTGGGGATATTTTTGTTTGAGAAGCTCAAACGCCTCCCTGCTTTTCCCGTCGGCAAGAAGCTCGCAGAGAGAGGCATTGAAAAGCGCGGATTCCGAGAGGGACGCGCTCGCGGAAGCAGAAAGGAAAGCTCCGACCGCCTCCGCGGGCTGGTTCCCGGCGGCAAGCGCCAGACCCCGCAGGTAATCCGCTTCTCCGGAGGTTGTGAGGGGCGGCAAAATGGCCAGAGCTTCGGATCCCCTGCCCTGCTTCAGTCGAAGCCTGGCCAGATCAAGCACGGCAATTTGCCCGGTCTGATCCCTGTCGGAATCGCCTGCGGCAACCTGAAGAAGCCGCTCCGCCCGGTCATCCCTCCCGAGGCGGGCTTCGGATTTTGCGAGATAATATGCGGCGAGCCGCTTGCGGGATGACGAGGTTTCATCATTTGCCCAGCGTTTGAGCTCATTTGAAGTTGATGGGGTCTGGGAAGAATACAGTCTGTCCAGAACAGTGAAGAGTCCGGGCAATTCGGAGGCATCCGGGTTTTTTGAAAGAAAACCCTCCACGAGCGTCTCCGCAGTGGATGGTTGCCCGATTCGAATCAGTGCCTCCGCCTGTCCGAGAACGGCAGAGACCGCCATGCTCTCATCGGTTGGCACAAGGGCGTCGAAGAGTCTGATCGCCCCGGCATCGTCACCGGACAGCGCCAGGCTCCGGGCCGTGAGAAAATCCCGCCTGGCCAGGCCAATACTGTCGGCAGGACGCATCGCATCCAGCACCGCGCGGGCATCGGCCGCGCGCTTGAGATCGAGAAACGCTTCCGCTGTTTCGAATCCGGCGAGCGCACCAAGATCTCCCGCCCATTCCTGCTGGCTTTTTAATATTTCCAACGCCTCCTGAGGCCGTCCGGCAGCGCGCAGCATCCTTGCCTCTCCCAACCTGGCCTGCGAATAAAACTCCGGGGCCTTTTGAGCGGCACGATAAGCGGACAATGCCTGGTCGCTCCGTCCCAGGGCAGCAAGCGCCTGAGCGAGCCAGAAATCCGATTCTGCGCCCCCGGGACTCGCTTTCAAAATCTCGACAGCCTTCTCCGGACGGTTGTCTTCGACATAAGCCCGGGCAAGAAGAATGGAAGATTCCGTGCCGGACTTCACCGCGCCCGCGCTCTCCAGTTTCCGGATGGCGACACCGGGAAGACCGTCTGCCAGGGCCGAGCGGGCTGCGGCGATCTGGTCAACATTCAAGGCAAGAAGGAAACAGACGGAATAAAACATCATGATCGGAAATAGCGTGAAAGATAACGTCCAGTGTGGCTTGTCGTCGAGCGCGCGACGTCCTCGGGGGTTCCTTCCGCGACGATGCCACCCCCTTCCTTGCCACCCTCGGGGCCGAGATCGACAATCCAGTCCGCACATTTCACGACCTCTAGGTTGTGCTCGATCACGATGAGGGTGTTCCGGGAATCGCGCAGCTTCATCAGCACCTCCAGCAGTTTGTGGATGTCAGCAAAATGAAGACCGGTGGTCGGCTCATCCAGCAGGTAAACCGTGCGCCCCGTCGCGCGCTTTGAGAGCTCGGCGGAAAGCTTGATTCGCTGCGCCTCGCCGCCGGACAGCGTGGTCGCCGACTGCCCGAGCCTGAGGTAGCCGAGCCCGACATCCTGCAGCGTTTCCAGCTTCTTGCAGAGCGCGGGAACATTGCGAAAAAACCTTGCAGCATCATCCACCGTCATATCCAGAACATCCGCGATGTTTTTCCCTTTGTAGGTGACTTCCAGCGTTTCCCGATTGTAGCGCCTCCCCCGGCAGACTTCGCACTCGACATAGACATCCGCCAGAAAGTGCATTTCGATTTTGATGAAACCGTCCCCCTGGCAGTGTTCGCAGCGCCCTCCCTTGGCATTGAAGGAAAACCGGCTCGCATCATAGCCTCGGACGCGGGAAGCGGGCAACTCGCTGAACAGGTCACGGATCGGTCCGAGCGCCCCGGTATAGGTCGCCGGATTCGACCGCGGGGTCCGACCAACCGGACTTTGGTCGATCACCACCACTTTGTCGAACTGCTCGATGCCGGAGATGGAACGGTGTTTGCCGGGACGCGACTTGGCCCGGTTGAGATCCCGTTCCAAGGCGGGGCGCAGGATGTCGTTCACGAGAGTCGATTTTCCGCTGCCAGAAACTCCCGTCACGCATGTCAGACATCCCGCCGGAAAGGAAACGGTCATCCCTCGCAAGTTGTTCTCGGAAGCACCGTGGACGCGCAGCCAACCATCTCCAACATCGCCGGGAGCTGCGCCGGTCTGGCGCGGGGACACCCGGACGCGCGGCACGGGGATCCGGATCGTCCCCTTTAAATATTGGGCAGTGAGCGACTCCTCGCTTTTCAGAACCTCCTCTAGTGGCCCCTCCGCGACCAACCGCCCCCCGCGCGGTCCGGCTCCGGGTCCCAGATCCATGATGTGATCAGCCGCCCGGATCGTATCCTCATCGTGCTCCACCACGATGACGGAATTCCCGAGATCGCGCAGGTCCCGCAGCGTCTGGATGAGGCGGTCGTTATCCCGCTGGTGAAGCCCGATGCTCGGCTCGTCGAGGACATACATGACCCCGGAAAGCCCGGAGCCGATCTGGGTGGCCAGCCGGATCCGCTGGGCCTCGCCGCCTGACAGGGTCCCGCTCTCCCGGTTGAGCTGAAGATATCCAAGGCCGACCTGGCAGAGAAACTGAAGCCTCTGGCGAATTTCGCGCAGGACATCCTTGACGATCTCCTCGTCGGAAGGCGGCAGATCCAGAGAGCTCAGGAGAACCTCGGCATCGGAGATCGGAAGGGCACAGAGCGTCTCGATCCCGAATTCCCTGCCCCGCGAGTCGGCGATTGTCACGGCAAGGATTTCCGGCCGGAGACGGGCTCCGCCGCAAGTTCGGCAAACCCTTCGGTTTTGAAAGGCGCGAAGCCGTTTTTTTGAAAACTCGCTCAGCGTGTTTCCATAAAGCCTCTCGGCCTGCGCCAGGATTCCTTCGAACGGCTTTGCGACCACCTTGCCCGAACCCATTTTCAGCGGAACCGTCCGGTCGCCCGACCCATGAAGCACGAGGTCACAAAAACCGGCCGGCAGATCGCCCCATGCCCTGTCCAGGGGGACCGGAGTATCGGCGACCAAGGCGGCAAGAAGAGCGCTGTAGTAGACTTTCATCCGCTTGTTGGCGGATTTCCAGGGCTTGATGGCCCCCTGGGCCAGCGTCTTTTCCGGATCCACCATCAGGTCGGGATCGAAATACAATTCGGTCCCGATCCCGTGGCAGGCCGGACACGCGCCAAGATGGCTGTTGAAGGAAAAATGTTTCGGGGTCAGCCGCGGCATCGTGAATCCCGTCTCCGGATTGCAGTAGTCGGTGGAAAATTTCTCCTCGACCCATTCAGAGCTCCCCGTCTCCTGGCGGCTGACCGAGATCTTCCCCGCCCCCCAGCGCAGGGCGGTTTCTATGGAATCTGCCAGGCGCTGGGAAAGACCCTCGCGAACCACCAGCCGATCCACAACCGCCTCGATGGTGTGGCGGGCCGCCTTGTCGAGCTTCACGGAATCCGGTTTCGACAACTCGAGCACCTCGCCATCCACACGCACACGCACAAAACCCTCCCGTCGGGCTTTCTCCAGCACGTCGCGAAATTCGCCCCTTTGCCCGCTGACCAAGGGAGCCAGAAGCAAAAACTTCGTGCCCTCGGGCCAGCGGAGAATGGCATCCGTAATCTCCTGCGGAGTCTGACGGGAAACGACATGTCCAGTGGAGGGATCATGAGGAACGCCGACGGCGGAATATAAAAGCCGGAGGTAATCGTAAATCTCGGTGGTCGTGGCGATCGTGGAGCGCGGATTGGCTCCGGATGACCTCTGCTCGATGGCGATCGCCGGCGAGAGTCCCTCGATGAAATCTACATCGGGCTTCTGCATCTGGTCGAGAAACTGCCGGGCATAGGCGGAAAGACTCTCCACATATTTCCGCTGCCCTTCCGCAAAGAGCGTGTCGAAGGCAAGAGAGGACTTGCCGGAACCGCTCAGGCCCGTAATGACGACAAATCTGTCCCTCGGAATCCTGACATCAAGATTCTTGAGATTGTGCTGCCGGGCCCCTTTGATCCGGATGTATCGCTGCGTTTCTGGAGGCATTGAAGTCGACGAACAAACGGCACCAGCGCCGTTCAACGGGCAAGCTTCAAAATCCCCCTGGCCGTCTGACCGGGATCGGAAAATTTTCCGGCGGCCAGGGTATTTCCTCCGGAATCGACGCCCAGCGCGGCCACGAATCCGCTCAGCGCGGCGGTCTGCTTCGGGCCAACCGCAACCGAGCCATCCGCGTTGAGCATGGCAATCCCGCGGCGGGGCTTCCCATAAAAGGTCGTGAAATTTCCTCCCACGACGATGCTGCCATCGGGCAGGAGCGCAAGGGCGGCGACGGAACCGTTGGTGGCTACCCCTCCTTCCTGCGCCCCGAAACCGGCATCGGCGGTCCCGTCCGCATGGAACTTGACAAGGTCGGTGCGTTGGAGATTTCCGGCCGTGTTGAAGTTTCCGCCGGCCAAAATGCCCCCGTCCGGAAGCACGATCACGGCGGCCACAACCCCGTTCGGCCCCATGACAGCTTGGGAAATGAATTCCTTGTCCAGCGACCCGTCAGGATTCAACCGGGCCAGATTCTGCCTCGGGACGCCGTTGACCGCGGTGAAGAGTCCGCCAATCACCGCCTTGCCGTCTTTCTGAACGGCGATACACAAGACCTCTCCATTGACTCCTTCGCCCGAACCGAATCCTGTATCCGGCTCACCGCGGAGGGGCAAACAAACCGAGAGAAGCAGCAGGGTGAGTATCAGGAGTTTCATGCCGCCTTCAATGCACCTCCGGAGAGGGGAAAAATCAAGTTAGAGTTCGAATCGCACCTGAAAAATCCGCGAGCGTTCCGGGCTGAACTCGGCGGCAGTGCCATCGGGCAGTCCGGCAACGAAGAGACCGGTTGGCGAAGTGGTATAGTGCGTGACTTTGCTCAAATTTACGATCGTCGATCCGTTGACGCGGAAGAAATGCTCACGGTCGAGTCCTGCCTCGATGTCTTGAAGGCTGTGGGGGACGACAACACTATGACTTCCGAAAAAGATCCGTGTTGATCCGCCTTCATCCGTCAGATGGGAAAAGTCGAGAACCTGAACCATGTGGATGCCATTCCGATCGCGCAGAAGAACCCTGCTCTCCGATCCCTGGATATACTCGCCCGGCTGCACCTCGGATTTCGGGGGCGCGTCGGCAATTGCCTTCATTTGCAGATACGCCCGGCGAAGGCGCTGCTGATCGACCGGCTTCAAGAGACAGCCGATCACTCCGTAACCGAAAGCATCCAGGGCCATCATGGCATGCGCGGTGACAAGAACGACCGGGGGTGCCGGCGAACCCATCCTCTCAAGCATCTGAATGCCGCTCATGCCGGGAAGTTCGATATCCAAAAAAATTCCATCAAACTTTTGCGGGTTGTCGTTTTTCCGGTTGCCGATCAACTCCAGCGCCTCCATGGCGGTTTGAACTCCGACAATTTCCAGGGAGGAATCAATTTCCAGCAGCGAATCACGGAGATCTTCCAGCGCGACGGCTTCGTCTTCGACCACAAGGACAGTTTTCATAGAAAAGAACGCAACAACTATGCAACAAAGCGACGGGTTTGCACAGTATTAATCGTCAACGAAAGAAGGATTTTCACTAAATGGGTTTTATGCGGCGGAAGCAACCGGGAAAACATCGGTTTCGGACCGGAGAAACCGCTCGTCGAGGGGCAGCAAAGCAATCGCCTCAACGCGGGGACCGGGGATCTCGTGGATTTCAAAGCCCCCGCGGCCATTCGTGGCAAGAAGGATGCGTTCCCGGACATTCTCGAGACCCAGCCCACCGTAGGTGGGAGCCGAGTCCGGGGAGTTATGAACGAGCGGACCGTCATTGACGATAAAAACCAGGAGCGAACTCTTGTCCGGAGAACGACTGATAAAAATGTCGATCTCTCCGCCCTTCTCCAGTTTGGAGATGCCGTGTTTCACCGAATTCTCCACGAGAGTCAGGACCAGCATGCCCGGGATCTTCTGTCCGAGAAGCTCCGGCGGACATTCAATCCGGTAGCGGATCCGGTCGCCGAAGCGGATCGCCTCGACCTCCAGATAATCACGGACGATTTCCAGCTCCTTTTCCACGGACTGGAGCTTGGTATCGCGGCCGGCAAGAACCTCACGAAGAAGGCTTCCCAGCGAGGTAATCATGGATTTCGCCTTGACGTCCTGCCTCCCGATCAGGGCGCGGACGCTGTTCAGGGCATTGAAAAGAAAATGGGGATTGATCTGCGTCCGAAGGGTGCGGAGTTGAGCCTCGGTCTCGATTGCGGCGATCCGGTTCTGCACGGCCTCGCGCTCGTGGGTGGTGTCGCGCAGCACCCCGGCCATGGATGCGACCTGATCGTCCGCCGTGCGGCGAAGCGGCTTGGCATCGAGTTGAACGTGAACCCACCGGCCCTCGGCATCGCGCATCCGGCAGGCTTGGCTCCAATGAGCAATCCCGGCGGATGTCAGAAGGCGGAAATTCTCCTCGAACTCCGGCAGATCGTCTGGATGGACCAGCCCGCGGACAATCGACTCCGGGACGATCTTTGCCGTCCCGATTCCGAATTTCACCTTCCACGACGGAGTGTGACACGACCAACCGGCCGGGCTCCAGTCCCACACGCACAAATCCGCGGATGACATCGCCAGGGCGAACTTCAATCGCAAGGCGCCTAGTTCGTCATGGAAAGCGCCGACCATCAGGCAGGCGAGACTGGAGAGAAACGCGAATCCCAGAGTCGCCATGTGAAGCTCGTTCGTTTGAGAAAGAAGTCGGATCTCGGCCAGTCGCGCGGGGATCATCGCCGCAAAAGCAGGGACCATGAAAATAAACATCGCCTGGAAGAGCGTCGCCGTCCGCAGCCCGAAACGGACCGCCACAAGAAGCGAAAGGACCAGCGAGGTCCCCATCGCGATAAAGCGCGTGCCGCTCTGCAGATCCTGCATGTTCACAAGGCTCCAGATCACGGTGCCGAGGACGAGAAAATAGGCGAGCAGTTCATAGCGGCCACGGAGCGTCGGAGGCCGGAAATCCTGCCGGCGCAGGGCAAAAAGGAAAAAAGGACAAAACACGAGCGATCCGAACGCATTCGCATGGACGTAACCGAGGAAGCCGGTGGCCATCTGCGAAACGGAGAGGATCCCGCTCAGGTGGAGCACAACCACACCGTAAATCCCCCCGAGAATGGGTCCGGGAATGCATCCGTAAGCGACAAATTTTCCGAAATCACGCAGGCTTGAGAACGAGAGATCGATCCGAACCATCCGCGCCAGAAGCACCCAGCTGAGGGTCATCTCCAGCACATATCCTGCCGGTCCGGCGTAGAGGAACAGGACGGGTTCGCCGTTGAGGAGATTGCTGGCGAGCGTGCCGAGATAAACGGCGGGGGCGGTTCTCTCCAACCCATATAGAAGGGCCAGGGCCAGGCTGAATCCCGCCGAGGGCCAGATCGGGCTGATTAGGCCGCCGGAGACCTTCGTGAACCATCCGCCCATCTGGGAGAGCAGAAAGACGCCGAAAATCATCCACCCGAGCTGAAACAGAAACTGCGGCAGTCCCGTTGCCTCGGGCGGGCGCGAAGAGCTCATCAGTCCTTTGGGCTGGGCGTCCATTGATGGCGGCTTATATAGGTCGGGCTCCACTGCAGCACAATAAAAGCGTGAAGGCGGCGCGGGTCAAGCCGCGCCGCCGTCATCTGGTTGCGATTTCCATGATCGCCACCCGTTCTGTCCCCGGCCCCGCCCGGAAATTGCAAGGGCGGCGGGGGCTCTCCCTCCCCCACCGCCCTGCATTTTCCCCCTTTGGCCCTTTGGATTTGTTACACCGCCTTCTCGCCGGTCTCGTCGGTGCGGATCCGGATCGCCTCCTCAACCGGGGAGACGAAGACCTTTCCGTCCCCGATCTTGCCGGTCTTGGCGGCCTTCACGATCGCGGCGAGCGCGCCCTCCAGTGAGGAGTCCGTGAGAACGACCTCGATTTTTATCTTCGGCAGGAAATCCACCGTGTATTCGCTGCCGCGGTAGATCTCCGTGTGGCCCTTCTGCCGTCCGAACCCCTTGACCTCGCTCACCGTCATTCCCTCGATCCCGAGGTCGGCGAGCGCGTCTTTGACTTCTTCCAGCTTGAACGGCTTGATGATGGCTTCGACTTTTTTCATAAGTTTGGTTTTCTAGACTTCGTTTACTTGTTCAGAATGTAGCCTTCTTCGCCGTGATCGGTGATATCGAGTCCGGCGGACTCGTCTTCCTGAGAAGGCCGGAGACCCATGGCGAACTTCACGACGAAACCGAGGACGGTCGCGCCGACGATGGCCAGCACGAGAGTGATCCCGATCGCCTCAAGCTGGACCAGCCAGAGGGAGTGCCCTTCGATAGCAGCCTTGAGTCCGTTCTTGGCGGCATAGGCGTCGCTGACAAGGTTTGAGTTCACTGCAGGGTCCACCAGGACGCCGGTCAGGAATGCACCCATCGTGCCTCCGACAGCATGCACACCGAACGTGTCCAGAGCGTCGTCGTAGCCGAGCATCTTCTTGAGATAGGTCACCGCGAGGAACGGCACCAGGCCGGCCAGCACGCCGATGATCACGGCCCCAGTCGCATTGATGAATCCGCAAGCCGGGGTCACCACGACCAAGCCGGCCACCGCGCCGGAGCAGAAACCGAGGATACTGGGCTTCCCCTTGAAGATGAGTTCCGCAAGTGCCCACACGAAGGAGGCGACACCCGTGGCGAGTGTGGTGGTGAGGAAGGCGTTGGCGGCCACACCGTCGGCGGCGAGGGCGCTGCCCGCATTAAATCCATACCATCCGACCCAGAGCATGCCGGTGCCAACCATACAGAGCACCATGCTGTGCGGAGGCATCGGCTCCTTGCCAAAGCCGAGACGCTTGCCGAGAATCATGCAGACGATCAGCGCGGTCCATCCCGAGGACATATGCACCACCGTGCCACCCGCGAAATCGATCGCAGGAATTTTCGCGTCGGCATTCCAGACGCCGTTCATCAGGCCGGAAGCACCCCAGACCATGTGGGCCAGCGGGAAGTAAACGACAAACATCCACAGGAAGGTGAAAACCATCAGCGGGATGAATTTGAACCGCTCCGCCGTGGCTCCGAAGATCAGGGCCGGAGTGATGATCGCGAACGTCAGCTGGTAGATGCAGAAAACGTTCTGCGGCACCCAGTAGGCGTAGTTCGTGTTCGGCGCGGATGTCACGCCGTTCAGGAAGAAGAACTCGGATCCTCCCAGAAACGGGCTGCCGAAGTTCGTTCCAAACACAAGGCTGTATCCAACCGCCCACCACATGATCGTCACCATGCCGGCGATGCCAATGCACATGGCCAGCACGGAGAGCACATTCTTCTCGCGGACCAAACCGCCGTAGAACAGCGCAAGGCCGGGAAGCGTCATGAAAAGCACCAGGGCGGCGGACGTCATCATCCAGGCCGAATGGCCGGGACCGGGAACACCGGTGATCTTGCTGCCGGCTGGATCAACGTTGTTGATGTAAGCCTCAAGGCCCGCAATACGAGCCTCCAGGGTCGGCTCCGCAGCTGCGGGAGCAGCAGCAGGCGCTTGGGCAACAACCGGGGTGGTGGCGTCTTGCGCAAACGCCAGGTTCGGGGTGGCAATCGACCCGGCTGCAAGGAGCGCAGCAGCCAGAGTCGCCAGTATTGGTTTGGTTCTGAACATGGATTTATGTGTTTTGTTGGACGAGCCAAAGGACTCGCAAAACATCATAAGCAATCCTCGTGCCAACTTAAAAATCGAAAGGCGCGCCCTGCTCCGCCTCCAAAGGCGGCCGTTTTCTGGAGGCGAGGAGGATAAAGAACGACAGACAGGTCACGGACAATGCCCGCAGCTTACATCGACAAATATTGCCGTCGGCGTGCTTCGGGAAACCTCTCGATCGCGTAGCGCAGCATCGTCCGCGGCATACGCCGGACATGACACTTCAAAAAAACCTCGAGCGCAGCCGTGTCGCGCTTGCCGGCTTCGCGCAACATCCAACCGCACGCCTTGTGCATCAAATCCTCCGGATCCCGCAGCAGCAATTTGGCCAAGGCAAACGTTTCCTCCAAGTCCCCATTCCGGATAAACGCATACGTCGAGACGATGGATATCCTCCTTTCCCAAAGACTGCCGGAGCGGGCCATCCGGTGCAGGACCGGACGCGGGCGGGCCAGAAGCCATGCGCCGACAATCTTGTAGGCGGAGACGTCCACAAGATCCCAGTTGTTGATCCACCGGGTGTTCGAGAGATAAAAATCAAAGATCCGCTTTTTGGTGCGGATATCCCCACGCTCGTATCTCCGCACCAGAATCAGCAAAGCCAGCAGCCTCTCCTCATGCCAGGGCGACTCCAAAAGGCGCGAAACCTCCGATCCGCCGTCATCGAGATTTGCGACAGCACGGATGTCCGGCACCCGGACGCCCAGAAATTTGTCCCCTTCCCCATATTGACCGGGGCCGGTCTTGAAAAACCGCGAGGGGGATTCCGACCGGCCCGGCTGGACCGCGTTCCGGAGTTTGCGTTGGAGCGATGTCATGGCACAGGTTGCTGAAAACAAACGATCCTTCCGGCAGGGGCAAGACAAAGCGTCTCCCTCGCAACGCTTGTCAGAAAATCCGCTTCCCGTTAATGATGGTCCGCCTTGAAGTCCATCGAATCGCTTTTTCTGATTTCCGGCAGCGGCGACTATCCCCGCCTTGTCATCGAATCCGCCCGCGCGGCCGGAGTGAGCCGGATTGTGCTCGCCGCCTTCGAGAACGAAACCCCGCCGGAGATCGCCGCCCTGGCCGATGAGGTCCATTGGATGAAGGTCGGTCAGCTTGGCAAATTGATTGGAGCCGCGAAGAAATCCGGGGCGAGGGACGCTCTCATGGCAGGGCAGATCGCACCGGGCAACCTTTTCAATCTCCGCCCGGACCTCCGTGCGCTGGTCCTGCTCGCCCGCTTGAAGGAACGGAACGCGGAAACCTTGTTCGGAGCGGTCGCATCCGAGCTTGCCGCCGCCGGCGTCCACCTCCTTCCCGCAATCGAATTTCTTGATGACCACATGGCAGGAAAAGGCCACCTTGCCGGACCGAAGCTCAAGGCTCGGCATGTTGCCGATCTCGAATTCGGATTCCGGATTGCCAAGGAAACCAGCCGCCTCGATATCGGACAGACCGTCATCGTGAAAAACGGGACCGTGCTTGCTGTCGAGGCGTTCGAGGGAACCAACGAGGCGATCCGCCGGGGGGGAGAACTCGGCCGCGGAGGAGCCTGCATGATCAAGGTCTCAAAACCCGGACAGGACATGCGGTTCGACGTGCCGGTCGTGGGGACCAAAACGCTTGAAACCGCGGCAGTAGCAAAAATCCATGCCGTCGGCGTGGAGGCGGGGGCCACCCTGCTGCTCGACCGCACTCGCGTCACGCAAGCGGCAGCAGCACATTCCATTTCAATATACGGATTATGAAAACCATTCGCACGGGAGTCGTAGGGGTCGGACACATGGGCATCAACCACGCCCGGATCTACAGCGAGATGGAGGGTTCAAAGCTGGCCGCCGTTTACGACTCCGATCCTGCAACGGCCGCCGCCGTCGCCTCCAAGTATCTCACGAAGGCGGCGACTTCGCTGGAGGAATTTTCCTCCCTGGTCGATGCTGCAACGATCTGCACGCCCACCGTTACTCATTACGACATTGGTAAAACACTCCTTGCCCGGGGAAAGCACCTGCTCATCGAAAAACCGATCGCCGACACCCCGGCGCATGCAAGGGAATTGGCCGGGCTCGCCTCCGCGAATTCCTGCGTGCTTCAGGTCGGCCATGTCGAGCGGTTCAACCCGGTTCTCCATGCGCTCGAGGCGCAGCTTCAGAACCCACGCTTCCTCGAGGTCACCCGGCTTTCCCCCTACCCCAACCGCAGCACCGACATCGGGGTTGTGCTCGACCTGATGATCCACGACATCGAAATCATCCTGCACCTCGTCCGCTCTCCGATCTCCTCGATGGACCCGGTCGGAATCTCGGTCCTTGGACGCGGCGAGGACATTGCGAACGTCCGGTTCCGCTTCGAAAACGGATGCGTCGCCAACCTCACCGCCAGCCGGATCAGCCAGGACCGCGTGCGCAAAATCCGCGTCTTCCAGGAAAATGCCTACCTCTCGCTCGATTACAAAAACCAGTCGGGCTACCTCCTGCGCCTTGCACGGGACGACGAGAAGGAAACCTCCGGCATCGGGAAACTCATCGGACTCGCGACCGATTCAAAGATCGTCACCGACTTCAGCGGACGCCGGATTGTCCGCGAACCGGTCGAGGTCGAACAGGGCGAACCGCTGAAGATCGAGTTGGAATCATTTGTCCGCTGCGCCCGCGAGGGCCTCAAACCGCGCGTCACCGGACAGGCCGCTGCGGACGCCCTCGACATCGCCCTCGAAATCACCGGGCGGATCGAGGAAGCAGATCCGCGGAAAGCGCCCGCTTCAAGTTAGCTCACCATGGACACGGTGATCACGGAGCGAGATACCATCGGGACAGAAGGAGTTGGTATCATTTCTGGTTTTTCTCCGTTCACTCTCCTCACAAAGCCACCCGCCATGAAGACCGGCCTTTCACTGTCCGAAGACGCTGTCCCGACAGGATGACTTTTGCGGTGATGCCTTTGGGCAGGTCGAGGCGGACTTTGATCTCCGCAGCCGTTCGCTCCCAAGCGCCACGAATCGGACCGTGGGGAGTCGGGACGATCGTCTCTGCCCTGTCGCCTTCAAATGTGGGCTGGAAAAGGATTTTGTCCCAAGCGGGAGCCGTCTGTCGGATGCCGCCAACGGTCTGCATCAGGTGATACAGCGGGTGAGCCGACCATGCATGGGAAAAACTTTCGTCGCCAAGGCGCGGATTGAAGACCTCCCATGTCGTGCCGTGCTCCGACATCGGGGTCCATTTGTCCCGGATAAATTCCAGAACCTCTGCACTGTGGCCTCGCGCGGTCAGCACTTCAAAAACATAGGTGATCCAGTAGCACGACGGGTAGATTTCCGGCACATGCTGCTGTCGGATGAACGGCAGAAGGACATTTTCCACTCTCGCGGCGTCGTGCTGTGGTTCGAATCCGGCAAGGATCGCCAGCGTCTGGGCATGGATGGATGTCGTCTTGATCAGTTTGCCCGTGGCTGTCAGACCGTCGCAGAGAAGACCGTCGCGGCGAACAAGCTTTGAGAGGGCTTTGCGGAGGCGACCCGCCCAGGCCGTGAGCGAGCGGGCTTCCGCCGGCATTCGCGCCTTGCGATACATCTCCGCCATCCGTTCGAGCGCAATCAGGAGCCACAGATTGTAGATCGTGGAGCTCCCTTCTTTTGGAAGCCCGGTCCAATCCAGAAACAGCCAGTAGCGCTCGTCATAGCTGACAAGTCCTGTCTTGGAATCTGTCTTGTCTTTGAAATATTTCAGTGCCTCGAGAATCGTGCGCTGATGGGCCTCGAAAGGCTCCAGAGAACCTGTCTGCCAGTAGTAGTCCCAGATGGTGATGAACCAGATCAGAGTGAAATCCGGAAGGATGCAACTGTGTGCCATGGTCGGCGCGTGTCCGTAGGTCAGGCCGTTCTGGAGAGATTGCCCGGCGATCTGCGCGATCCCGCGCCGGAACAGGCGGGTGTCACCCGAGTAGAAAAAGGTGTTTTTCGCCTGCACGCGGGCATCACCCCACCACTGGGCCTGCTCGCGCCAGGGAGTATCGATATAGGCATCCAGACTGCATACGCGCTGGGTCCATGCGCAGGTTTCCCAGATGCGCTGCAGGGCGGCATCCGAACTCTGGAAGCCGCCTTTCTTTGCGAGCGGGTAAAGCGTCGTTCGTAAAAACGGCCGGATCACCAGATCCGCTTCGTTGTCGCGGACGGTGAGCACCATGAATCGAAAACCGAAAGCATGATAAAACACATGCGTCTGGTCTCCGGGCCGGCAAATCAGGCGGTGGCCAAATGCCATACGACAATGCCTGTCCGGAATAAAGTGCGGCTCCAGAGTATCGGGATCGATCGTCTCGACATGCAGGGTGTCCACTATTTCTCCTCCCTTCGCTCCGGCGATCTCGAACCCCACGCTTCCGACCACGGTCCAGCCAAAATCGATGAGGTAGCTGCGGAACCGCTTTTTTCCAGTGGGCAGCACGGCGACTGACCCGACGGAAATGTCCTCCATCCGGTGGGTCAGACCCTCCGCATGCCTGATTCGGGTGATATCCCGGGTGTCGAGATATCCCGCCCTGCACCGGCCCTCGGCAGTTCCCAGGCAGCGGACAGGAGCAACCTCCTTTTCCTCCAGCATGGGGATCCCCCTCGGTTCGAGTTCATACCAGGGCATGCCGTTCCAGGGATGTTCGACAGCGGGCGACGTCCAGCCGGAATCATCGAATCCCGGCTCCATCCAGTCGGGCGGCTCCTCGCGAAGATCAATATGCTCCTGACAGAACAGTTGGAGGCTCACCGGAACCGTATCGCGACGAAGGCCAGTCTGGCGGCGGCACCTCCAGCTCTTGTCCGAAAAGATTTCCGTTTTCCCCCACTTTGCGGCCACCAGCAGTCCCGCCCATCCCTGCGTCACATATTGGAAATTACTGAATCCCGGATGGTGCGCCCGCACAGCGAGAACATTCCGGCCCTTGCGGAGATACGAAGAAACATCCACTTCGTCATACGGCCAGCTTTTCTGAAATCCCCTCGCCGGGCCCCGGCACACATACCTTCCGTTCAGATACAGCTGATACGACTGGTCGGCCGTGATCGCCAGCAAGGCCCGCACGGGAACGTTTTCCAGCCGGAATTTCTTTCTGAACAACGCGTAGCTGTTGTGGAGGTCCCACCCGTGGTTGTCCGGCCAGATCCAGCGGGCCTTTTTAAATATCTCGGCTGATTTCAGTTGTTTCGGTGACATCGTCGGAAATGGAATAGTGGAACGGACTTGTTATGGCTGCATGAATCCACCCTGTGCAACCTCAACAGTCGCAAAAGTGGAGATATTAACCGGAAGCACGTTGATTTCCATCACTGCGGCTTGTGCGATGGAGTGCTGTCGAATAAGTTGCCGATATGACCACCGAACAAATTCACGGACACGAAATCATGGCCCTCGTCGCAAAATACCCGGAAGGCATCGCGCCGGAGACACTCGCCGACATCGCGGCGCAGGAATTCGGGACCGACACACGGTTCTTCACCTGCTCGGCGGAGAACATGTCCCTTCCAGAACTCCTGGCATTCCTCCACGAGCGGGACAAGGTCCAACTCCGCGACAACCTCGTTTTTCCCGGGGGATCGCCCACCTGCAGTCACGACTGAAAGTCCTCCTTGCTAATTTGCGACATTTCCTCCGAAGACCGAAGCCGGTTCCACGGATTTGGATCTGGAGGATGCCGTAGTCAATCTTCTCCATGCGACGCTCCTCAACGCCACAGCCTGAAAAGATCCAGCAACTCCTCGCCGCCGCCCGGGCCGTCGCCGAGGGATTTCTCCGGGACAATGGACAGGTGCCTCCCATGATGCTGGCCTTTTCGGATGACGGGATGATTCTCCATTCCGCGACCAGTACGACGCACCCTCAGGTGAAGGATGACTTTGCCGGGGCCTGCCGGTTGCTGGCGCGGGCCAACCGCTCCACGGCGGTCGTCCTGATCCTTGAAGCCTGGGCACGGATCGCCCCTCCCGGTGGATCCATCGACACCGACATCCGCCCAACCACCGCGCCGGACCGGGTTGAGGTCGTCAGCCTGAGCGCAGAGATCCCCGGCCACGGATATCTGGCCATACACGAAATCCAGCGCGGCAAGGATGGGAAGTTTTTTGCTCTGGGAGAAGACCAGGGAATCAGCGCAACAGACATGCAGGGCCGGTTCGCAGGAATCCTACCCTCAACCCCTCCGATGGATATCGAAGTCGAGGTGGCGCGGAAGGTTCTCCGGAGCTTCGGGATCAATCCGGACGGCACGCGGATCAATCCGCTCTGGAATTAGCCAACTGATGAAGCGATTTCTTGACCGCGGAGGAGCCTGGGTTGCCGGTCAGTTTCTGCTCTTTTCAGTCTTGCTCGTGCTTGCGCTGAGGTATCCCGGCGCGGGCCCGGCGGCCTGGAGATGGACCGGAGCACTTGTTCTTGTCGCGGCCGCGGCGGTTGCCGTCACGAGTGCAAGGGCGCTCGGACGAAACCTCACCCCGCTCCCCAAACCAGTCGCCTACGGCGAACTGATTCAGCACGGGATCTACGCGAAGATCCGCCACCCGCTCTACACCTCCGTGATCCTGGCCGGATTTGGATGGACTCTTGTCTGGCTGAGTTGGCCTGCCGCAGTGATGGCGGCGGCATTGATCCCATTCTTCCACGCGAAATCCTGCCGGGAGGAATACTTCCTCCGTCAGCGGTTTCCAGGCTATCGCGAATACGAAACCCGCACCCGCCGGTTCATCCCACTGGTCTATTGACAAGAGTCACTCATGAACAAATCGGAAATCGTCGCTGGCATTCTTGAAAAGCTCCGGGAGGAGTTCGAATCACGCAGCCGTGTCTCGAAGATCACGCGGGAGGGAGGCAACGATGCCGAGAGCAAAGCCGAGGGAAAATACGACACGCTCGCCATTGAGGAAAACTACCTTGCCGATGGTCTGGCAAAGCAGGCGCTCGCCGCCGCTGAGGCCATTGCTGAAATCGAGATGATGCCCCTGCGCACATTCACCGGAGACGATCCAATAGACCTCGGGGCGTTGGTCCAACTCGAGTTTCCCGGCGCACGGGAATGGTTTTTCCTCGCGCTCTCCGGCGGTGGAACCGAGATCCAGCATCAAAGAACAACGATCACGGTCATCACCCCCGAGTCACCGCTCGGATCGCAATTACGCGGATTTCGGCTTGGCGACCGAACAAGGACCCCGACTGCCAGAATTGTCCGGGTGGTCTAGTCCCAAAAATTCCCCGATGATAAAGTGCCGGCGGCGGGACTCGAACCCGCACACCCCTTTCGGGATAAGGGATTTTAAGTCCCTTGCGTCTGCCATTTCGCCACGCCGGCTTATGCTGATTTACAGTTGCTTATATAAGAGATGGAATGAAAACTTATGGGGCGGATATTGCAGCCTTCGCTTCACGATGCACTTTCGGGCAGCTTGAGATCGCCTGAATAAGAGGTGTAAGCAACGGCTCGATGGGCTCTTCAAATTCGCTGATGAAGCCCGGCCGGTATTTGATTTTTTCATATCGCGCAATTTCGGCCTTCTTGCCTGTTTTCACGGCATTCTGATACGGCAGACAGAACCCGCGTATGTATCCGCAATGATGAAACCCGACATAATAGGGAAGAGAAAAAAGAGCCGTGAGTTCGCTGGTATAGGTTTCGCCCAGTGCCTTGTAAAACTCATCGCTCTTTTTCTGCTCGTCATTCCTGAAATAGGTCGTGTCGCCATTCAGAAGAGGCTTTTGCGTCTCCGCGTAGATCCGTTCCAGCACGGGTTTCTGTTCGGAAAACGGGGCGTAATACTGCATGTAGGTCAGGTCCACGTAATCCTTCATGATCCGCAATACCTCGCTCATTTCTTCCATGTCCCGCGAATCCCGGTTCACATTGAGCTTGTCACCGAGGATCAAGTGGTTGGGATCGTATCTGCGTATGGCATCCTTCCGTAGAGAATACCACTGCCGGATTATTGTATGCAAAAAGGCCTTGCTGTCTTCCCTGGCCTTTTCAGCATCAGCAATCGATGACCAGTCTGTTTTCGACGCCAGATCATTCCATGACGAAGCCGTCAAAGCATAGGTCCGGCCTGCGTCTCCGGGCGAGACATAGCGTTGCTGCAGCAGCGTGATCCATGCCTGCTTCCCTTTTGCACCCGCCGGACGGTTCATGAGTGAGAGAACCCACGGGTGGATGATCTTCTCTGCGTCGCTCATCATTTTTTCGCCCGTGTTATCCGTATCGACGGCCCATGGCGGACCGTCGGTATAAGCGTATCCTAAAACCCGCGGGTTGTTGGCATACGCAGTGACAACCTCTTTCGCATTGGCGTCGACTGTCGCCGCGAATTCCTCGCTGAAGACATCAACCGGATTGCGCTTGAACGCCTGATGCATATCCCGGCGTTTCATGTTCCATCCCCATGAAATTGGGATTTTCAAATTCACAACAAAGTAAAGATCTTCGAACGAATGCAGACAGCTCACCTGCGGGGTGTGCATGCCGAGCGTATTGAAACCCCATGACTTCAGGTTTTTCGCAACGCGGTTCGCCCATTCTTTCGCAGCGGGGGAGTCATTATTGATTTCGCCGTCCGGCAAAATCAACTCCGGGCCGTATGTTTTCAACACGAACTGGCCGTCCCCTTGAGCACGCCAATAGGCCGGCTCGGCATGGTTGACTCCGATCGAAAGAAACAGTTTGCCATCCGGGGCGGTCAACCACCAGATGCCGTGATCGTTTTTCAGCCCAACAAACTTGCCTGGCGAAGATTCCGCGGAAACGCAGATCGGCAAAAGCGCCAGTGTGACGAAGAGGGCGAGAGTTCGTTTGATTGAGAGGGATGACATTTCGGCGTTTTTCAGAAATTGAGGTTATCCACGATTAGTTCAAGAGGAAACCATCCGGCTCAGCCGGAGGGCTCCAGAGTTTGACAACTCCGGGAGTCCCCGTGAGTCGCATCCAGGAGCAGGAGAAGGAAGATCAGCGGTTCGAGCAAATGAACCTGACGGCTCTTTGAGCGGTTCACGCTATCTCAAGCCTCCGGCATTGCCGGAGGTTTCTGACTGAACGGTTTTTCTGGATTGCAGGGCGGGGCGGATGTCGTAGATTGCCGGTGATGCTCTCCCCGACATCACCAGCCCAGATCAATCTCCGGCAGAGAAAGACCCTGCCGGGAAAGACCGTTCCCGAACCGGAGACAACGGTGACGCTTGCCGGAAAATTGGATGAGCTTTTCAAGGCTGGCTACGAGCAGGATGAGATTTACGGACTCGTCATTCCGTTGCTGATGCAGGGAAAAGTCCGCATTGACCTGGAGGAACGTTCCGAGCGCCTCGAACTCGAAGACCAGGATCTGAGATTCCCCCGAAGCGAAGCCGTGAAAGTTTTTGAGGACTTCCGCGCTGTCCGCAGGGCTTCCTGAAATCAGGTTTCCGGAGGGTTCTGGACGGGCTGCCTGGTCAGCATGGTTTCCCTGGCTTTCTGAAGCAGCCAGGTCTTGGTCTCCGCAAAATCGATGGCGAAGCCATCCTCTTCGGCGATTTCGATGATGTCGAAAAGAAGGCTGTCGATTTTGCTCAGATCCTGCAATGCGGATTCCGCATCTGCGAGGGCGTGTCCGATGTCTTTGGCGGCGTGGCGGAGATGTTTTTCCACTTCATCCGAAGCTTCCGACTCTCCCTTTTCACAGTCGCACTCTTCGCATTCTTCGCCGCAGCAAGGCCCGGTTTCGTCGCTGGCGGGCTCGCTGGTGGTGTCCTGCTTTTCTGGAAGCCCCCATTCCGTGAGAATCCCGCGGCAGTCTTCGATGAGGTGTTCGGCAGCCTGGATGGCGAAGGCGCAGTCCTCCTTGGCGTGGGCGATGTCTTCCGCAGCGTGGGCCAGATCCTTCTCCGAGTGGAGGTAGGTCTTGAGCGCACGGGCGACGCGCTTGTTCAGCCGTTTGGAATCCGGGTTCTTTTCCAGGTAGGCGGCGAGGGAGATGGTTTCCATAGTGGGTTGGGTTCCAAGCCTTATTCTCGCATGATCTGCCGATCAGGCAAGCTTATGACGGAATTGTTACATTCCGATCCCTCGAAGTCGATTTCTCTTTCCCCATCGGTCCCGGCATGAGAGGGGAATCTGGGATGTTTGTTTCCAGTGATGCCGCTCCGGTCCGGTCGGGCCCTCTTCCTCCTGTTGGAAAAATCGTTCTGGCGTTTGCCATCGTCTATCTCGGATACGGGCTCAATTTCCTGGCAGTGAAGGTCGGGGTCGAGACGCTGCCGCCGTTTCTCTTTGCCGGATCGCACATCTTTCTGGCCGGGGTCATCATCATGGGCTGGATTGTCGTGCGCAGGCAGCCCGCGGCCTTGTCCGCCTCCGGCTTCCGCCGGGCGATGGTCTCCAGCTTCTTTTTGTTCGTCGGGGGAGTCGGTCTGGTCACTGCCGGTGAAAAACTCGGGGTGGCATCCGGGATGGCCGCCATCATCAAGGCATCCGTTCCGCTTTGGGTGGCGGTATTCGAGTCCATACGACCCGGAGGGGAGAGGGTGAACACGCGCATGGTTTTCGGACTCCTGCTGGGTGCGGGAGGAGTTGCGGTGATGGTCGCCCCACAATTGGATTTTTCCGCAAGGAATGCCCACCCGCTCGGAACGGGTTTGCTTGTGCTGTCCGCGGTTCTGTTTGCGATCGGAACGATTTTTGTCCGCCACCATCCTCCGTCGGAGTCCGTGACCACCGGCGTCGCATGGCAGATGGTCGTGGGCGGGGTTTACCTGCTGGTGACCGGACTCGCGATGGGGGAGCTTTCCTCGATATCGGTGTCGGATTTCACTCGCCCTGTGATCACCGCATTTTTCTTCCTGCTCTTCGTGCATTCGATCGCGGCTTTTTCGGCCCTGAACTGGCTGCTCCGGCATCTTCCCGCCGCCCTCGTTACGACAAAATTCTACGTTTCGCCCGCCGTGGCGGTGACCGCTGGGTGGCTTGTCCTTGGGGAATCGGTCACCGTGCGCACATTTGCCAGCATGGCGATGATCCTCGCGGGAGTGGGGATCATTCTCTGGGGCGGTGCGCGACGACACGAACCTCCGCTCCGGCCGGACGATCCCGGAGAACTCGAGGATTGAAAAAGGTTTCGAGTGTCGCGATCGCAATGCTCAAAAACTTTTCAGGGAAGTTTTTTCAAGGCGTCGGTCAGGATGGTTTCGGTGAGGAGTTCCGGAAGCACGATCGGTGAGGAGGGATTTCCGGCCGGATAGATGACGTAGAACGGGACTCCGACTCTTCCGAAGCTTTTGAGGGCGGCTGTGATTTCCGGGTTCGCGTTCGTCCAGTCGGCTTTCATCGGAACGACGTGCTTTTCAGCGAGCAACTGGCGCACGGCGGGAGTGTCGATGGCCGTCTTTTCGTTGAATTTGCAGGTGATGCACCAGTCGGCAGTGAAATCCACAAAGACGGACTTTCCCGCGGCCTGAAGGGCCGAGAGCTCCGGCTTGGAAAACGGAACCCAAGCGATATCTCCGGCTTCCTCGGTTCCGGCATAAACGAATTTCTGCCCGAGGAAATACCACCCACCGCATCCGGCGATCATGATCGAAAGGAAGATGGCAATCGCGCGGGTGCGCGTCTTCGAGAGCGGTCCGCAGAAGCCGCCGTAGATCCAGCAGGCCAGCGCAAGGCAGAGAAGAAAACACAGGAACCAGAAAATGCCATCCGTGCCCCGCTGTCCTCCGATGATGCCCAGGATCCAGACGAGTGTTGCCATGAGCGGGAATCCCATGAATTGCTTAAGCCGCTCCATCCAGGCACCGGGGCGGGGGAAAAACTTCATCCACCCCGGGCGGGCGGTGAGCAGAAGATAGGGGAAGGCCATGCCGAATGCCACGGATGCAAACATCGCGAGAATAACTCCCGCCGACTGGCTGAAGGCAAATCCGAGTGCGGTTCCGAGAAACGGCGCGGTGCATGGCGTGGCCAGTAGGGTGGCGAAGACGCCTTGAAAAAACGAGCCTCCCAAACCAGAGGAAGAGGAGGCGGATTCGAGCGCTGTGCTGGCGCGTCCGGGAAGAATCACCTCAAAGACTCCGAAGAGATTCAGGGCGAAGGCGAACACGACCGACCCGATCACCACATTGAACCATGGATTCTGGAACTGGAACGCCCAGGTCACCTCGGTGCCGCCGGATTTGAGGGCGACAACCACAACCGCCAGCCCGAGAAACCAGGCAAAGATCCCGCCCGCAAATGCCAGTCCGTGCGCAAAAATCTTCGCGGGTTTCTCACCGGCCTGCCGGATGAATCCGAAGACTTTGAGCGAAATCACAGGGAGGACACAGGGCATGAGATTCAGAATGAGCCCTCCGAGAAATCCGTAGAACAGCGCCAGCCACAGGCCGGTCCGGGGTTGGGAGGCGGCGGTCGGGCTGCTGATCATCCATGCCTTCCGCGTGCCATTTTCTCCAACGGCGAGCACTCCACGAAATGGGCCGTTCGTTTCCATGCGGAACTCTCCGGCTCCGATTTCGGCGGGATGCCCGATTTCCTGATCGGGTTCCGGAAGGGGATAAATTTCCGCTTTTTCCCCGGGAGGAAGCCCTGAGATGGAAACCTTCCATTCTGGCCCGGTTCGCTTCCAATCGAGATTAAAGGGAGGTTTTGCCGTCGAGGGGATCTGTGATCGGAACCCGGCAAACAGCTCTGTGTTTTCCGGTGTGGAAATGGATGAGACCGGCAGATCGAGCCGGATCTCTCCAGAGCCGGGAATGCACATGTCCTTGCAGACGAGCCAACTTGCCCTGGCTTGAAGGGGAATCATTGCTCCCGGATCGAGGCCGGCCGGGGGGGTGATTGTCGTGATCAGAAGCACCTTATCCCCGTATCCATATGTCCAGATATCTCCCGGCTCGATCATTCGATGCGGCGCCGGCCACTGGATTGGGCCTGCGCGGAATCCTTCGGGAAGCGACCAGGCAATTTTTGTCGGGAGCCCTGCATCACCGCTGTATTCCCAGTAGCTATGCCAGCCTGGGGCCATTTCGAGCAAAAGGCCGACGTCAAATGGCTGCCCCGGGACAACCGCCTTCGTCGAGGAGACAAGGCTTGCACGAACGAGTTGCTGTCCCTCGAACACCTGTGCGTGGAGCCCTGATGTGACCAATACAATCAGGGAGAGGGAGAGTCGGAGGAGGACACGCATCGTCGGCATGCATCCTCCTACCATTGTGTCGTTCCATGCGCAAATTTCTATAGAGAGGCAGCAAAAGGAAAAATCGTGCCATGACGGGAGAAATCCTCCACGATCCGCCCATGGCCCGCGAGAAGACGAAGAAAATGTTCCGGCTGCTGGGCAGTTCGGAAGCCCGCTATCCCGACCAGCCGACTGCGGCCGTGCTGGAGACTTTCCCCAACAAGTTCCGCAAGCGTGGCTATTGGATCACCTTCGACTGCTCGGAATTCACCTCCATGTGCCCGGTGACAGGGCAGCCGGATTTTGCGCTCATCCACATCCGGTATGTTCCGGACGCGCTCTGCATCGAGACCAAGTCGTTGAAATTTTATCTAGCCTCCTACCGCCACGCCCGGAGTTTCAATGAGGAGATTGTCAACAGGATCCTGGACGACCTCGTCAAAGCGTGCGGACCGCGCCGGATGGAAGTGCACGGCGAGTTTTCCGCGCGCGGCGGGATCAGCGTGACGGTAGACGCCTCTTATCCCGATTCGGAGTAGATGGGGTTACTCTTCGCCGCCGGTGATGTCGGAGTCGGCGAGACGGTTCGACGTGCAGGTTCCCCGTTTGGACGACCTGATGAACTCGAAGAACTCAAGGGCTTCCGGGCCCCAATCCGATTTTGCCGCTTCCTCAAGAGCCTCGCGAACGCGCAGCCCGCTCCGGTAAACCAGCTTGAACGCCCGCTTGATTTCCATCCGTGCCGATGGACTGATGCCGCCTCTCCGGAGGCCGACCACATTGATTCCGACGAGCAGGTTGCGGAAATTTGCCGTGACGAACGGCGGGACGTCCTTGTTGAAGCTGGAGCTTCCGGCGACCATCGCCCGGCGACCGATCCGCATGAACTGGTGGAATACGCTTCCCCCGCCGAGCACCGCTGACTCGCCGACACTCACATACCCGGCCAGAAGGCAGTTGTTCGTGATGATGACATTGTCGGCCAATGCGACGTTATGCCCGAGGTGGGTGCCCACCATCAGGAAGCATCCGTTCCCAATCACGGTCTCCGTTCCCTCCTTCGTGCCGCGGTGGATCGTGACATATTCGCGGATCCTGTTGTCGTTCCCGATCCGCACCGCACTGGAGATCTCGGGTTTGTGCGCGAAATCCTGAGGGGCCGCACCGATGACCGATCCGTATCCGATGATGTTTCCCGTTCCCATGATCACGCTGCCCTCGATGACGGCATGGGCCTGGATCACACAGCCCTCGCCGATGGCAGCCCCCCCCTCGATCACGACACACGGGCCGATTTCAACGTTGTCTGCGATCCGGGCGGATGGAGAAACAATGGCGGTGGGATGGATTTTCATAAGAGGCCGGAGTCGCGGAAGCTGAAATATGGAAGACGCCCGCCGTCGGGCGAACCGAGGATCAGGTGGTCGATCAGGTTGATCTGGAGCAGGGCCGCCGCTTCGCGAAGCGTTGATGTCAGACGCCGGTCGGCCGCGCTCGGCTGGGGATCTCCACTCGGATGGTTGTGGATCAGGACGACCGCATACGCGCTGTGGATGATCGCGGGGCGGAAGATTTCCCGGGGGTGTGCGACGCACTCGTTGATCGAACCGAGCGCTATTTCCTCGGTCAGCACCAGCCGCAGCTTCGTATCGAGAAGGATAACGCGCAGCGACTCCCGGCGCAGCGCCTGGAACTCCTGGCCGAAGACCTGATAAATCCTCTCGGGAGTGTCCAGTATCGGTCTCTCCTCTCGGTTTCGCGCCAGGCGTTTCCCGATCTCAAACGCGGCAGCCAGTTCGAGCGACTTCGCCTTTCCGATGCCGGAGACCCGTTTGCGGATTTCCATCGCGGTGTCGCGCGAAAGAGGCACCAGCCCTCCGCTGTTTTCAATCAATTCCGATGCGATGGCGAGAGCGTTCCGACCGGGCTGGCCGGTCCGGATAAAGATCGCGAGCAATTCCGCGTCGGTGAGAGCGCCGATTCCATGCTTGTCCGCCTTTTCCCTCGGCCGATCCGAGGCGGGCATCTCGAGGATCCGGGTCGTGTGCACGCTCAGATCCGGTCGAGAAGCGTGCGCAATTGCTCGGCGATCGCCCGCAGCCCGCCCGCATATTTGTTGTTCTGGATCGGGGCAAGTTGCTCCAGCGATTCCTCGATCAGGCGGAACGCGATCGATTTGGCGGACTGCAGCGCCCCGGCACTTCCCAGCATCGCCACAAGGAGTTCCCCATCGACCTGATCCTCTTTCAGGAGCAGTTCCCGCAGAGTGTTCACATCTTTTCCGGACTGGAGCATGAGCAGCACCGGAAGGGTGAATTTCCCCTTGCGGAGATCCGTGCCCAGGGTCTTTCCGGTCTGTTCCTCGCTGCCGGCCAAGTCGAGGATATCGTCGTAAATTTGGTAGGCCACTCCGAGCTTCATGCCGAACGTCTTCAGCCCGCTGATCACCTGGGGGCTCGCTTCACTGATGAATGCGCCCAGTTCGCAGGCGGCCGAGAAGAGCGCCGCTGTCTTCATCTCGATGATCCGGTAGTAGTCGGCGGTTGAAAGCTTCAGATCGAAGCGCCGCTGGGTCTGGATGATTTCCCCAGAGCAGACCTCGGCCGCGGCGTCGGCGATCCTCCGGCAGATGTCGCTGTTGCTGAAATTGGTCGAAAGCCTGAGGGCGTGGGCGAAGAGGCAATCGCCGAGCAGGACAGTGATCGCGTTCCCCCACTTCGCGTTTGCGGTGGGCTGGTCTCGCCTCAGTTCCGCCCCGTCCATGATGTCGTCATGAACCAGCGTCGCGATGTGGATCAGTTCGAGGATCACCGCGAGATCCACATGGCTCGCCGTGATCTTTCCTGTCGCCCCGGCGGAGAGGAGGGCCAGCGCCGGACGCAGGCGCTTTCCCCCTGCCTCGCACACATAGGACACGTAGCCTTCCACTGCCGGATCGAAGATCTTCGCCTGCGCACGGATTCTTTCCTCGACCGTGTAGAGGTGAGGGTTGATCAGATCGAACGCTTCAGCGAAGGAAATGGGTTCGGTGGATGTCATGGCTTCAGATCGTGTCGGCTTTCCATGCCAGGATTCGGCGGATGATGAAAAAGGGAATCACGAGCGCCACCGCAACGGAGGCCGCGAGCAAGGGGCCGGGAATTACCCGGGCACGGTCGAGAGCGACGGCGCGCAAGCCCGCGGTGACGGCCTCCTGCGGAGTGACCACAAAAGCCGGGAAAGCCTCGAAGTGATCCGACATGTCCAGTTCGCTCTCCCGGGTGGCCGTATCGAAGAATTCCGTCGGAACCGGCCCCGGACAGAGTGCGGTGACGGTGATCCCCCGTGGTTTCAATTCCATGGCCAGCGCCTCAGAAAAGCTTGTGACATACGCTTTCGTCGCGGAATAGACCGCCATGTTCGGCAGCGGGAAGAAGCTGGCCACGCTGCTCACGTTGAGGACGGCCGCGCGTCCCGACTTCAACATCGATGGAATAAGAAGATGAGTCAGATGGGTCAGCGCAACGATATTCACATCGAGCATCGACTTTACCCGTCTCCACTCCCCCGACTCAAATTTCCCGTGGTCTCCCAGCCCGGCATTGTTGATCAAAAAATCGATGGCGATGCCTTCCTTCTCAAGCCAAGCCACCAGTCCCTCCCTTTGGCCCTCGTCCGAGAGGTCCGCTCCATACGTCCGAACGTCCAGCCCGCTGTGAATCCGTCTCAGTTCTCCGGCCAGCTCATCCAGGCGCTCCCGGCGCCTCGCCACGAGGATCATCCCGCGAGCGTAGGGCGCCAGTTGGCGCGCAAACTCCGCCCCGAGTCCGGACGATGCCCCCGTGATCAGTGTTGTGCAGCCTTCGAAAAATTTCATATCCTTCAGAATCTCAATGATTGTTCAGAACCTATCCAGCCAAAAACCATTTACAACTGCCGATGGTTCCCGGATCCGAAGTATCCTTGACCGGACGAACGCTCCGGTCCAGAACCAAAGCCTTGCCGAAGCAACCGTGCCTGCCGGGTCCGCCACCCAAAGGCATTACCACCGCGCAAGCGAGGAGCTATATTTCATCCTCGAAGGGGACGGCACGATGGAAATTGATGGAACTCCACGCGAAATTGCTCCAGGAGACGCCATTCTGATCCCTCCAGGCTCACGCCACAACATCTCCGCTTCCACGACGCTCCGTTTCCTTTGTTGCTGCGCGCCTCCCTACGCTCACGAAGATACGTATTTTGACTAAAGGCATTCACGTGTCGCGATCGCGACGGGCGGGCGCTTTTCAACCGCCGGCGCGTCGGATCTCGATGAGGTGGCTATTGAACGGGGTTTTCCCCCACATGGGACGGATGGAGGGCGACAGGTGGGGGGATTGGAATGCAGTTTCGATTTCCTGCCTTGTGGGAAAATGACAATGTCCGCCCCGGATCCAGCCGGAAGCCCGGACAAAAACCTCTTCGATCATTGTGGCAAGATATCGCCAGCTTGAATCGCGGAACGTAGTGCGGATGAGTGCGCATCCGCCGGGGGCTATCCGTGCGGCGACGGATTCCAATACGAACCGTTGATCAGCAGGTTCCATGTAGTGCAGGACGTCGAGGAGGACGACATCTCCCGAAAACTCCGGGAGCGATCGGGCGTCGCCCTCACGAAAATCCAAATCGGGGTAGCAACCAGCCACCAAATCGCGCGCGGTGCGGACCTTTTCGGCATCCGGTTCGATGCCAAGGATCGGCTGGGTGCAGCCGGATTCACGCAGGTAAGCCGCCAGGAGACCGACTCCACAGCCGACATCGAGAAGCGGTCGATGGGAGTGATGAAGGATGCCCGCGACGGCAGGATAGGAGGGGTCCCAAGAAGCCTTCCCCTTGGCATAGCCGTGAAGGAAACGGGATTTTTGAAAGCGCATCGCCGCGCACTTCGCTGCACTCAAGGGTGCCTCCTTTGCAGAAACCAGAGAAACGCCCCCGGGATTCCCCATAGGGCTGACATCAGATACCCGGCGAGGGAAATCGAGACGGCGGTGGCTGACGGAACAGATGCCAGTGAACCGAGAAGCAGAACAAAGACCCCCTCACGAACACCAACCCCACCGAGGCTGATCGGTAGGCCTGCGAGAATGTCCACTGTCGGCATGAGTGCGAGGAACCGGCCCAGGCCGGGATTCGTGCCGCAGGCACGCGCGGAAAAGTAGTAGGTCATGAAAAATGAAGCGAGCATGACCACCGAAATACCGAGAGCGCCTGCCGTGCGCGGCCATTGAACGGCGCACTGGAAATAGACGCCGGAAAGTTCGACCAGCTTGGTGCGGCCGGGCCACCACGCGGGGAGGCGGGAAACGATTTTCCCCGAGGAAAGAACGACAGAAAGAATGATCAGTATTCCGAGCGTCAAGAGATAGAGGGTCATGACATGGACAAGCCCCGCCACCACCGGGCTTGTTGTCAGCCAAGGCAGCTTCCACGCCATGAGGGTGCTCCCTAGAAGGATCATGGACACGGAGCCGGCGAGGCGGTCCATCACCACGGAGAGTGCGGAGCGGGCGACGTCGTGCCGCCGTGCAGCCAGGAGTCCGATCTTGACGACGTCTCCGCCTGCTCCTCCGGGAAGAAACAAGTTGCAGAAAAGCCCCGCAAAATAGATTCCTGCGGATTCCTGCAGGCCGATATCAACCCCCGCCATTTTGAGAAAGATCCGCCAGCGCATGAGGCACAGAATCTGAACAACGCCGGCCAGCAAAAATCCCCCGGCCAGCCAGCGGGGATCGGCGGACTGGAGGACCGAGGACAGCTCGCCGCGGAAATCCGGTCGGGAAAACAGCCAGACAAGCAGGCCGAGGCTCACAGCGGCCTGCAGGGCGATGAGAGCGCGGGATTTTTTCGGTTCGATCACGAAGCGGGGTAACCTGACAGTTGAAGGCCCTTGAGGTCAATGCCGGGCAGGCATGCACTCCCCGCAGGCGGCGGCTACCCGCGGGGATGGAATTTTTTGATGACGGCTTTCAAGCCGCTCTTTTCGACATGCGTGTAGATCTGTGTGGTCGAAATATCGGCATGTCCGAGCAGTTCCTGGATGATGCGCAGGTCGGCGCCTCCTCCGAGCAGGTGGGTCGCAAAGCTGTGGCGAAGGAGGTGGGGATACACCTTCGACTCGATTCCCGCGCGGGCGGCATATTGTTTGATGAGCTGCCAGATCCGTTGCGGGGTGAGTTTTTTTCCCCGGATCGAGAGGAAAACTTCCGCGCCGGTCCAGCGTCGGACAAGCGTCGGACGCCCGGATTCAAGATACCGGCGGATGGCGGATGCGGCAGGATTCCCGATTGGAACAAGGCGGGTCTTCGAGCCTTTGCCGGTGACCCGGATGAATCCGGCGTCAAGATCGAGATTTTCCAAGCGGGCGGCGCAGAGTTCTGAAACCCGGAGCCCGCTTGAGTAGAGAAGTTCCAGCATCGCACGGTCACGGAAACCTTGAGGATCGGAAGGTTCGATGCTTTCAACCAGTTTGCGGACCTGCTCCACCCCGAGCGTCTCGGGAAGGTGCTTTTCCGGTCTGGGGAGGGAAAGGGATTCGGCCGGGTTGTCCGGCCATCCCTGTCGTTCCACCAGAAAGCGGAAAAAAATCCGGATGGCCACCGCATCGAGGCGCACTGATGCCGCCTCGAGGCCGGCGCGTTTTCTGGAGGCCAGAAAATTGGTGATGTACTCGGGGGTGACGGATCTCCAGGCGGAGATTCCTTCCACGGTCTCCGACCACTTGGCAAAAGCTTCAAGGCTCCGCTGGACGGTCAGTTGGTAGTTCGTCGAAAGCCCCCTCTCGGTTGCCAGATACATCAGGAACTGCTCGATCTCAGAGGTCATGAGAAATATACGTGACGTCGGCTTTCAGCCGATGGGTCGAGACATGGGATGGACGCCCATGCCACGGAAATTAATGAAAAACCGGCGGCCCGCCCATGTGGCAGCCTACCAGTTTTTGATCCACTTCGGCTCGTTGTTTGTCGAGGCCGTGGTTCCGGCAGTGGACCACACGTCGAAGAAGTTGGAGCCGTTGCGGTTGGTCGACCCGGGATACTGATAGCCGTAGTTGGTTCCGAAGGGATCCACGATGCCTAGCGAACTTGTCATTCCCTTGTTGAACTCAAAATATACTTTTCCGCTGGACGGACAGAGAACGCCATAAAGTGAATTACTCCCAACTCCGCTGTTTGTGTAGGTTGCAGAAGCAGGGTAGTCGCCATTATCCGCCTTGTATCGCTCCAGCGCATTCTCCAGCGCGGCGATCTCCGCCTGCGCCCGCGACATGGCGCCCTTCTTCTGGATGTATCCGGCCGTGTTGAGGATCAATCCCGCCAGGATTGCAATGATCGCGATGACGACGAGCAGCTCGATGAGGGTGAAAGCTGAAAGCTGAAAGCTGAAACTTGAAACCTGAAACGCGGAGGGCTTCCCGCATTTTTCATTCCGCATTCCGCATTCCACATTCCACATTTTCTTTGTCATGTCTGTGCCTGCATGCCGGTGATGATGCTGATGAGAGGAAGGAAGAGGGCGATGACGATCGTTCCGACGATGATGGCAAGGAAGACGATCATGATCGGTTCCAGAAGCGAGGTGAGGCCGGTGACCGCATTGTCCACTTCATCATCATAGACCTCGGCGACCTTGAGAAGCATCTCCGGCAGCTGGCCGGTTTCTTCGCCGACGTCGATCATGCTGATGACCATCGGGGGGAAAACCCCGCTGGCCTCGAGCGGCTGGACGATGGATTCGCCCTCCTTGACGCTGTCGTGAACCTTGGAAATGGCGTCGGCGATGACCATGTTGCCCGCAGTCTCCCGGGTGATATTGAGCGCCTGGAGGATCGGCACACCGCTGGTGACGAGCGTTCCGAGGGTGCGGGTGAAGCGGGAAATCGAGCTCTTGCGGGTGAGGTCGCCGAAGAGCGGGGCCTTCAGCTTGATGCTGTCAATGATTTGGATGCCTTTCTTTGTCTTGCTGATCATCTTGTAGAGGATGACGAGAACGACGATGCTCCCGACGATTTCCAGCGAGTGATTTTTGATCAAATTGCTCGCGTTGATCACGAATTGGGTGAGTGCGGGCAGCGGTTTGCCTCCGAGCATGTCCGCGAAGATCGCCTCGAATTTCGGGACGATGAAAACGAGAAGGAAGGCGAGGATCACGATCGCGATGACCAGAACGATGATCGGGTAAAACATCGCGGCGACGACCTTGTTTTTGATCTTCTGGGCCTTTTCCTGAAACTCGGCAAGCCGGAGAAGCACCAGTTCCAGAACACCGCCGAGCTCGCCGGCTTTCACCATGTTCACGTAGAGCTTGTTGAAAATCCTCGGATGACCGCCGAGGCTTTCAGAAAAGGTTCCACCGCCCTGGACAGACTCGGCGAGGTTGATGATCACGCCTTTGAGCACGGGGTCCGGCTCCTGTTTGGAGAGCACGGTGAGACCGCGCAGCAGGGGAAGTCCGGCATCGATGAGCGTGGCCAGCTGGCGGGTGAAGATCATCAGGGTCTTCGGCTTGATGGTCTTCTTTTGAAGGAAAGGTATGTTGATCTTGATCTCTTTCCTTGCCGCGGACTGGGCTTTTGCAGGGCTTTTGGATTTGACTTTGGCACCCTTTCCTTCCTCGGCGATGCTTTTCGGGAAATACCCGGACTGCCGCAGTTGCCCGAGAGCGTCGTTTTGGGAGTCGGCTTCGATGACTCCGGAGGATTCCTGCCCCCGTGAGTCAAGTGCAACGTATGAGTATCTCGGCATAGTTTTGGCGGGACTTGAAAAGATAAAAGCTATTGGCGGGGATGAGTAGTGTCGAGCAAAGAAAACCTCACTTTCCAACGTAGGGGTTGTGCACTTTTTCAAACCCGACTGTCGTTGAGGGGCCGTGACCGGGAAGCACCACGGTCTCGTCGGGTAGAGAAAAAATCTTCTTTTTGATTCCCTCGAAAAGGAGTGTGCCGTCACCTCCTGGCAGATCCCAGCGCCCGACGCCGCCGCGGAACAAGACGTCGCCGCCAATCAGAATACCTTCCCCGGGAAATAAAAAACAGAGGCTCCCCGGGCAGTGGCCGGGGACATGAAGGATTTGCATCCGGGTGCCCGCCACCTCGCATAAAACACATTCCTGCAAGAGGCGGTCCGCCTCAAAAGGCTCGATTTCCAACTCAAAGCCGTGGCGGCGGAAAAATCCTGCATCGGTGACCATGGGAGCGGTATCCGGGTGATAGGCGATTTTGCACCCGTGGCGGCGCTGGATTTTGGCTGCATCAGCGACGTGGTCGAAGTGGCCGTGCGTGAGAAGGAGCCAGTCAATCTTCTCCCGCGCAAACCTCTCATCCGCCCCCTCCGGAGCGTCAAAAAGGAGGTTTCCCCCTCCTAATTCGTAAAAAAACGCATTGGTATCGAGGGCGCCGCCGGTGAACGATTTGAACTGATTCATTGTCTGATGGTCTGATTTCTCATGACGAAGTTTGATTTTCCACCGGTTCTCTGCAAGGTTTTCGCGTCATTCATGCGAAATATCTTTTCATCACGGGCGTTTGCGGTTCTGGCGGCGGGTTTCTTTTCAACCGCTTTTCCGGCCTCGGCGGCCGTGTCCCCGGATTCCGGGCAGGTGGCCCTTGCGGTGGCCCGCTGGCTTGAGCAGGCGCATTACAGCCGTCAAAAGCTCGACGACGCGATGTCGGCCAAGCTTTTGACAACCTACTTGGAACTTCTGGACTACAACCGCTTGTATTTCACCCAGCAGGACGTCGATGAATTTCAAAAAAAATTCGGCAGCAGCCTCGACGATGCCATTTTCCGCGGCGATCTCAGCCCGGCCCACGAAATTTTCGCGCGCTTCAAGCAGCGCGTCGAAGAACGCGTCGCCAGCAACAAAAAACTCGCCCTAAAAAAATACGACTTTTCGCGCAAGGACCAAGTCCAGCTGAACAGGCAGAAGGCGCCATGGCCGAAGGACTCGGCCGAGGCTGATAGGCTCTGGAAGGACCGCGTCGAGGCAGAACTCCTGCAGGAACATCTCAGCGAAGTTCAGATCCGGCCTCCCGATCAGACGGTCGTGAAGCGCTATGAACAGGCGCTGCGCAACGTCCGTGAAATGGAAGCTAGCGACGTGGTCAACTCGTTCCTGAGCGCACTGGCGCAGACCTACGACCCTCACTCCGAATACATGAGTCCCGAGGAGATGGAGAATTTCAACATTTCGATGAAGCTTTCCCTCGTCGGCGTGGGGGCGGTTTTGCGCAGCGATGACGGGTTCGCCCGGGTGATGGAGGTTGTGCCCGGGGGACCGGCGGATCTGGACGGGCGGCTCAAGGAAAACGACCGGATCGCGGCGGTCGCGCAAGGTGACGGGGAATTCGAGGATGTTGTGGACATGAAGCTCGACAAGGTCGTGGAGAAGATCCGCGGCAAAAAAGGTTCTCTGGTCCGCTTGCAGGTGATCCCCGGCGATGCGGCAGATCCCTCAAAACGGCACATCGTCGAGATCACGCGCGATGTGGTGAAGCTCAAGGATTCCGAAGCAAAGGCGGAAGTGCTCGATGTCGACGGGCCAAACGGCAAGGCGACGCGGATTGGTTGGATCACCCTTCCCTCATTCTACGCGAACATGAGCGGCGGCGGGCCTGCCAAAAGCACCACCGAGGATGTGGCGGCTCTCCTGGGGAGGCTGAAGCAGGAGGGCATCGAGGGGCTCGTTGTGGATCTGCGCAAAGATGGAGGAGGGTCCCTTGAGGAGGCGATCAACCTGACCGGACTCTTCATCCCGAAGGGGCCTGTCGTTCAAGCCAAAGACCCCAACGGAAAAATCACCGTCTCCAGCGACACCAATCCCGGGGTTGCCTATTCCGGACCCATGGTCGTTGTCATGAACCGCCTCAGCGCTTCTGCGAGCGAGATTTTTGCGGCCGCACTGCAGGACTACGGGCGCGCGGTGATCGTCGGCGACGAGAGAAGCTTCGGAAAGGGCACCGTGCAGACCGTGCTCGACATCGGCCGGGTCATGCCTTTCTTCAGCCTCGGCGCGGCCGATGCTGGGGCTCTCAAGATGACGATCCAGAAATTCTACCGCGTGCGCGGCGGGTCCACCCAGCTGAAGGGGGTGGAGTCGGATGTCGTTCTTCCTTCCCGCACGGACAACGTTGAGATCGGCGAGGGTTCGCTCAAAAACCGCTTGGAATACGACGAGGTCGCCCCGGTGAAAATCACCGACTCCCCGACGCCGCTCTTCCTGGATGAACTCCGAGCCAACTCCAAGGCCCGCATTACCGCGGACCCGGAATTCCTCTATGTCAGCGAGGACATGAAGCGGCTCCGCGAGCGGATCGAGGCAAACACGATTTCCCTCAACGAAAAGGATCGCCGAAAGGAACTCGCCGACGAAAAAGCCCGCAAGGAGGAGCGCAAGGTCGCGCGGCTCGATCACGGCCCGCTTGTCAAGGCGCAGGTCTGGCAGCTCACGCTCGATGATGTCCGCTCAAAACGCGAAAAGCTTGAGAAGGTCGCCTACGAGCGCGAGCGCGAAAAACGCTACATCGACGATCCGGAGGAGGCTGCAGCCGAAAAGAAGGAGGGGCCGCAGCCGCCGGAACCGGACCCCGTCCGGAACGAAACGCTCCGCATCGCCGAAGACCTCATCTCCCTGACGAAACAGTTGAAG
>Ga0163199_1000218_pt1 | contig 37744 bp, 31 predicted proteins | sample PL_2010_150m_FD_113537 | JGI IMG/M metagenome (GOLD analysis project Ga0163199, IMG submission 113537) | Freshwater microbial communities from Powell Lake, British Columbia, Canada to study Microbial Dark Matter (Phase II) - PL_2010_150m | ecosystem: Environmental > Aquatic > Freshwater > Lake ...
AACGCTTCAGTCAACCAGACTGGCAACTTTAGCTTGAGCTTGCTGGTGCAAGGCGAGAATGTGCTGCAAGCTCTCGCACGGCAAGAGTAACAAGCAATTGGAAAGGTAGTTGAAATGTCGGAACAACACGATTTTCACGAAATTCAGGGCGCTGTGCGTCCCGGCCAGCTTTTAGCGGGAAACCTTTATTACGTGAAGCAGCGTCTAAGTAATGATTCAAGCCTCGCTTGGGGAGTGGTTGTGGAATGGAAGGAATAGTCAAGAAAGGCGACTTTATCGATGTTGTTTTTGAAGCGTCAACCGCAGGCGGGCCTGCTTTTGAAAAGACCACGCGGCCATTGCTAGTGGTTGCCGGTGCGGGCCAAGTGCTTGCAGGTCTCGACGAAATGCTTGTAGGAAGCAAGCTAGGCCAAGAGCGCAAGGAAAAGATTCCCAAGGAAAAGGCGTTCGGCGAAAGGCGGCCGGAGCTACTCAAGCTTATTCCCCTCCAGGAATTCCAAAAACGCGGGCTTGAGCCAACTGTTGGCCAGTCGCTAGACGTTGACGGAATGCCTGCGCGCGTTCAAAGCGTGAGCGGTGGCAGGGTGAGGCTCGACTTTAACCACGAGCTTGCAGGAATGGACTTGGAGTACTCGTTCAAGGTCGAAAAGATTTACGTTACCGCACAGGAAAAGCTCAACGCGCTTAAAAACAACTTGCTCGACAGGATTGGCGCACCGTCAGGCTCGAGCGCCGAAAAGCTCGCGCAAACCGCTGCCGAACTCAAAGTAGTTCTCAAGGACGGGCTGGTCAGCGTTGCCGTGCCTTCCATGCTCGACAAGACGCAGGCCTACTTGGTTGCAAAAGGCCACTTCATAGCACAAGCGTTGTTGCACATTGGTGAAGTAAAGAAAGTCGTGTTCACCGAAGAATACGACAAGCCCGAACTGACAGAGTAAGCCGGGCAGTCTTTTCTTTAAGCACGTTGAAACCCTACTTTTCTACCGCAAGGCCGGAAAACTCGAATTGCCTTCCGGCAACGTTCTTTTTTGCTTCAAAAAAAGCTTTCCAAGACTCGTGTTGCTCTTGGTGTGGAAGGCGTTCGCCATCGTGGCTAACCTTAGTTTGGCCAGGCAGGCCTTTTACGTGCACTTCGTTTGAAGAATGCGTGACAAACACTTGGCCTTCGTGCAAAAAGCCAAAGTAGTGTTTGTGCAGGCTAGTATTTTCGTTAGGCTTGTGCGTGAAAGTAACGCAAAACGCCTTGCCTTGAAGCGGTTCTTTCGACCAGTGCGCTTCCCTCCCGGTTCGCCGCACTTCGTTGAAGTACAGCCTGGCGGTTGAGCCTTGCAGTACTCTAGGCAGGGTTGCTCATTCGCGTCGCTTCTTTGATTTAGAGTTCAGCAGCCTACGGTGCCCCTTCCAGAGCCTCTGGATGTTGCAGGTTCGGGTTGCACGAGCTTTGCGAGTTCGGTTTTTATGTGCGCCAAAGCCTTTTGTGCGTCTGCGGTTGAGGCGTTAAGCTTGAAGTTTCCGCCGTGTTCGGACAGGTAATTTGCGGTTGACTTGAGCATTCCTGCAGTTTCACGGTCTAGCTTTGCGAGGGGTTCGTGAAGGCTTGTTCGCTGGCCGTGCTCAACGTGCACTTGGAGTTCGGTGTTCATAAACGGTTCTACGCGGGTTACCCTGACTCCGGGTTGCGTGAAGTGTACTAAGAAAGTTCTGGCGAGCGCCATGTGGTCTACTGGAGGTCTAGTTGCAGCTGGTCTTGGTTTTGACATTGTTTTCACCTTGTTTGTTTTCGTGGGTTTGGCTGGTTTGCGTCGTGATTTGCCTGTCGTTTGCCCGGGGTTTTGGTTTTGCCTTTAGTTTTGGCTTGCTCGCCACCGTAGGGTTTCTTTTTATTATGCGGTTGTCAAGAACTTTTATATATCTTCCCTTTCTATATGTTCTTGCAATCCCATTCTTTTCTGTTAGTTTTAGTTGGCGGGCTATTTGGCGTTATACTCCCGCCGGAGTTTTTTGCTATGTCCGACGAAAAAGAGGCAAAATATTTCAAGGGAACGACGACTGTTGGAATAATTTTTGACAAGGGCGTTATTCTTGCTGCTGAAAAGCGGGCGACGATGGGCTACTTTATTGCCAGCAAGGACGTTGACAAGATAGTGCAAATTGCCGACAATATGGCGATTACTACTGCTGGCGGCGTGGGCGACGCGCAGTCTCTTGCGCGCGTGATGCGTGCCGAGCTAGAGCTTTACAAGTATCAAAAGGGTTCCGGGATGAGCGTGAAGGGCGCTTCGACTTTCCTTGCCAACATGCTTCAGGGAAGCAAGTATTTCCCGTACATGGTTCAGATAATTGTTGCTGGTTTCGACGAGCAGCCACAGTTGTTCGACGTCGACTTGTTTGGCGGGTTGCTTGACGAGAAATACACTTCGACTGGCAGCGGCAGTGTCGTTGCCTTTGGAATGCTTGACGCTGGCTACAAGGCCGGAATGAGGGAGGAAGAAGCGGCGGCTTTGGCTGTAAAGTCAATCAAGGCGGCAATCAAGAGGGACAGCGCCAGTGGCGAGGGAATCGACGTTGTGTGCATTTCCAAGGACAAGTACCGGAAGTACAAGGAATCCGAAGTTTCCGCGCTTTCCGCCTAAAACCGTTTGAGGCTTTTGAAGCTTCCTGCGTGTGCGCTGGCTGTTCTTGCCGGTTTGAGAGGGATTGAGTTTAGTTTTTTTGTGGCTCGTGCAGTATCCTCCACAATTGTGGCGTGCTGCCTTGCCGCGCGTGTTTCTAGAATAAGTATGGTGAGTAGAATTGAGTGAAGCGATGAAGGAAATAGAGGCCAGCGTGTTGTCAATAATCCCTTCCGGCTGCGAGTTGGCCAAGGTTGAAGTTGAAGGCCCCCAAGTAGTGATTTACCTCAAGAACGTCAAGGCGTTCTACGAGGACGAGAACCTTATTACGAAGATTGCGTCCAAGCTGCGCAAGAAAGTGCTCGTGCGCGGCGATGTAAGCATTTTGCAGCCGCAGGAAAAGGCGCTTGCGATAATCAAGGAAATAGTCCCTCCAGAGGCTGGAGTCAAGGACGTGCGTTTCGACCCGAATTTCCACGAGGTACTAATCGAGGCGGCCAAGCCTGGCTTGGTGATAGGCAAGGGCGGTTCTGTTCTCAAGATGATTATTCTTCAGACTGGATGGTCGCCCAAAGTTTTGCGCGTTCCTACCATGCCCAGCGAGACCATCACTGCAGTGCGCTCCGCGCTGCTTTCGCAGAGCGAGCAGCGCAAGAAGTTCTTGCTGCAGCTTGGAAAGAAGCTTTACACTCCCGGCAAGCCAACCGAGTGGGTAAAGATTACGGGGCTGGGCGGATTTCGCGAAATCGGCCGGAGCTGTCTTCTCTTGCAGACTCCTTCAAGCAACGTGCTTTTGGACTGCGGGCTCAACGTCGACCCTTCAGACCCTTCAAAGGCGTACCCTTACTTGAACGCAACGAATTTGGAGCTCGACCAGATTGACGCAGTAATTCTTTCGCACGCCCACTTGGATCACAGTGGCTTTATTCCCTATCTTTACGCTTACGGCTATGAGGGCCCGGTTTATTGCACTCCTCCAACGCGAGACATGATGGTATTGCTGCAGCAGGACTGCATAAACGTCATGAATTCCGAGGGTGGCAAGGCGCCTTACTCGGAGCGCGACATCAAAAAGGAACTTACACACGTAATCACCCGCGAGTATGGCGAGGTTACTGACGTTACGAGCGACGTGCGTTTTACTTTCCACAACGCCGGGCACATGGTCGGCAGCGCCATGATTCACCTCCACATTGGAGAGGGGCTCCACAATTTGATTTACTCGGGCGACATAAAGTTTGGCAAGACGCGCGTGTGCGACTCGGCATCGACGGTGTTTCCCCGCGCCGAGACTTTCCTTTTAGAATCTACTTACGGCGGGAGGCAGGACGTCAAGCCCCGCATAGAGGAGACGGAAGCAAAGTTCTGCGACATGGTGCGCCAGACTGTAGATAAGGGCGGCAAGGTGCTCGTGCCAGTCATCGCAAGCGGTCGCGCCCAGGAGATAATGTGCGTGCTTGAAGAGTACTTCAAGGAACCCAACTTTACGGTATACATAGACGGCATGAGCAAGGAAGCTTCAGCAGTGCACACGGCATACCCCGAGTACTTGCGCCGGACTCTCCAGCGCAGGATTTTGCAGAATGATTCTCCCTTCGAAAAGCCGATGTTCAAGACCGTGCAGAACAGCGAGCACCGCAAGCAGATTGCCGAGAGCGACGAGGCTTGCGTGATAGTCGCGCCTTCAGGAATGCTTAACGGCGGGCCTTCCCTCCAGTTCTTGAAGCTTCTCGCGCACGACGCCAAGAACTTGCTTATTCTGGTAAGCTACCAGTCGTCGATGACTATCGGCCGCAAGCTCCAACAGGGAGACCGCGAAATACCGATTGTCGACGAGCGGGCTACCAAGCAGGAAACGCTGAAGGTTAACATGTCCGTGCAGAGCATGGAAGGCTTTTCAGGCCACTCGGACCGTTCGCAGCTCCTCAACTTCATCCGCAGCGTGCGCCCCAAGCCAATGCGCGTGCTGACTATGCACGGCGACAACGGCAAGTGCGAAGACCTTGCGCGGACTATAAACAAGATGCTTCACGTCGAGACGCGCGTGCCGATGAACCTCGACTCGACGCGCCTGAAGTAGGCCCGGGACTTTACTCAAGTGGTTGTGAAACAGATGCGCCTTTTGATTACCGGCACTCCGTGCACCGGCAAGACAACGCTTTCGCTTGCAATAGCGAAGCAGCTCGGCTGCCCGTTGCTTGCAGTCAACGACCTAGTCTCGCAAATGCGCTGCTATTCATTCAACAGGCGAAAGGAAAAGGAAGTCGAGATGAGCGTGCTGTCGCGTGCGCTCAAGAAGATTTTGCTTGCGTTTGAAGGCAAGGACTTGGTGGTGGAAGGCCACCTTTTAACCGAATGTTCCAAGCTGCCTTGCGACAAAGTGCTCGTGCTTCGCTGCGACCCCCGAGTTTTGCAGCGCAGGATGGACGCAAGGGCGTATTATTCCCAAAAGATTGCAGACAACGTGACTGCCGAAGTCATAGATTATTTTCAAGTCAAGGCGGAAGACGCTTACGCAAGCAAGGTTCTCCAGCTTGATTGTACAACGCCGCTCTCTGCGAAGACGGTGTTGCGTCGGCTTAAAGGCAAGAAAAGCGATTTTGTCGACTGGACGCCCCTGTTGCTTGCCGGCAAGCTTTCCAGCCTCAAGGCGAAAAGAAAAGAGAACGTAACAGCGCAAAGAAAAGAAAAAAAGCCAAGGCGTCAAGAGGAGAAATTAATCCCGTTTGCTTGATAAGTTTATTGTTTTGTTGAAGTTTGTTTTGCAGTCCGTTGAAAACGTTTATAAACAGGTCTTTGTTATAATGTTAGTCCTTGCCGGCACGGGTTTTCCGTTGCGGAGCAGGGTTTTTAATGAGGTGAACCCACAGATGTCTCTCGAAAAGATGTACTTCAAGGCGGCCGAAAAGGACGACGATGAAGACGATGAGGATTGGGACGAGGACGAGGAGTGGGAGGACGAAGACGAGAATCTGGAAGACGCCTGAGCGTTTTTCCGTATGCTTCTCAAACCCTCTTGCAGGCGTTTTCTCAAAACCCCGTTTGGGCGTCTTTACAGCCCTAAAATTGCATTAAGACTTGCTTTTCGCAGCAGTTTCGTTGCAGCAGTAGGTGACGCCACGTCACTAATGCTGGTAAAGGCAGGCTGCCCTGCGCGCGTTTCAATAGTGGACTTCCACGAAAAGCGGACGCCAGTTGCGCTAAAAGAAAAAAAGCTTCTCCTCTCCAGTTTTTGCAATCGGTTTTACGCTTCCAACCCGGCAGGCAGCATAAGCGCCAGCGCCCAGAACGCAGTTGACAAAGCATTTGCCTTTGCAGCCAAAAACCCTAAAGACAACGTCCTTGTTGTTGTCAAGGGCGAGGAAGACCTAGTTTTTTTGCCCGCAGTGCTCTCCGCGCCTGCAGGCGCAATGCTTTTTTACGGCCAGCCCGGAAAAGGAGTGGTCGGCGTAAGGGCGACGAAAGCTTCCAAGAAAAAGGCGGAACGGCTTATTGCCAAGGCGTTCGAGTAAGTGTTTATTTCGCTACTGCGACGTGAAGGCACACGTTCCTTCTTTTTAGCATTTCGAGTAACTCTCGTTGGGCTTGTTCGCCGGATGGTTTTAGGGTTGTTTGCACGTTGTAACCCCGCCCTTCTTCCCACTTAGTGGTAATCGCGTTCTTGAGTTTGCCTTGTTTGTCAACAACAATTATTTTCAGCTCAATTTCTTTCACGCCGGGTTTGTAAGGCACGTTCGGCTCAACGAGAACTACGCCTTGTGCCGGCGTTGCGTTAAAGTAGTCGTTGATTATTGCAAAAGGATGCCTGTCGGGAAAGTGGTCTAACCCGTTTGCAGGAGTGACTGTTATTTGATGGGCTTTGCACCCGAAATCAATAGTGTCTACGCATACCCTTAAAGTAAATTCCTGCCCGTCAACCATTGTTGAAGGGAAATCTCTCACGCCTGCCTTCAACAATGCGAGCGTCTGGAGTTTTCGGTTAGACCACGCTATTGTCGACTTCTCGTATTCTGTGCCTAACCTCCTTTGTTGTGCGTCGCCCGCGACCTGTCTTATCTTGGAGTAACTTGTTCTAACCGATTTGGTTCCAGTCTCGTTGGGTCTGGCTTGTACAAAGTATCCCGTGTTGCTTTCGTGTCGTTCGCCCTGAATTTTTTGGCTGTGAACTTTTTCGAAAATCGAGTAGGCTATCGTAGCTCCTTTTGGAAGGCTTCTTGACAGTGCCCTGTTTTCCTTGTTAACTGCGCTTCTTGTAGGGCTAAAGCTACGGTTGAAAGGGTGCTCGTGATAAACGATTAGCACGGGGTGGTTGACGATTTCTGGCTTTGCCAACAGTTCGTGCGTGTATCCCTGCATTTCCTGCAGGTTGGCGAATGGCCGGGCAAGCACGGGTGTTACCACGTGGATTTTGCCTTGAGGATTGTGGGTTACTATATGCATGGAAGAAGATTCGCCAGCCATCTTTAAATTCTTTGAGGCTAGAGCTTGAATTTCTTTCCTGCGAAAGGGTCTTTTGGCTGGCGGCCTGAAGGCGCGGGCTTGCGGTTTGCAGGTGTTCTTTCTTCGGCTTTTTGTTGTTCTTGCATTGCCTGTTCTTCTTCCTTCATTGAGACCATTTGCAGTGTCGTGGCGTCCGTGGGAATGCCTTGGTCTTTCTTTAGCCCGAGCGTTTCCATTAGCTTGAACAGGCGTTTCTCGCTGGCGTCTCGCTGGGCAGTCAGGTTTGTTGCAGGCAGCGCGAATTCAACTAGCGCGCCAAAGTCGGCAATGTCGTAGACCGTTATTCCTATTTCAAGCTGCCTAAACCACCAAACCCTGATTTCTCTTTCAAAGGCCGGCTGGTAGCCCATTTGGCCAAAGTCTTTTCGGAGTTTTGAGCCAACTGCGACTTCAATTCCGAGTTTTTCCTCCTCGTTGAGCATGTAAGTTTCAGCGACGAGCGTCTCGTCTTCCGTCTTCTTGTTGGAGCGCACTATTAGATAGCCGTACACTCCCTCGCCGTACTCCTTGGAGTACACCGTGTCGTAGTACTCGCCTCCTGCAACAAAGCGCGGCCTGGCTTTCTTTTCTATGTTTCCGACAGTCGAGTCGGCGTCCGGCACTGGAACGCACACTCTTTCCTCTGCGAGCTTCCACTTGAGTTTGTGGCCCTTGCGCTTGCGGCGTATTCCGAGTACCTTGTCAAGAACTGAAAGAAAGTCCATTTGAATCACTTTTGGGTTTCCCCGCCTTGCTGAAGTTCGCTTGCAAGCTGCGCGAATTGCTTGCCGTCCGGTTCGCTTGCTTGCGGGGGTTTTTTCGTAAACACGTATGCCAGTATGGTTAAAATTGCTATGCCTGACACTGCCAGAAGTATTTCGCGGCTGCCCCAGCCGCCTTGCCGCGGCGTGGTAGTGTTCAACTGGCTGTTGACGTCGCGGGCCAGGGCGTAAGCAGTAATAAAACTCCCACCAGAAAGTTTTTCGCGCGCTTGGCTTGCTTTTTGTTGCGTTGCGGCATCGCCGAGCTGCTCGCTGCGCTTTTCGGCGGCCATAACTTCGTCTTGAGCGGTTTTTTGCGCTTGTTCGAGGGCTGCTTGCAGCGTGGAATATCGCTGGTCGAACGAATATTCAAGAGTTTGCAGTGCTGGCACGCCTAGGGAAAGTATTTTCGCCTCGTTTGCCTTTTCGAGAGTAGCTTGATAGTCTTCCGCTTTTGCAAAAAGCGCTTCAAGCGATTTTCTTGCTGTAGCCACGGGCGCCGCAGCGTCGATTTTCTCGTTTCCAATTGCGTCGTTAGCTTTTGCCGCAAGTGCGCGTGCTTGCGCCAGCTTGTCGCGAATTGACCAAAGCAAAGTGGTTGTTGTTTGCAGCTTGGCTTTTCGTTGTTCCGCCCATTGGTCTATTGCCTGCTGGGCTTCCTGGGTGTGGGCGACTGCCGCTCCAGGCCGTTGCACGAAAAGTTCTTCTTTTGCCTGTAGTGCGCTTGCCTTCATTTTGAGGCAAGCCTTGGCCTTGTCAGCCTCGCCGTCAGAAGAAGAGCATTGCGCGGAAGTCTTTGCAAGCTCGTTTTCCAAAAGTTTGGTGGCAGAGTCTAGTTGTCCGCGTGCCTGTTGAAGCGAAGTAGTCGCGTCTTTTCCCGAAGTGATTTGTAATTTTGCTTCGCCGACTGCTTGCAGTGCTGCTTGGGCTGCGCGTGAAAGTTGGCTTGCGCTTGAAAGCGTGCAGTTTGCCGCGCTTACTGAAAGTTCAAGCGCGGCCTGTTGGAGTTCGTTTGCTTGCGAAAGCGCTTGCGTGCTAAGCTTGTCAACTTGTTCTTTGGCCAGCGTCGAGTCAAGCAGTTTTTGTTGGGCCTGGCCCGTGAGTTTGACTGCTTTTGCCGAGTCGCCGGCAAAAAGCGCGTTTTGCGCGCTGGCCAGCTCTTCGCCTGCTAGCTGCAAGATTGAATCTGCAGCCGAGAGTTCGGAAAGCTTTCGGGCCGCGTAACGCGCCACGTCGTCGCAAGGAATTTCGAGCAAAAAGCGTTGAGATGCGTTGGGCACAATAGTTATCCCCGTTATGCGCGTTGCAACCGCGCTTGCCGACCTTTTTTGCAGCGCCGCCTTTCCGCTAGTTGCCTTGACCGAGATTTGCCCAAACGCGCATTCGAGGTTTTCGTTGAATTCAAGTTCGAGTCCTTCTATGGGCTGGGCAATCACATTTCTCGCCTCGAATTCTACGTAAAGTTTTGTTGCGCCTGCAGAAGAGGTGCGCGTGATTGAAACTGGCGAGGAGTAGTGCACCGTCGCGTTTACTTGGTGCCTGCCTTTAGTTGCCTGTATTACTATTCTTAGCAGGCCTTGCTGGGGGAGGAAAATCTTTTCGAACGGCGCGGTTGCCTCAACTTGCGCTGAAGAGGCGTTTGGCGCGGAAAACTCTAGTACTACTGGCGCGTCGCGCGCAACTTCGAAATCAACTGAGTCGAGCGTGGTTAGTTCTTCTACTGTTGCCGCAACCGTGAAGTGCTTTTTGGAGATTAGTTTGGAGGAAGGCAGAGTAAAGTTGAGGCTTGCGAAGTGTTCTTGCTCGAAAGTTGACGACGCGAGTACCAATGCCGTGCCTTCCAGCCTTAGCACCGCGCTGCTTTTCTCTTCAATTGAAGCTTGCGCAATGTCGTCAGAAAGCGGCATTTGCACGGTAATTTCTCCGTTTGTTTCGAGCGGTATTTCGTGCAAGCTGCGCCATAATATTTCGGTTTGCGCTGGCTGCCCGAGCTGTGCGAGCGAAGTAATAGTGGAAATCTTTGCGTTGTGCTGCAAGTGTTGTGCGATTATTGCCGTCGAGTTGGCCTGCAGCGACGCCATCGCCTGCCTTGCGAATTCGAGCGTTTGTTTTCGCGAGTTGGCGCTCGAATTTTCGAGCGTGCTTTTTGCTAGGGCGAGATTCTCGCGGTCTTTTTCGTCGAGGAATTCTTCGAGTTGGGTGAGCGTAGAGAGTAACTCCGGCACTTGTGAGAATTCGGCTTGCACGCGCGATTGAATTGCCTTGCCAACTTGTTTGGCTTCGAGTTCTGTTGCCGCTGCAACTGCATAGTCTTCCTGGCCGGAAGCCTTGAGTTTTTCGAGCGCATCGCTGAGCTTTGAAAGCTTTTCTTGTTCTCCCTTGGTTTGGATTCCCGACTGGAGCGCGTCTTTTGCAGTGCTTTGCGCGTCGGCTATTGCGTCCAGCGCGCTTGCAAGGGCTTGGCCAAACTTGGGCTCGCTTTGCAAAAGCCTTGTTGCGGCGTTGTTTTCTTCCAAAATTTGCCTGAGCCCGGCAATTTTCCTGCCAATTGGCTCGATGGCGAGTTTTTCTGCTTCTTTTTGCGTTTGGCTTGCGCGGTAAAGCGCGTTTGCCGCGCCGTAAGGATTAGTGGCGGCTTTGGCGGGCGCTTGTTGGGCAAGCGCGAGTGCTTGCGCTGCAACTTGTTTTTGATAAGCTTGGGCGAGTTCGAGCGCCATTTGCCGTGCTTGACTGCAGGCGGCGAAAGACACCGAAAGGTTTGCGTTTGCCTGCGCGTATAGTTCGAGCGCCTTTCCCGCCCAGCCTTGCGTTTTCGAGGCAATTGGCTGCGCCGCCTGTCCCGCTGTTTGCGAGGCCTGTTCGAAACTTAGGGAAGCCACCTCGAGGGATGTCGAGTAACCGGGCGAGTTGGAAGAAACTATTTGGCTTGGGGAGGAAAGCACGGTGAACCACTCGTCGGCAACCATACTGAGGCGTTCTTTCTCGGTGAAGTCCAAGCAGGCTTTTGCCGCTTGGCGATTGCCTTCAAAAAAGGCTTGCGCTGCGAGAGCTTGCCTTTCAGCTTGCGTTCTCGCATCGAAAACGATTGCCGTAAAGTCGAGTACTGTTCTCGACAATGCGTATTGGGCGTTCGTAGCGTTGGCAATTCCCGTGCTTTCGGAAAGCGCGTTTGCCCACGCGGCCTTCGTGCGCAGTTCGGCTTCCCTTAGTTTGCCCGCAATTACCCCGTTAGTGCTTTCGTTAAGCGCTTGCTCTTCGCTTTCCGCCTGTGCCAGCACGCCTCCCGCCCGGCCTGTTGCTCCTTGCGCGGATTGTTCAAGCAGGCCAACTTGGCGGTCGAGGGAAGCTAATGCGCGCCGGGAGGCTTGCACCGCCTTTTGCAGTGCCAGCGAGGCCTGCGCGTGGCACTCTATTGAGAAGTAAGTGTAAAACACGGGCATTGTGATTCCAGCCACCCAGTAGTACTTTTGTTTTTCTGCCGCGCTTTTGGCGTTGAGTGCAGCGGCTTGGGATTGCGCGTATAGCTCTTTGGCTTGTTGCGCTTCGGAATCGCCGGTAAAGCCCGCGGGCTGGGCGGTTGGAATTTCGAGGAATTCTTCGCACGAAGTTGGGGCAAGCCAAAGTTGGAATAAGTCTGGCGGGCTGTCAATCGTTCCGGCATACTGGGAGAAACTCGCAGTTTGTGCTGCCAAAGCGAGCAATATCAATAAAGCAGTGGCGTTTGCAGGCTGTTTCATCTATACTCAAAGCTCTTCACTCTAAAGCGGCTTTAAACCTTTTCGAATGCGCCGGGCTTGTTGCTTACAACACGAAAAGCATGAGAGTAAGGACGATGAATGAAACTACTGCGAACGCGGTTGAAAAATAAGCTAGAAGCGCGAAAAACAGTGGCAAGAGTATTGCAAGAGTGATAAGCTGCGGGTTGTGGTTCATCACCAGCCAACCCATAACTATTCCCGCAGTGTAAAGCAGGAACATGAACGCAGTAAAGCGCCTGATGCTAGTTGTAAGATTGTCCACTATGCGGTAGCCGAGGTCTTTCAGAATTCCCATTTGCAAAACTCCCGCAGTTTATTTGGCAGACAAGCTTTTTAAACAGTTACTGGCAGATTGCAGGGCGGCTGCTTGTAGGGCCCGCACTTTAGTTTTCTGCCTGAACAAAAGAGTATTCCTTTATATACTGCCGGCAATGTACTTGCAGGTGAGCCTGTTGAAACTTTCAGTTTTCGTCCTTTTCGTAGTTTTGTCAGTATTTTCGCTGGGCGTTCTTGCCCTCGACCAGCCTCCACTTCCACCGGGAAGCGGCACACAGTATGCTCTTTCGTTAAGCAAGGGCTGGAATTTAGTTAGCGTGCCGCTCGCAGGCGGTGCAATAAAAGTTGAAGCTAACTCGTGCGGTTTCGTGCGCGTCTGGTCTTTTGTTTCCGGCAAGTATGATGTTTCAAGCATTTACTCGCTCAAGGGTGGTGAAGGATACTGGTTTGGCGTTCCTTCGGCGTGTTCGATTACTTTCTCAGCCGACGCCCCACTATTGGCTGCAGATTTCTCCAAATCAATGTCGGCTGGCTGGAACATTGTCGGCGCTCCTTTTGCCAGCGCGTGGGACTTCAATTCAATTGACGGTAGCACGATGTTTCAGGACTCTCCAGTTGCGCCTGTTTGGTTTGACCAGCTCAAGAACGACTGTAATGTTGTTTCCGGACCTTGGGGTTACAATGGAAAGGCGTATAGCAAGTCGGAAGGCCTCCGGAAGGGCAAGGCCTATTGGGTTAGGGTAAGCAGTTCGTGCATTTTGAAGCCGGCGCCAGTTGTGACGCCAGTGACGCCCACTCCTTCCATAACGCCTACCCCAACTTCAACGCCAGTTCCTACGCAAGGCGGTTATGTGTCGGTAAAGAACGGCTTTTTCAAGGGCTCGCCCAGCGCGCAATACTCGTTGGTGGAATTCCTTGACTTTTCGTGCCCTTACTGCGCCAAGAATTGGCTTACGGTCGAGCCCAGCATAGTTTCGGACTACGTTGATACTGGCAAGATAAGGCTAGAGTACAAGCACTTCCCGCTAGAATGGTTGCACCCGCAGGCGCGCAACGCGGCAAACGCGTTTGAATGCGTATTTGCGTTGTCCAACAATTCTGGTTGGAAGGATAGTCAAGCGGCAAAAATGATGGCCAACCTTTTTGTCGGCCAGTCTTCTTTTTCGGACCAAAAGTTTGCTGAAATGGCGAAGTTGTCTGGCGTCAGCGAAACTGACTTCAACCAGTGCTATGGCCTGATGAAGTACGACAACACGGTGAACAAGAATATTCTCGAAGGAAGAGCCAATTCAGTTTCCGGCATGCCAACGTTCTTTGTTGTAGACAACAACGGCAAGATTCTTGAAACGCTGGTCGGCGCGCAGCCTTACTCGTCAATCAAGGCAATGCTGGAACGGTATGTTGGTAACTGCCCCGCAATCGCGTTTCACTTGAGCGCAGGCAGCAAGATTAGTGCGGGCGGTTACACTCTGAAATTGGTTAATATTTTTGGCAGTATTGTCGAACCACCAATGCCTGCCAAAGCTTATTTCGAGCTCTACGACGCATCGGGAAAGCGTGTTGATTACTTTAGTATGGATGCAGACACTACTGCGTTCCAGAAGTTTGGTTTGAATATCGATGTGGTGCGGGTTTACGCAGGAGGCAACGACACTGCTTCTGTCGATATTTCAGTCAGCGCGTGCGTCTCGCAGCCCTACGTTTGCCCCACTTTGTGGGCGCCAGTTTGTGGAACTGACGGTAAGACGTATGCCAACGAGTGTACTGCTAAGGTTGCCGGAGTGAACATTGTTTACACGGGCGAGTGCAAGGCTGCTGTAAAGGAAGCGGTCAACTGCGTTTTTACGGGTTCTAGCTATAGCGAGTCGTGCCGTTACCTTACTCCTGGCAGCAACATTAGTACTGGGGGCTGCTCTGACACGGGTGTTGGTTATTGTTCGGTGAATGTGGAAGGGCCTAAAGGCAGCGAACTGAAGTGGGAGAGTTACTGTGGCGGTAAGTGGGTTTCTGGAGGCTATACTACTATTGATGGTTCTGCCGAAAAAGTGTATTTCAATTGTGCTCAAAACTGCCCTACTTTATGGGCGCCAGTTTGTGGTACTGACGGCAAGACTTATGCGAACGAGTGCACTGCCAAGGTTTCGTGGGTTAGTGTGGCCTACCCGGGGTCTTGCGAGTCTTGCCCGGCGGTTTCAGTGCGTATTGCCTCAAACGAGAGCCATGCTGTCGGCAGCCTCGCGTTGAAGCTGTTTACCGTTTATTCGAGTACGGCTGAAGGTGGCAGGCTGTATGCAGGCTTCCAGTTGTTTGACTCGAAAGGCAAGCAACTTGATAATTTCGGCATGAACAAGGAAGCGACAATATATCGTTACTTTGGCATGCAAATTGACGTTACCGACATTGGGCCTGTTGGCTATAACAATACTTTTGCGGACGTGGAAATCCGAGCTTGCCCGTTCATTCCAGTCGTCTGCCCGTCGTTCAAGTCGCCGGTGTGCGGCACTGATGGAAAGACGTACGACAATGTTTGTTTGGCTTGGGTTGCCGGCTCGAGCTTCGCTGATTGGGGCGTTTGCAAGGGCGAGTATGGTTCAAGCGAAGTGCAGGAAACGATAGTCTGCACGTTCAGGAATTCTGACAAGGTCGAGTCGTGCAAGGGGCTTTACAGCGACGGCAGCGTAATGCACGAGTTTGGCTGTTCCGGATACAGCTCTTGCGAGGCTAAAGTAAGCGGTTTTAAAGGAAAGGAGGTTTACTGGTCGAGTCCCAGTTGTATCGACACTACCAATATGGTAATTGAAGGTAATGCGTACAAGTATATTTACTTCAATTGCCCAACTGCCGCGTCCTGCACCAACCCGCAAGTAATCATGAAAGCCGGGCAGAAGAACAAACTGGGCGACAAGGTGCTCAAGCTAGTGCAGGTCTCGCCGGTTTCGGAGCAGGAGTCGCCCGGCTATTTCGAGCTTTACGACTCGGCTGGAACTAGGTTGGATTACTTTTCTTTGAGCAAGTACTCGGCGCCTTACAATAAGAACGGGGTGAAAGTCGGCGTGACTGACGTGCATTGGGTTGGCGGCGGCCAGGATTACGTTGACGTTGTAGTCAGCCCTTGCGGTGTTTCGCCCCAAGTTTCAGAAGTTGTAGAGTGCGTTTTCGAGGGCAGCAACAAAGAGGAGGTTTGCAACGTGTATTTCACCAACCGCTTGTTCAAGTGCTCTGGAATCGGTTCTTGCAAGGCGCTCGTTGTAGGCACCCCGACGGAGCAGAACAACTGGGGAACGCCTGGCCAGTGCGTGCGCGTGAAGGAAGACACAAGGATGGATGGCGTTAACGAGCAGGTGCGCTTCAAATGCGGTAACTTGCTTGCAACAGACTCTGTAAACTGCAGCTTTTTGGGAAGCGCAATTGGAAAAACAAACGAGTGCTTCGGAGAGTTTGCCAGCCTTAATGTCTCGCATTCCAGCAATGGCTGCGTGACCGACAAGCCTTACTGCGTCGTAACTTTCACGCGGCCCAAGGGCGAGCCGGTCTACTGGTCGAGCACGACGTGCAAGAACAATGCGATAACATACGTTGATGGCACTAACAAGAAGCTTGAGCTCAGCTGCGGCTAGCCGCTGGTTGTTTTCAAAACAAGTGGCTTTGTTTAGAAAAAGCCGTTACTTGTACCTTTGGAATACGCCCAGCCCGCTGAAGGTTCCGTAGAACTGGTTTCCTTCGGGAGTCTCGCGCGAAATCATCGTGACGGTTATTCCTTTCTCTTCAGCGTCGCCAATAAGGTTGGTGAGCAAGTCGCGGTGGTTTTCTACCTTGAATTTGCCGCCACAGTCGCACGGCTCTTCGTGAGCAGTAATGTTCGAGCGGATAGTCTTTACTTTAGCGCACTGCGTGCACACTAGCTTGAGTTCGTATAATTCCATCTCCTCGCTTACCAAGAGCTGGCGCGCCTTGTTGCTTTGCACGGCCTGCATGCAAGCTTCGTACCCGTATCCAACCATGCCTTCCCTTGAAACCTCGCGCATGAACGAGTCTAGAAGCTTCTTTTCCTGTACTGTCTCCTGCTCGGCAATTATTTCCTGCGACTTTTCGATTACTTCGCGCAAGCCGTACTCGTCAGTGTAACCTGTGTCCACTACCCCGATTATCTTGAGCTGGTAGTTGAAAGGCGCGGCCTTGACAAAGCCGTCCTTTGCTGGCCCCGGCCCGCCCACTATAACTCCCTTAAAGTTTTTCGCGTCGAGAAAAGAAAACATTGCCTCTCCAATCCTCTCATGGAAATACTCTATTCCTTCCTCGCGCAAGCGCTGGAATCTGCCGGCCGAGTTGTGCACTATAATTCCTTGCGCCACGAAATTCTCGTGCGGACTGACTTCCAAGTCGTAAAAAATGCCCTCTGATTGGTGCTTAGTTTCTATCGAGACTATGGTTGCAGTTCTTTCTTGCGCGCCGTTCTTTCCAACTGTTGCCAGCAAGTCTCCTTTTTTAAGGCTTCCCGCAAACTTTTCCTTGATTTTTCCCTTGCTGATGCAGAAGAAGCGGTGTTCTGGCGTTGCGAGTATGCTTCTTGCCGGAGTCTTCGTCATTATGGTAATGGCTTTTTCTGTTTGCCTTAAGTGGACGCTAACACATTTGCCTTCAGAGAGGCGGCCGTTCTTCCAGACAAAGCAAGCCAGCTTGTCGCCTGGCTTGACTTCCCTGATTTCCTTTATTTGCCCGTCGGCCATCTGCACTAGCGTCTTTTCGTGCAGGCACTGGCCTCCTTTTCCTTGTTTCGAGTGCGCAGTTGAAGTGATTTGCTTTAGTACTTTGAGCGTCTTGCCTTTGAGAATTGCGATGGTCGCTTCCTTGCCGTCCATAACCACCAAGCCGTAAGTGCTCGTTGTTTCTACCAAGTCTATGAGCGGGTCGAGCACGAACTGGGATTCGCAGCGGTAGAATTGTACGGGCAGGGGTACTGGCGGGAGGAGTTCAAACAATTGGATGTCTGCCTTTCCCTCGTGTTCTGAAAGGTTTCCGCAAAATAAGGCAACGCCGTTCTTGGGCGGCTCGCGGTAGTGCTTTAGGTAACCAATTATCTTTTCGAGGGCCGACTGGACGTTCTGGCGCGTGGAAGTGCTTTTGATGTTGCTGGCCTGGCCGTACTCGTCGCGCAACTTGCCAGAAATCTCGGAAATGGGATACTTGGGCGTAATGTACACGCTGATAAGTTCAGTGCCCCGGCCGCGCGCCTTTTGCAGCGCAGTAAGCTGTTTTTTGAACTCGTAAAAATCCTTGCTGCTGATTCCAAGCTTGTTTTCAGGCATTGTTGGTCACGTTCGGGCGTTTCTTTTTATTTTTGCGTTTTAGTTTGTTATTTTTTTTACCTACCGTTTTGTCTCAAGGCGCGTGGTCAATCTTTCTTCCAGGCTCGAGGAATTGTTTTCCACCCATATACTTGCGGAGAACTTTAGGTATTTCGACGCTGCCGTCTGGCTGCTGGAAGTTTTCAAGTATTGCGCGCAGCGCGCGAGAAGTGGCTACTGCCGTGCTGTTGAGCGTGTGCACGAATTCTTTCTCCTCGCCTCCCTTGCGCAAACGGTACTTGACGTTCAGGCGCGTGGCTTGGTAGGCCGTACAGTTGCTGCACGACACTATTTCCTTGTAAGACTTTTCCCGCGGGAACCAGGCTTCCATGTCGAGCTTTTTAGCAGCGACTATCCCTATGTCTCCAGTGCAGATGTCCACAACCCTGTAAGGAATTTGCAAGCCTTGCCAGATTTGCTCGGCGTTGGCAATAAGCTCGTTGTAAATATTCCAGCTTTCCTCCGGCCTGCAGAAAACGACTTGTTCTACCTTATAGAATTGATGAAGCCTGAACAAGCCCCGGCTGTCAACCCCGTGGCTGCCGATTTCGCGCCTAAAGCACGGGCTCAAGCCGCAGTACTTTATTGGCAGCTCGTCGGGCTGGAAGATTTCGTCTTGGTGCATTGCCACTAACGGGTGTTCGCTGGTTGCAATCAAGTATTTCTCTTCGCCGTCAATCTTGTACATTACTGTTTCAAAGTCCTTCAAGTCGGTGACTCCTTCGTACGGTTTCTTGTCAAGCATCAATGGCGGCAGTACCAGTGTGAAGCCTTTTCCGGTTATAGCTTCAATTGCGTATTGCTGGAGTGCCAAGTCGAGTTTTGCCAAGTCGCCCATTTCAAAGGCGAATCCCGCGCCGCTTACCTTTGCAGCCCTTTCAAAGTCGGCCCATCCTTTTTCCTGCGCGAATTCACCGTGAGTCTTTAGTTCGAAGCCGAATTGGCGTGGCGCGCCATACTTGCGCACTTCCACGTTGTCATCCCCGCTTTCGCCAAAAGGCACGCTTTCGTGCAGCACGTTTGGCAGTCGCATCAGGGCTTGCTTTACGCCTTGTTCAAGTTCAGTTTGCGTTGTCTCGAGTTGTTTTATCTTCATTGGCAGTTCTTTAGCCGCACGCTTGAGGCCGTCCAATTCTTCCTGCGGTTTTCCAGCCTTGATTGCCTCGTTTATCTTTCTTGTCGCCACGTTTCTTTCCGCGCGCACGGCTTCCAATTCTCCTAGCACTTCGCGGTTGGACTTGTCGTCCTGCAATAGCTTTTCAAGTAGGGCAAGCTTCTCGTCGTCCTTGCGCTTTTCCAAACTTTTTCTTACTTCCTGCGGGTTTGCGCGAACGTACTTCAAGTCCAGCATTTGTGCCACCTTCACAGCATTTTCTTAAGATATTATAAAAACAACGCACTGTAAAGCCCCATTGGCGTTTGCTAGGGCTTGCGGCTACTTGCGGGAAGAGCGAAGCATTTCGCTTCTTGCCTGTTCGAGCTGCATTCGCGCGACGTCCTGCTTGCGCTTCAAGTCGCGCACTATTGAAGAAGAGAACTTTACTACCATGAGGCTCTCGTAAATTCCGTTCATTGCCGTGTAATAGCTTTCGGCAAGCGCTTCCTGGCCGTCCTTAAGCGAGATTTGCAGCGCCCTTCTTAGTTCGCCAACCGCGTCGGCAAGCCCGCTCAAGTATGCAATTGCGGGAACTCCAAGCTCGCGGCGCGTTGGAATGGGCTTTTTCTCGTGGACTGCAAGCAAAGTCATTATTTCGGTGTACTCTTGGTAAATAGGGTGCGTTATTCCTTCAAAGTCGTCTCCAACCCTGCTTTTGAGCGCCGCAATCTTTTTTTCGAGTTCCGCAGCAGCAACGCGCGCTTTTGAAGCCTCGCCAGTGTGGATGTGGCGGATTGCGTTGGCACAATCGCGAATCAATTGCCTGCTTTCCCCAATAACCGCGTCCTGCTTGGCTTCCTTTCCGCGCAGTTCCTCGACAATCTCGGCAACCGCGCCGTGCAGACCTGCAAGGCTGTCACTGGCAGGGGGAGTCTTCAGTTTGGAATGCGGTTTTGCCGCCTTGCTTGTCATTACTATTGTTGAGCCGTCCTACGCTTTTATAACCGTTCTCTGCCCAAACAACTCAAAGGTGCTATACTCAGTATGCCTCACAACCTTGAACACACTATTGATTGCGCTGTCATTTCGCTTGGCGGCTCGATGCTGTACAAGACTGGCACGCTGGAAGTAGATTTTAGCTATTTGAAGAACTTCTGCAACTTGATAAAAAAGATGCACGCTGAAGGCGAAAAGCTGGTTATAGTCGTGGGTGGTGGCGCGCTAGCCAAGAAGTACGCGCAGGAAGCCCGCGATAGCACGCACAGCGAGTTTTTTGCCGACCGCAACGCGATTAAAGCCACGCGCGAAAACGCGTTGTTCGTGCTTGCCGAGCTTGGGCCGCTAGCGTTTTCGCAAGTCTGCCAGACTCCCGACGACTGCGCGCTTGCGCTCAAGGCAAAGAAAGTCGCGGTTGCAGGTGGGTTTCTCGAAGGAATCACTACTGACGCCTGCGCGGTGATAGTCGCCGAGCGCACCAGCGCAAGGCACGTGCTCAACGTCAGCATTGTTGACGGAGTGTTTGACAGTGACCCGCGCAAGAACCCCCAGGCCAAGCGTTTTTCGGCAATGACTCACGCCCAGCTGCTTGACATTGCAGTGCGCGACGACGACAGACGGGCGCGCGCCAACTTTATTTTCGACTTGATTGCCTGCAAGCTTGCGGCGCGCAGCAACATCACGCTACACTTCGTGGGCGGGACTAATTTAGTGGAAGTAGAAAAAGCCTTGCGCGCAGAGCCTCACGGCGGCACTGTAGTCAAGGACTAGCGTTGTACTAATGGGTTTGGGATTGTTTCAGTTAATAGTGAGATGTGGGCTGATTTTGAGGGCGTCAAGTAAACAATTTTGTTGCGTTGAGTTCTTTTTACGGCAACTCGAAAGCCCGTTCCTTTTAGCGCCGCTCTTACTCCCTTTAGCTTTCCAGCCCGGCTGCCTTGAACTATTATCGTCCACGGTTTTGCGCCCGTTTTTAGTGGTTGCGCCCCCCACCAGCAACGTTTTATCTTCCCGCCGGTTCTTTCAATCGCTTGAACAACTTTTTCAAGTGCTTCTTGAGTGCGGCTATTGTCTAGTTCGTTTTTAAGCAATTGGTTGTGCTCAGGGGATTTTGCCGTTAAGTGAATAGCTCCGTCCAATAATGTTACGATGATATTAGCCTGTCTTTTTTTGAATCTGTCGATTGCGCATTTTATATCGGGGGCGCGAACTCTTTCCTTATTCATTGAGAATGATGCAGTGTGCACCGCGCTTGGTGTGGTGGTATATTCTTTCGAGTGTTCAAGATTTACGCCGAGTTTCCTTAGTTCTCTAAGAAGTTGCCGCGCCATTGGTTTCACCAGTTGTTTGTCATTGTTATTTCTGAGTCTTGGTTGTAGATGCCTACTCTCCCCTTTTTTCTTAAGTTAGCGGAAATACGCTCGTGATTGCTTCTCGGTGTTTGAGGTTAGGTGGGTGCAGGAGGAGCTTGCCTGTTCGCGTATCTTTAATCAATTGTGAGCGTATATCCGTTCCCAAAAGAAGGGTCTTGTGTTTGACTGCCCCGGGAGGCTTAGCGGTGTATTCAAAGTGCACTTCTATGGGGTGGAATCCGGTGGTTCCATCGGCCCGCGCCCCGAGGTTTATTCTAGTTATTCTGCCAACTTGTTCCAGGCTCTGTCTTAATTCGCGCAGTTTTGTTTCGGGCATTGTGGCGCACCTTCGTTAGTTTGTTTTGTCTTGCAGTGTTGTTTGCCTGTTTTCGGCTTTTATTTGTTTGCCTTTCTTGCTTCGATTTTGTTTCCTGCCTTATTCTCCGCGCGCCTTTCGCAAGAGAAGGCGCGTTTCTGCGCTTGCGATTGTCTTTCGCGATTGGTCCACCACGTCGTGGTTGACGCTAATGCTGTCGATTCCCATTTCGACGAGTTTTTCGGCTATTTCGGGGTATACGCTGGGCGCCTGGCCGCAAATTCCTACTGGCACGCCGTGCTTGTGGCACTTGCTGATTACGTCCTTGAAGCTTTTCGTCATTGCCAAGTCGCGCTCGTCAAACAAGTCTGCCACTATTGGGTTGTCCCGGTCAAGACCTAGAGTAAGCTGGGTGAGGTCGTTGCTGCCGATTGAGAAGAAGTCGGCGCCTGCAAGGCAGAATTCTTCTGCGAGGATTACTGTGCTTGGAACTTCGCACATTATTCCAATCTTGAAGTCGGGGCCTTTCCTTAACCCTTCTTCAGCAACTATTTCCTGTACTCTCTTGAACTCGCCTAAAGTGCGCACCATGGGAATCATGAGCCACAAGTTTTTCATGCCGTACTGCTCGCGCACGCGCTTTATTGCCTGTAGTTCTAGCCTGAATTCTTCCGGGTCTTTGACGTACCGCATGCAGCCGCGGTAGCCAATCATCGGGTTTTCTTCGTGCGGCTCGAATTCAGCGCCGCCCTCCAAGTTTCGGTACTCGTTGGTCTTGAAGTCGGTTGCGCGGTATATTACGGGGCGCGGGTGGAACGCTGCGCACACTTTTCGCAGTCCTTTCGACATTGCTTCCACGTATTCTGCCTGCCTTCCGTCGGCAATCATCTTCTTGGGGTGAATGCCTATCCCTGCAATCATGAATTCTGCGCGCAACAGCCCCACTCCGTCAACGTTGAACGCTGAGACTTTATCGGCCAGTTCAGGTTCGGCAAGATTCACGTAGAGCTTTGTTCCAGTGATTATTGGCGGCTTTTCGATTATGTGTTCGGCTACTTGCTCGGCGTGAGTTTTTTCTTCAACTTCCGGTTTTCCTTCGAAGACCACGCCACGCTTGGCGTCAACAGTTATTATCTCGTCTTCGTGAAGAGTTTGCGTTGCAGTTCTAGTGCCCACTATGCACGGAATTCCTAGTTCGCGGCTTACGATTGCCGCGTGGCAAGTGCTGCCCCCGCTGTTGGTCACTATTGCTGCCGCCCTTTTCATTGCCGGGACGAAGTCGGGGGAAGTCATTTCAGTTACGAGCACGTCTCCCTTCTTTACGCGCGAGAGTTGCTTGGCGTCGTGCACTATTCTTACTGGCCCGTAGCCGATTCCCGGGGAAGCCCCCAGGCCTTGAAGCAGCACTTGTGGTTCTTGGCCAGTTGCTGGTGTTGAATGGCTTTCCGGCGCTGGTTGTGGCGTACTTGCGTAAGCATTGGGTTGGTTGTATTGCGTTTGCTCCATGGTTTTCACCTTTGTGATTTGCGGTTCTAGCGTTCTAGTTTCCTGTTCTTGCTGCGTCTCGCCTTGCGGTTGTACCGGCGCGCTGGACTGGCTTGCCTTGATTTCGTCGGCCAGCCGAATCATTTTTGCGAATTCGCTGTGTTCAGTTTCTCTTGATGCCTGCCTTTCTTGCGGTGCTTGTTGGAACAGTCGTGTTCCTTCAATTTCGTGCAAGGGTTTTTCGTATGGTTGTGCCTTTGTTTGCCCAAAGTCAACGCTTCGAATTGGAATTTCGGTTTCAACTGCCTGGTCGAATTGTTCTGCAGGCGGTTGTACCTGCCTTGGCGTGGTGGTCGCCCCGCGCTGCTTGAGCGTGGTAATTGCGCGTGTCTGCACTATGTACACGCCTTCCCTATCAACTGCCCATTCTACGTCTTGGGGGAATGAATAGTGCTCTTCAAGCTTGAGGCCTATTTTTGCGAGCGCCAGCACTCCCTCGTCGGGAAGTTTCCTGGCTTCCTGTAGTTCTTCAGGCACGGTGAGAGTCTGGTTTTCGCCGTCTTTAAGTATAATCATTTCAGTCTGCCTGTTGACCTGCTTTTGAATAATCTTGAGCGAGCGCTTGTCCACCAAGTAACGGTCTGGCGTAATCATTCCTGAAACTATTGCTTCGCCCAAGCCAAACCCGGCTTCAATTACCAGCGTGTTTTCGTCTTGCGACAATGGGTCTACTGTGAACATTACTCCGCTTACTTCGCTTTCAACCATCTTTTGCACTACCGCACAAAGGCCTACGCTGAGGTTGTCGTACTTTTTTTCCGCGCGGTAGTAGATTGCGCGTGCCTCGAAAAGCGACGCCCAACACTTCTTTACGGCGTAAATAAGCTCTTCGCTGCCCCTCACGTTAAGGAAAGTGGATTGCTGGCCTGCAAAACTGGCGTCCTTTAGGTCTTCGGCAGTTGCGCTGCTGCGCACTGCAACCAGTAGTTCCTGGTCTCTAGACGGAATGAATTCCACTCCGCAAAGCTTGTTGTACGCCTTGACAATGTCGGCGCGCACGTCAGTGGGCGTAGCGCTTGCTAAAAAAGCCGCTTTTATCTTTTCGCTTGCAGCGCCAAGAGCGTCGGAATCTTCAGGGTCGATTCCCGTAGTAGCCTCTCTAATTACGTTGTCCAAGCCGTTCTTTTTTACAAACGCGAAGTACGCCCCGGTGCTTATAATAAAGCCCGGAGGAACTGGAAAGCCCGCGTTAGTCATCTCGCCCAAGTTGGAGCCTTTCCCGCCCGCAATCGGAATGCTGTCTTTCGACAATTCTTTGAACCAGAACACGTTTTTTACGTCAGCCATAGAATCACGACCTTGAATTCGTTACTGCGATTACTGCGTGGAGTTTAATAAGCGCTTTGCGTCGGCAACCGCCCTGCTTTAAGAACGGCGTTAAGCCTCACTAAACTCTGTTCCTAAACTAAAAACAACGCTTTTATACTCCGCAAGTTTCAGATTGCTATCACTAGCTTGGAAGTGGTTGTTGTGAAGAGTCTTGGTTTGTTTATCGCGGTCTTGCTGGCTTTTGGAACAGTCTCGGTTTTTGCCCAGACTAATAGCCCTGAACCCAGTTTTGTCTGTCCCACGTTGTGGGCGCCGGTTTGTGGCGCGGATGGCAAGACGTATGCGAACGAGTGCACGGCCAAGGTTGCGGGCGTTGGTGTTGCTTACTCTGGCGAGTGTTCTAGCTACGTTGTTGACGAACAGGTAACTTGCGTTTTTGATGGTTCGAACACGGAGCAGACTTGCTATAGTGCGTTGCTGGCACCTTCACAGACAAACTGCAAGGTAGACTCAGATTGTGGAACGGGCTTGAAGTGTGTCCCGCAAGCCTGTACTGCCAGCCTTCCCCTCGGCAGAATAGATAATTGCTTTAGTGCGTGTGTTTACTACGTATCGGAGTCAGCCGTACCATTAGGTAAGACTACGCCTGTCCCGATCGTCAAGCCAGTAGGCACTCCAATGCCTATCCCGATCGTCAAGCCCCAGCAAGTGTTTACATGCAAGGGCGTTGGCACTTGTTCTGTAGCGGTTTCCGGCGTCAAAGGTACTGCCTTGACGTGGAAGAGCTCTTGCGGCGGGTATGTTTCTTCAACAATTGACGGCCAGGACGAGAAAGTAGGATTTAAGTGCGCTGAGCAGCCTTGCGCTTGCACGATGGAGTACGCGCCGGTTTGTGGTGCGGATGGAAAGACTTACTCCAACAAGTGCCAGGCTTCTTGTGCAGGAGTGGCCGTCGCGAGCCAGGGCGAGTGCGGGTCGAACAACGTCAAAGAGACCGACACTTGCATTTTTGACGGTTCGGACAAGGAGCAGACTTGCTATGGCATGTTCAACGCGCCGTCCCAGAATATTTGTAAGATTGATTCGGATTGTGGAACTGGTTTCAAGTGCGTTACGCAAGCCTGCACTAATAGTATTAGGGACAGTTGCGTTGGCACTTGCGTGTCCGACATTTCGAACCGTTCTACGCCGGTTATTACCCCACGGCAAGTGTTTACCTGCAAGGGCGTGAGTAGTTGTTCTGCGGTTGTTTTTGGTCTCAAGGGCACGCCAATGACTTGGAAGAGTTCTTGCGGGGGTTACGTCTCGTCAACGATTGACGGGCAGGATGAGCAGATAGGGTTCAAGTGCAGCGCGCAGCCTTGCGCTTGCACTATGGATTACGCGCCTGTTTGTGGTGCTGACGGAAAGACTTACTCCAACACGTGCCAGGCGTCTTGCGCAGGAATGAACGTGGTGTCTCAAGGCGAGTGTTCAAGCCAATTGGTTGACGAGCAAGTGACGTGCGTTTTTGACGGCAGCAAGGAAACACAGTCGTGCCAAGGCGTTCTCGAGGCTGGCGGCGCGTTTGGCTGCAAGGGCGCTGGCTATTGTTACGCAAAAGTTTTCGGGCAAAAAGGTTTGAAGCTCAAGTGGACTAGCAGTTGCCAGGGTGGAAAAGTTACCGTATTGGACTGGACTTCCGAAAAAGTAGTCTTCAAGTGTTCAACAATGCCGCCCCAGCCTCCACAGCCGCCCCAGCCAGACTCTTCTACTTTCTTTATGTCTTTAAGCAAGGGTTGGAACTTGATTGGCTCGCCGTTCGTCTTGGCCAGGCCAACTGATTCAAGCTCTAAATGCATGGGAATGCCGGGCTATAAGTGCGGCGAAGTGGGTGTTGTAAGCCCTGAGTATAGTTGCGACTTGTCCAACGCGAGGATGTATTACTATGACTCCAACGGCAATAAGTACGTCAAGATAAGCGAGTTGGCGCAGGCGCCGGTTGGGTATGGCGTATGGATAAAGCCAGTCGCGTCTTGCAGCTACTCGTTTACTGGCAGGTACATGCCTTCGCAGACTTTGTCGCTTGTGCAAGGCTGGAACTTGGTTTCAGTGCAATCCCGCGCTTTCGCAGAGTCAACGGAAGGCGCAGTGCGCACCGATTGTGATATTGCTTCAGGCCCGTGGGTTTTCAACTCTGCCCAAGGCAAGTACGCCAAACTGGAGAATGGCTTTAACTCGCTCAAGCCAGGTATTGGCTATTGGATTAGCGTGAGGAATGCCTGCACGATTAGCGCTGGTGCTGACGAGCCGCCCCTGCCTCCGACAGAATTGCAGCCAGTGCAGATTGTTGGCAACGACCGTGATGAGCACGGCTGCATTGGTTCTGCGGGTTACTCGTGGTGCGATGCAAAGCAAAAGTGCTTGAGAAGCTGGGAAGAAAAGTGTCAGTATTCGCCAGTTCTAGTCACGCCCGTGCCTGTTTCGACAACTCCAACGGACCTTTCATCTTTGTCGAATGCAGCTTCTGTAGCCGTAGACCGATTCCTTTCCGCAGAGTGCTGGAACGCGTTTACTTTTGGCCCTGCTTCGGCAACGCCCGAAAAAAGGAAGGAAATGTGCAGAAGATTATCTCGGATCGTGTTAGACGGGCTTTGTCCTTATAATATTGACCAGGGCTTATCGGGGATTCTGAGTTCGAAGGGATGCACGAATGTCGCCGATCCTACTTGTATAAACCAGTGCCGGGAAAAGGTTGGCGCTCCTTTGGTAGATTGCGATGCCTTCGCGCAAGGCCCATTGACGTGTTGTTCTTCTTTCCAAGATGGGAACTGCGTTGGCTCGCACGCTTGCGGTGACGGGTTCGATGTGCCTGTCTCCGGAGTCGGAAATGTACGCGTGTCTTCAATGGTGTTCGCCCGTGTTTCTTCTGTAATGAACTTGGCTTCAAACATATACGCAATAACCAGCCAAACCGGTGTTCCCGCCTCCCAAATAGTTTCGGCGTTTTCCGATGCATGCAGCAGAACTGGGTACGGAACTGTTCTTAGGGCAGGGCCAAGCAGTGAGTTCGTTTCCTGCAACAAAGAGTCATTAACTAATTTGATTACAGATGACTTTATTGCAAAAGGCGGACAGAAATTTATGACCCTAAAATCAACCGACGACAGGGGTTCTCTTTGCTGGTATTACGCCGATTTGCAGCCTGCAACCGCCACGACTGCGCCTTCAACTGCGTCTGGCGGTTCGTCCGCAATTGCGCGGGCAGTTACTAACATTGTTTCCGCAATTCGGAGTTCCTAGTCTTGAAAAGTTTTTCGCGCCTTGCCGTGTTTTGCGCGCTTTTTGGTCTAGTTTGCCTGTCAGTCGTGTTGTCTGGCTGTGTTTACAGCGATAAGGCCGTGTTTCCTTCAGTTTCGCCCACGGTGGGCGTGCCCCCGCCGGAAGTTCCTTCAGTTTCGCCCACGGTGGGCGTGCCCCCGCCGGAAGTTCCTTCAGTTTCTCCCGACGAGCTTGGCATGCCTCCCCTCCCGCCTCAAGACGGCGGCGGTTAACTTCTTTTTGTTTCTTGGCCGTTTTCAGGTTATATCGGCAGGATTAAATACGCTGTTCGTTTACTTTTGGTGTTCTGTTCGTGAGGGTGATTTTGTGAGTTTTGGCCGTAATTTCGTGTTTTCCTTATTGCTGGTGTCCTTGTTTTCAGTTATTGCTTCTGCGGCCAACGTGTGTAGTGATGGTACTCCAGTTGGTGCGTGTTCTGTTCAGAAGCCGTCGTTTTGTGGTTCTGACGGTCCTGACGTGTTTTTGTTTGATGATGCTGTGAGGTGTGGTTGTCCGGTGGGTATGGTTGCTAAGACGTGGTATTGTGTTGCGGCGCCTGTTGTGACTCCGGTTGTTTCTGTGACTCCAGTTCCTGCTCGGGTTTGTTCGGATGGCACTCCAGTTGGTGCGTGTTCTGTTCAGAAGCCGTCGTTTTGTGCTTCTTACGGTACTGACGTGTTTTTGGTTGCTGATGCTGTGCAGTGTGGTTGTCCGGCGGGTATGGTTCCAAATGCCGTGACGTGGCTCTGTGATGCGGCGCCTGTTGGGACTCCGGTTCCGGTTGGGGTTTGTTCGGATGGTACTGCGAGGGGTGAGTGTTCTGTTCAGAAGCCGTTGTTTTGTGCTTCTGACGGTCCTGACGTGTTTTTGGTTGCTGATGCTGTGAGGTGTGGTTGTCCGGCAGGTATGGCCTCTAATGGCCATATTTATTGTAGTCCTATTGTTTTTGTGACTCCGGTTCCGGTTGGGGTTTGTTCGGATGGTACTGCGAGGGGTGAGTGTTCTGTTCAGAAGCCGTCGTTTTGTGCTTCTGACGGTCCTGACGTGTTTTTGGTTGATGATGCTGTGAGGTGTGGTTGTCCGGCGGGCATGGTTGCTAAGACGTGGTATTGTGTTGGGACTCCGGTTGTTTCTGTGACTCCAGTTCCGGTTGGGGTTTGTTCGGATGGCACTCCGGTTGGTGCGTGTTCTGTTCGGAAACTGTTTTTTTGTGTTGCCGACGGTCCTGACTTGTATTTAGTTCCAGAACCTGCAAGGTGTGGTTGTCTGGACGGTATGGTTCCTAAGGGGTGGAATGATTGTGAGAAAGCGCCCGTTGTGACGCCTGTTCCAGTGTCATTCAGCCCGGCCAAGATTGTTGACGATATTGTGGCGGCAATCAGGGGCTTTAAGTGGTGGAACTGGTTCCAGTAAATTCAGGCTATATCGATAAGGTTAAATACGGTATTCGTTTACTTTTGGTATTCTGTCCTTGAGGGTGATTTCGTGAGTTTTAGCCAAAATTTCGTGTTTTCCTTATTGGTAGTGTCCTTGTTTTCGGTTCTTGCGTCTGCGGCCAACGTGTGTAGTGATGGTACTGCGATTGGGGTGTGTTCTTCTCAGTTGCCTTTGTATTGCAATTCTGTGAAACAATTGGTTTCTGATGCTGTTAGGTGTGGTTGTCCGGCTGGTATGGCGGCCAATGGCCACGTTTATTGTAGCCCTGTTATTGCGGTGACTCCTGTTCCGGCTCAGGTTTGTTCGGATGGTACTGCGATTGGGGTGTGTTCTTCTCAGTTGCCTTTGTATTGCAATTCTGTGAAACAATTGGTTTCTGATGCGGTTAGGTGTGGTTGTCCGGCTGGTATGGCGGCTAATGGTAAGAGTTTTTGTAGTGCGGTTATTGCGGTGACTCCGGTTGCTGCTCAGGTTTGTTCGGATGGTACTGCGATTGGGGTGTGTTCTTCGCAGTTGCCGTTGTATTGCAATTCTGTGAAACAATTGGTTTCTGATGCGGTTAGGTGTGGTTGTCCGGCTGGTATGGCGGCCAATGGCCACGTTTATTGTAGCCCTGTTATTGCGGTGACTCCGGTTGCTGCTCAGGTTTGTTCGGATGGTACTGGGATTGGGGTGTGTTCTTCTCAGTTGCCGTTGTATTGTAATTCGGTTAAGCAGTTGGTTTCTGATGCGGTTAGGTGTGGTTGTCCGGCGGGTATGGCGGCTAATGGTAAGAGTTTTTGTAGTGCGGTTGTTGCGGTGACTCCGGTTGCTGCTCAGGTTTGTTCGGATGGTACTGGGATTGGGGTGTGTTCTTCTCAGTTGCCGTTGTATTGTAATTCGGTTAGGCAGTTGGTTGCTGATGCGCCTAGGTGTGGTTGTCCTGCTGGTTTGGTTTCAAATGGGAAAGATATGTGTGTGAAGGCTCCCGTTGCGAAGCCTGCTCCAGCACCATTCAACCCGGGCAAGATTGTTGACGACATTGTAGCGACAATCAGGGGCTTTAAGTTCTGGTAACGGGTTTCCAGTAAAAGTCTTGATTCTGTCGAGCGGCGATTAGCTCTCTTTTGAAGGCCAGCCTCTTTTTTTTGGCCTTGTTTTCCTTTTTTGTGTGAATACTGGCGTTGCGCTTGATGCAGTTTATTCTGGTTTTAGAAAAAAAGCTAGCGCTATGCTAGAAAAATAAAGCCCGGCTTTGGCTTACTTCTTGGCCGGCGCTTTTTCAGCTTCCTTGCCTGTAGGGGCGGGGGTCTTCTCGCCTTCCTTTCCTGCAGCCGGCGTTGCGCCTGCTGCGGGTGCCGCTCCGGGAACGGCCGCTGCTTCCGGCTTGGGTGCTTCTTCCTTCTTCTTCATCTTGCGCCCTACTATCGACCGTGCAAGGTTCTTGCTGTTGTTGGTAATGTCTTCAATGATTAGCGTGTATCCTCCAGTGAGCTTGGCTGTTCCGCGCTTGAAGCCTTCCTTCAAGGCAGGCAAGTCTTTCTTCATTATGCGAGCGCGTAGAACGGGATCGCCGTGCTTGACTTGTGCCATGCGGCCTTTCGGCTTGCCGAACGCGCGTTTCATTCCCTTGCTGATACGATCTGCTCCCGCCACTCCAAGCGCGCTGTGCTCGCGCACTACTAGGTGGGGGTAGGAGACGACTTGAAGGAAATAGTTGTCCATGAGTGTCTTTTCGAGGTATTTGTTGGTCGCCTGTCTTGCGGCCTCTATCGCGTTGTCGCGAATCCTAAGCGTCATGTTAGGCACTACGTCAACTTCAAGCTCGAAGCGCTTGTCAGTACCCATATTGTACTGCCTTACCTTGGGGCGCGGGGCTCCTTTTACAAAACTCTTGCGTGGCTTGCGCTTGCTAATCCTACACCAAGGCTGGCCACGTATTTCACGAATCGTTTTCGCAGGACGCAAACCCATTAATAACACCCTCAAAAATAGGCTTTCAAATAAAGCCGTAAACAAGACGGAAACTAGCTTCTCCGTAAGTAGTTTTTCTGCGGCAAGCTATAAAAGCATTTTGGGCCGGGGTTTGTTGCCGAAGTTTGCCCGTACGACTGGCTTTTGCTTACTTTTTGCCGTTATCCAGTTCCATTGCCTTGATTCTTGTAAGTATATCCCTTGGAAGGTCTCCGGCTATGCGCCCAAAGTGTTCTTCGTAAACCGTTCGGAGCTGTTCATCGGCAAAAAGCCGCTTGCCAACCTTGTGGACTAGCTGGTCGGTGCGGTTTTGTTTCATTCCGTCTTGCGTTTCTATTTCTGCAGGAGTCCTGCGGCGAAACAGTACGTCCAAGGCAATGTCAATATTTTCGGGAGTCATTTTGCTGGAGGCTTTCAGTCGGTCAACTGCTTTTGCGGTTGCTTGGCGTATTTCCGCGGCCTGGATTACGCCGTTAAGGCCGAGTTTTCCGTAGCGTAACTCGTCGAGCGGGTGGTGTTGCTCGCTTTCAGTGTATTCTATCCGTTTTGGGCCTCTGAGAAGTTGTCTGAGCCAGTTTCTAGCAACTGCAAAGGCGTATCTCTTAGGTTCTAGCGAGCGTCCCTGCTGGAACTCGCCATATTTGCCTAATAGGCGAAGAAAGACGTCCTGCGCAAAATCTTCTTTCGCATAACCTAGACGCGCCAGTCTTTCCGTGTGAACTTTGGCAATATGCTCGGAATACCTACTGACTTCTTCGCGTATTCCTTCCAGCCATTTATCCCTTTTTTCAAGAAACTTGGGGTCTTTAAGCTGTTTTTCAGCGGAAGTGAAGGGCTTGTCGTGGGCAACCCACTGAAAGCCGGTCTTGCTGTTTTTTCCGTGCCTTGCCAGTCCTGCTGCTTTCAAAACTAGCAGCGTGGTGTGGATGGTTTCAGGTGTTGATTTAACGTTGCGTGCAATTTGTGCGCTTGTTGCCGGTTTGTCTGAAAGTTGTTTGTGAACGGCCCAAAGGGTTCGCGATCTTAGTCTAGCGAATTTTTCCAAGGCTGCATTCTTGGCACCGCTTGCTTTAGCTATTAAGTTCAAAGCGCCAAACAAGTTTCTAGCTTGGGCGTGGTTTTTCCCGCACGTGATTACTATTGCAGCCGCCGTTTCGAATTGGGTGGGCGCTGGCCTTTCCTTGTCAGAGTGTTGTTTAATTGCCCTTGCAAGTTCGGCAACCGCGGGGTTTCCATTAAATTGTGCGAGCTTTTGCCTATCTAACGGTACTAGCTTTGGGTTGCTTCTTCCTGTCTTGAGGCTGCCGGCAGTGACTTCCAAAGCTTGTCCAAGCGTTGCTTTGCCAACTGCGTGCGAGGCTCTATCAAAACTAGGAGCTTTTCTGGGCATTCTAGAAGTCTTTCTTGCAATCTTGTTTTATTTGTTTGCACGCCGGAAGTTTACTCGAGTTCTCGTTCTTGGGAAAGGATTTCGGCTATTGTTCTAATTATTCGGGCAGCTTTGGGGGGTATGGCTTGGCCCGGCTCGTCGTCTTTCCTTAATTTCCCAAGCTCGGCTAAAACTATTTTTTCTATTCCAGGCCGGGCTTCGTCTGAAACATTGGCGTTCTGAACAGCGCGGCCCACGATTTGATTGAGTTTTCTTTTAGGCGTTTCTTCAAGCCGCGCGTAGAGCCGTAACTTGCCAATTGCGCGTTCTCTATTTTGCCTTACTGCTTCGGTGGTGCAACCTTTTTCTTGACTAATTTGCTTGCGGTCTAGTGGTTCTTGGCCGTCCAGCCCGAACTCGAGGGTTAAGGCGTCCCTTTCAGAAGTAGATAGCCTTTGTAAGTATTTGCCAAGTGTATGCTGTGCTTGCTCTGCCAGCTCTGTCCGTAGTTCCGGGTTTTCTTGTTTCGTGTCGACCCAATCTAAGGGCGTGCTTGCAAAGGTTTTCTCTTTGAAAGCGCTTGCGGGCTTAACTCGCGTCTCGCGCTGCTTTGATTTGAGAAACTGGGAAGTTACTTGTTTGATTAGGTTATTTATGAACGTGCCTTCCCCGCTTTTTTTCGAGTTATACGCAGGGAATGCTCTTTGTAGGGTTAGGCTTGCAACGTCTTTGGCAACATCGTTAATGTCTAATCTAAGGCTCGCAATCCAAGCTCTTTTTTGTTCCACCGCGCGCCAGGCCGCCAGTAAAGCGTTGTCGTAGTTCCTATTGCAGAATTCGCTGAACGTTTTTCCATTGGTTTCATGCGATTGGATGCGCAGCGTTTCTAGCTCGGATTTAAGTCCTGCTCTGAGGAAAACGGCTGAAACAACCGCGCTTTGCCTATAGTCGAGATTTAGGCGTTCTCCGGCAAGAATCCGGTGGAATAATCCGGTTTGCGCCACTTTGAAGGCGCTGTTGTTCTTCCCAGCATCTGGAAAGAAGGCTGGTGGCAGGCGCCCCATTTGCATTATTGTCCGTTTAAATGCTTTCGGGTCGTCCTGGTGGTGTCTTAGGATGGCCGCGACTAGTTCAACGCGAGTTGGCCGCCTTTCGCCGTTTGCACCGTAGTTCCCAAGCGCTCTAGCCAGGTAGCTGCGGTTTGTTTTCAGTAGTTCTCCGGCGTCGAGTTTTCTCGCGGTGTTTAGGGGGGTTGCGGTTATTTCGGCGAGAATCTCGTGGAGGGGCCTTGGCAAAACTGTTTGCGCGTGCGCTATTATTTGCCGCGCAGTCGCCTCTTGCTTGGAAGGTAATTCCACCGGCACTCCCGCAAGCCTTGAGTGCAGCTTTCCTTCGAGGGCAGTGCGGTACGCTGCCAATCGTACGCTGTTGTGTCCTCCTTCAAATAATTCGGGTGGAAGCCGACTGGCTTGTTCCACTACTTTTCTGAATGTTTCTGGGTTTGTGTGGTGCTTTGCCAATGCTGCCGCAACCAGCTCTTCGGGCGTAAACCTGGGTCCATAGTATTCCCTTAGCGTAGCGGCAAGGGGCAACCTGGTTCTTTTCAGCACGTCAGCGGCTCTAACGAGTTCGCGGTTGTTTCTTTTGCCAGTTATTATCTCAAGAATTTGATGAAGGGGCTTTTCGTTTGCCGCGGCCCTTAAAACAATTGCCATACTTTTTGTCCTGCCCGTGCTTTAATATGGATTGCGTTAAAAAGGCGGTCGTAGTAATTGTATGCGGTGCGAGTATGCTGGAAGAACTTCTCAAGGCGTTCATTCTGCTTTTTATTATAATGGACCCGTTTGCCAGCCTGCCCGTCTTTATTGCTGTAACCAAGGGGCTCAAGAAGCCCAAGGTGTTTGAAGCAGCCCAGCAGGCCGTTGTTGTTGCCGGCGTGCTTCTCTACGCTTTCCTGTTTTTCGGCAGCACTATTCTCTCGTTGTTTAAAGTCAGCTTTTCAAGCTTCCAAATCGCCGGAGGACTAGTGCTCCTGCTCATGGCCGTCGAGATAGTTCTTGGCATCAAGCTCGGCGGGAAGAGAGCATCAAAATCGCCTGCCGGAATAGTGATAATCGGCACGCCTTTGCTTACCGGTCCCGGAGTAATTACTACGGTCACCGTTCTTTCGAATGAAGCTGGCGTTTTCACAACCGCAATTGCTGGCTTTGGCGCGCTTGTCTGCACTCTTGTTATCTTGCGCAACGCCAACTGGCTGGCCGAAAAGCTGGGCGAAGGCCCAATCGAGGCATTGTCCAAGATAATGGGATTGCTTTTGGCAGCAGTAGCAGTTCAAATGATTCGCACTGGACTAGGGTTGTAAGAATAAGCGGCCGCGGTTTTGCTCTCTTTCAAAATTACTTTTTAGCAAGCCCTTCGATTAGTTCGCACGCCTTGCAAAGCCCTTTCGAAGTCCTGCCGGCGTATTCCCCACACTGGTTGCAAGTGCTGGCGTTCTCTTCCAAGGTTTTTTTGTTTTCTTTGCCTGCTTGCCGTTTGCCTTTTTCTGCGAGGTTGGCGTTGTGCCGAAATTGCTCGTTGACTTGCAGTGCCGAGTGCAGCAGGCTGTTCTTGACTCCCGGGTGTTTTTCTTCTTCCTGGTTGAGGAAGTCTTTTACTTCCCCGCGGAAAGCCTCGTGGGCATACGGACAGCCGCCGCGGTGGAACGGAATTTCGTTTAGCACGCAATAGTTGGCGCACTCTATCTCCAGGCAGTAGGCGAGCGGGCGAATCCTTGGGATGAAAAGCTTTCGCTGGGGGTTTGAGGTTTTGACTCCGAATTGTTCGATTCTTGCTGCTTCTCCGCGCAGCAAGTTCATGAGAAAAGTTTGTCCGAAGTCGTCCGCGTTGTGGCCGATTGCCAGTTTGGTTGCGCCTGCATCGCGAGCAGCCTTGTTGAGGCAATACTTGCGCAGCACTCCACAGTAAGAGCACGCACCGTGAAGCTTGTCGGCGTTTTCACGCAGTTTTATAGTTTGGTCTAGGGTTACCCCGAAGACTTTCTTGGCGCTGACTGTTTGGAGTTCTATTTCGAGGGTTTTGCAGAGTTGTTTTGCGCACTTGGCCGCCTTGTCGCGGTAGCCCGCAATTCCTTCGTCAACTAAGATTGGTTTTAGCTCTATGCTGCCGATTTTTCTTGCCAGCTTGTCTAGCGCAAAAAGCATTGCGCCGCTGTCCTTACCGCCACTCACTCCGACCGCAACAACGTCCCCGCGTCGCAGCAAGCCGAATTGGTGGTTGGCTTTCGCTATTTTTGCCTCAAACATTGAGCTAAAGCATGAAGCGCAGTAGTCTAGCCTGGAATACTCTTGCCTTACTACTGCGGTCTTTCCGCACTTGCCGCAAACAACCACTGCAATCAAATATATTCTTTGTCGGACAACCCTTAATACCGTTGCACAATGCGGTTGCGCAACAGTTCTTTGCTTGTTGTTTTTGGTGTTTGAATTGGACTTTGGTTTGCTGCAGCCTTTCTTCAATATTTATGCGTCCATAGAAACGCAGTCAATAGCTTTCGCAACGGCCATCATCGTGCAGTATGGCGCAGGGGGCGTGCTGGTTGGAATGTTTCTGGAAAGCAGCATTATCCCTATTCCAAGCGAGCTCGTACTGATTTCGGCAGGCGCGCTTGGAGTGTCACCGCTTGACGCCGCAATTTATGGCACGATTGGTTCTACTTTGGGTGCAATAGTTGGCTATTTCATCGGTCTGAAGGGCGGCCGGCCCTTGGTTGACAAGATCGGGCCGTACTTGCTCGTCACGCCCCAGCGCGTCGAGAGCGCGGAAAAGACTTTTTCCTCTTGGGGCAAGTACACTATTCTCATCGCCCGCCTCATTCCTTTCATTCCATTTAAAGTCTTCTCTATAACCAGCGGCTTGCTGCGCTACGACTTCAAGAGCTTTGTAATCTGGACTTTTATCGGAACTATTCCGCGCGCCTTTATCCTGGCGTGGATTGGAGAAAAATTAATCCCTTTCAAGACGCAAGTTCTCCTTGGCATTGCAGTAATCATCTTCATTGGCGCTTGCTGGCTTGCCGCAAAGAAATACTTGTTCAAGAAAAAGTAAGGTTTTCTTTCTTCCATTGCTGTAACGGCGTGCTAACTCTAACTTTAGGCCGCAACTACCCCCCGTAAATTACGCCTACGAGTTCCACGTCGTCGCCCTGCTTGAGAACGGTTGAAGGGTGGGCGACTTTACCGTTAACCAAAAGCACGATTGTTTGCTTGCTTGCCTTCTCCATTTTCACGAGTTGTTCGAGCGTAGTTCCAGCCGGGAGTTTCAGCGAGCGTTTCTTGAAGTCTTTAGTCAAGGCGACTGAAACAGTTCGTTCAATTTTGTTTTTAGTTTTTTTCAATTCATTTCACCTTGGAATAGTCTTCGTCGATTACAACCGGGTGGAAAATCCGTACTTCGTGCGCCCAGCGCGCCTGTTTTGGCGAGGGAGTTGCGTAAAGCAGGAAGATTTTCTTGCGCAGAAAGTGCGCCAAGCCCATTTCCATGAGCGTTGACGTGCCGATGTAGCCTTTCACGCCGTTCTTGTCGTAATTCATGACTAGAATCGCGTCGCTGTCGGCGACTCCCTGCATGCAAGAGCGCATCACGTCGTTCTCCACGCAATGCTCGTAGTCCTTGTCCAAGTCGTCGATAAACTTGTCGTCAGTCAAATGGATTTCCGTGTCGCACGGCAGCTGCACTGAGTGGCCGAGCTTTTCGAGCTCTTGTTTCGCTTTTGCCATCTGCCGAGCGAAAGTCATGCTGCCGCAAATCATTATTTTCATTGTTTCCGCCGCCGTTTATGGTTCTGTTGCTTCCGGGAGCCAGACTTTCCTTAGGCTCAATAGTTTTCGGTTCGTGCTTTGAGGAAACTTGTCTTTGGTCCCGTGTTTCCCTAGTGCTTGCGCTTCTATAAGTCTGTACCGGAAGACCGCCAGGTCATCCGGCTTGACGCGCCAGTCCCTTTCTTTTTTGGCTTGCAGCGCCAGTTCGCGTAGTTCAGCGTCAAGTTGCGCGGAGTGCTCATTCTCGGGAAGCTCGGTTGAAACAACCGCTTTGGCTTCGCGGTTGTGTGGCAGTTGTAAGCTTCGCGTTTGTTCTTCGATTCTGAGGGCTTCGGGCTTCCAGCCGTATCTGAAATCGTGTCCGGCGCTGCCTCCAGTAAAGTTTCTTCCTTCGTGCCCGTACGTTCTCGGGTCGTTGCTTTCAAAAGACAAGTTTGCGAGCGACGCGAAAAAAACGTTTCTGGCGCCCATTGTTTGGAGTATTTCATTCGCCAGTTTCTTGCTGCCGTGTTTTTCCGAAAGCTTGCTGACGACGTCGTCAAGAACCAGTACCCGTGCTTTGGGGTGTTGTTCAAGGTAGCGCGCCAAGTCTGGGTAGAGGAAGCGCAAGTCTTCTTTCGTGAATCTGTTTTCCAAGCCAGGCGTTTCCGTCCGATGCCCGAACGTGTGCGGGTTTATGAAGAATACGGGAGGCTTGGGTGCGTTTGGATTGTGGACGTCGTGGAAGGCTTGGAAGACGCGTACGGCTCCCCTGCCTTCCTTGTCCAAGCCGACGATTATCCCGGGTTTCGCGTGCCTGGCAAATTCCATTAGCCAAGGGCCGGCTTGGGTGATTTTCTCTCGCGGGTAGTCGTGCAGTTGTCTGAACTTAAATGTCAAGCAAAAACGCCTTCTTTTTCTTCAATCGTCGAAGCCTTAAAATGACTGCTTTAAGGCCCTTTCTGCAAGCATTATAAACCTCGTTGTTCAAAATTGTTTTGCAAACGCTAGTTTTTGCATTATGACCTATCAGGGTGGTTTGTTTGAAGCATATTTCGAAATCGTTTAGGACTTCCATGTC
>Ga0163199_1000219_pt1 | contig 37731 bp, 33 predicted proteins | sample PL_2010_150m_FD_113537 | JGI IMG/M metagenome (GOLD analysis project Ga0163199, IMG submission 113537) | Freshwater microbial communities from Powell Lake, British Columbia, Canada to study Microbial Dark Matter (Phase II) - PL_2010_150m | ecosystem: Environmental > Aquatic > Freshwater > Lake ...
ATGGAACAGTTGACCACGCAATACACCGAGCGCGCGGTCAGTTTCATCGAACGCAACAAGGCGCGGCCGTTCTTCCTGTATGTGGCGCACACGATGCCGCACGTTCCGCTGGCGGTGAGCGAGAAGTTTCGTGGCAAGACGAAACGCGGCCTCTACGGCGACGCGGTCGAGGAGGTGGACTGGAGCACGGGCGAGATTCTCGCGGCGCTGAAACGGCACGGACTGGAGAAGGACACCCTCGTCATGTTCATGTCCGACAATGGCCCTTGGCTCGTTTATGGCAATCACGCCGGGTCGGCCGGGCCGTTGCGCGAAGGCAAGACGACGACATGGGACGGCGGCACGCGCGTGCCGTTTATCGCCTGCTGGCCGGGCCACATCCCCGCGGGAAAAGTGTCCAAGGAAATGGCCATGGCGATTGATCTGCTGCCCACAATCGGGCGGTTGATTGGCGCGAAGCTGCCCGATCACAAGATTGACGGCCTGGACATCTGGCCGTTGCTGGCCGGCCAGCGGGGCGCGAAGAATCCGCACGAGGCGTATTTCTTCTACGGCATACCGTTCGGCGTCTGGAGCGGCGCGGAACTGGAATCGGTGCGCACGAGTCGTTGGAAACTCATCCTGCCGCACAGTTTCCGCACCTTGGGCGGCCACAAACCGGGCATGGACGGCTGGCCCGGTCAATACCAGAAGCAGCCCGTGCTTGCGCCGGAGCTTTACGATATGATGAGAGACATCAAGGAACACCACAACGTGGTCGCGAAGCATCCGGATGTAGTTACGAAGATGCTGGGCCTGGTGGAACAATGCCGTGAGGATTTGGGCGACCTGATCACCCAGCGCAAAGGCACGGGCGTTCGCGGACCGGGGCGTTAGAAGGCTTCGACATGACGATGAACAGACGCTTGTTTTGCTCCATGTTCCTCGGAGCGGCCGTGTTGGTCGCGCGAGCTGCGGAGATACCGAAGCTCGTGGCGGCGATGCAGCCGTTCGTGGACAACCGCCAGCTTGCCGGAGCGGTGATGCTCGTCGCAGACAAGGACAAGGTGATCGGCCTCGAAGCAGTCGGCTGGATGGACATCGCGGCGAAGAGGAAGATGCGCACCGATTGCCTGTTCTGGATCGCGTCGCAGTCGAAGCCGATTGCGGCGACGGCGCTGATGATGCTTGTGGACGAAGGCAAGGTGAGCCTGGACGATCCGGTCGAGAAATACCTGCCGGAGTTCAAGGAGCAGTGGCTTGTAGCGGAGCGGGACGGCGAGCACGTTTTGCTGCGGAAACCGAAGCATTCCATCGCCGTCCGAAACCTGCTCAACCACACCAGCGGGATGCTTTACAAGACGCCGGCCGAGCAGCCGACGCTCGACTTGCTGCCGCTCGATGCGCGGATGCGCGCCTACGTGATGTCGCCGTTGCAGTTCGAGCCGGGCACGAAGCATCTCTACGCCAACGCCGGCATCAACACCGCCGCCCGCATCGTCGAACTCGTCAGCGGCCGGCCGTATGAGCGATTCCTTGCCGAGCGCCTCCTCTCACCGCTCGGCATGAAAGACACCACCTTCCGGCCCACCGCCGCGCAGCTCAAGCGCCTCGCCAAATCCTACAAACCGAACGCCGCCAAGACCGCGCTCGAAGAAACGCCGATCCCGCAGCTTCGTTATCCGCTCGACGACCGCACGCGCTCCGTCCAACCCGCCGGCGGTTTGTTCTCAACGGCGGGCGACCTGTTGAGTTTCTACCGCATGATCCTTAACGGCGGCGTCTTCGCCGGTCGGCGGATTCTTTCCGAACAAGCCGTCTGGTTGATGACCTGCAAGCAGACGGGCGACCTGCCGCAGGCGTATGGATTCGGTTTCGACGTGACTCGCGGCATCATTGGCCACGGCGGCACGTTCGGCACCCACTCCAGCTTTGACGCTACGCGCCGGTTTATCTCCATCTTCCTCATCCAATACGCCGGCCCGCCCGCCGACATGAAGAGGTTCCTCTCTGCCTTCCACGACGCGGCGAGGGCGACGTGTTCCGGCGCTAACTGAAATGGCGATGCAGTCGGCTTCAGCACGAGCCTTCGCTGCGCAAATGTTGGCTTGTGCAGAAACGAGCGGTTCGCCTAGCATCCGGCCCACATTATGAGCCTCGCCACGACAGTTTCTGAAAGCACTCGCATGAAACAACCCAACGGCAGCGGCGTGAAACCAGCCTTGCTTGGCGCGACCATCGTCGCCGCGCTCGGCGGCTTGTTGTTTGGATTCGACACCGCCGTCATCTCCGGCACGACGGACTGGCTGCGGCAGCAGTTCAAGCTGACTGAGGGGATGCTCGGCTTCACGGTGGCGAGCGCGTTGATTGGCACCATCATCGGTTCGCTTGCCGTGGGGCGTCCCGCGGACACGATAGGACGCCGTGGGGTGCTGGTGTTCCTGGCAGTGCTCTACTTCGTCTCGGCCATCGGTTGTGCGCTGGCGTGGGATTGGTGGTCGTTCATGAGTTTTCGGCTCGTCGGCGGTCTGGCGGTCGGCGGCGCGTCGGTGGTGGCGCCGATGTATATTGCGGAAATCTCGCCGGCCCGTATCCGCGGGCGGCTGGTGGCGGTGACGCAGTTCAACGTCGTGTTCGGCATCCTGCTGGCCTACCTGTCGAACTGGACGATCAATCATTTCTTCGGCACGATGCTGGGCGACGCGCAATACCGCTGGATGTATGGCGTGCAGGCGGCCCCGGCGGCAGTGTTTTTCGCGCTGCTGTTCTTCAACCCGCAAAGCCCGCGCTGGCTCGTCGCCAAAGGCCGCATCGAGGAAGCGCGCGAGGTGCTCGTCTCCTGTGGCACCGATTCGGGCAATCTGGAGGAGGAAATCCGCGACATTCAGGCGTCGCTTGATCTCGAACACCACAGCCTGCGCGAGCCGTTCTATTGCCGGAAATACCGCAAGCCGATTCTGCTGGCGGTGGCGATTGCGGCGTTCAACCAGCTCTCCGGCATCAACGCGGTGCTTTACTACAGCGCCTACATTTTCGAGAAGGCCGGCGCGGGTGCGCAGTCGGCGCTGCTGCAATCGGCGATTGTCGGGTTCACGATGTTGGTGTTCACGGTGGTGGCGATGGTCATCATTGACCACTTTGGCCGGCGGCGGTTGATGATCATCGGCTCCATCGGCTACATCCTCGGCCTCGGCGGCGCGGCCTGTGCCTTCTACACGGGTGGCAACGGCAAGCTGCTGCTGGCGAGCCTGCTGGTGTTCATCGCGGCGCACGGCTTTGGCCAGGGCGCGGTGATCTGGGTGTTCATCAGCGAGATTTTCCCGAACCGCGTCCGCGCGCGCGGCCAGGCCCTCGGAAGCTTCACGCACTGGGCGATGAACGCGGCAATCTCGTGGACGTTCCCCATCATCGCGGCGTCGGCGGGCTGGATGGCGTTCGCGTTCTACATGCTCTGCATGGTCGGCCAGCTCGCATGGGTGCTGGTGGTGATGCCGGAAACCAAAGGCATCTCGCTGGAGAAGATTCAGAAGGAACTGGGCATCGAGTGACGCTCTGCCCCAACGCAAGGAGCACGCATGAAAACACTCGTAATGACAATCGGTCTGGTCGCCGCGCTGGCGACGGCACAGGACGACGGTTTCAAGCCGATCTCCGACGGCAAGACGTTCGACGGCTGGAAAGCTGCCGACATGAGCTTTTGGACGATCGAGGACGGTGCGCTCACCGCCAAGATCACGAAAGAGCATCCGCTGCCGGCCAACCTTTATCTCATTTGGCAGGGCGGTGAACTGGCCGACTTCGAGTTGAAGCTGAAATCGCGGGTCTTCGGTTCGCCGAAGATCAACAACGGTTTCCAGTTCCGCAGCCGCGAACTGCCCAACCACGACATCATGGGCTACCAGATGGATAACAACCTCGACACGCCGTGGCTCGTCCGGCTCTACGAGGAGCACGGCCGCCACACGCTCGCCTGGCGCGGCGAACGGACGGTGATTGACGAGAGCGGCAAGATGACGAAGGAGCAGATCGCCGAGGCGCAAGAGCCGGCTGATTTCAAGCTGGAGGACTGGCACGAATATCACCTCACTTGCGTCGGCCCGAAGCTGACGTTGAAGGTCAACGGCAAACTCATGGCGGAAACGACCGACCACGATCCGATCCACTTCGCAGCGCAGGGCATTCTCGCGATGCAACTCCACACCGGCCCGCCGACGATCGCGCAGTTCAAGGACATCCGGCTGAAGATTCTCAAGCCGGCTTTCGTGAAGGCAAAGCCGCAGCCGGCGGAATCCAAGCCGGGCGGAACGCTCGCGGATAAGACACTGGTGGCGTGGGTCGCGCCGGCGAACCTCACGCAGCACGGCGGCAGCGTGCTGACGATTGACGACCGTCAGTCGCACTTCGACGGCATCGTGTTCGGCGAGCGCGCCGCGGCGCGCTGGATGGCCGGCAGCGACAATTACCGACGCACGGAACTAAAACAAGACGCATGGCCCGCCGAAATCGCCGACGCGAACACGCTCGTGCAGGTCGCCATCGTCTATCGCGGCAAAGAGGTGACGGTATATCGCGACGGTAAAGAATACTCGCGCCACACGATCAAGGAGCCGCAGAGTTTTGGGCCGGACAGCATGGTTCTTATTGGCCCCCGCCACGTCGGCAACCGCGATTTCTTTGCCGGCGCGGTGGACGAGGCACGCATCTACAACATCGCTCTCTCGGCGGAACAGATTGCGGCGTTGAAGCCGAACGCGCTGTCGGAGCCGAAGCCTTGGGCGTGGTGGACGTTCGATGAGAAGGAGTCCCGCGACTGCACAGGACGCTTTGCTGCCGCAAGGCTTCTCGACGGCGCAAAGGTCGAGAACGGACGCTTGATTCTCGATGGCAAAGGAGCCGCGTTTGTTGCCGCACAGGCTGCCAGCGGGCTGGACGCGATGAGTCCGCCGCCGATGCCGCCCTCGCTCGCCTCGCTGCCGAAGCTGCCCGACGACATCGCAGTCGTGCGACGGTTCCGCAACCACCTGCTCGCCGATCCGCATCGCCCGACGTATCACTTCGTCATCCCGGAGGACTACGCCGGGCCGTTCGATCCCAACGGCGCGATCTTCTGGCGCGGGCGCTACCACCTCTTCTACATCTACCAGGAGAACCGCGTGCATTGCTTCGGCCACGTCTCCAGCGTGGACCTCATCCATTGGCGGCAGCACCCGACGCCGCTTTACCCGACCGAGGGCAGCGCCGACCGCGGCATGTTCAGCGGCAACTGCTTCATCAACAAACGTGGCGAGGCGACGATGCTCTTCCACGGCGTCGGCGCGGGCAATTGCATCGCCACCAGCCGCGACGACAACCTCGATCGCTGGACCAAGCTGCCGTCGAACCCGATCATCCCGAACCCGAAAGGCAAGGAGCCTTATGCGTCGTGGGACCCCCACGGCTGGGTCGAAGGCGACACCTACTACGGGCTTTTCGGCGGAAATCCCGGCAGCGGCAAGCCTCCGTCCACGTTCAAGGCCACGGAACTCGATGGCTGGAAATACGTCGGCCCGTTCCTGCATCACGAGATGCCCGACGTGGCCGCGAACGAAGACATCTCGTGCCCGGACTTCTTCAAACTCGGCAACAAGCGCGTGCTGGTCTGCATCGCCCATAACCGCGGCAACCGCTACTACGTCGGCGAATGGAAGAACGAGCAGTTCGTTCCCGAAGTCCACGAGCGCGTGAGCTGGGTGGACAACACCTATTTTGCGCCCGAATCGCTTGAGGCGCCTGACGGCCGGCGGATTTTGTGGGGCTGGATTTTTGATCAGCGCAGCGGCGAGACCAAGCGCGCCAGCGGCTGGTCCGGCGAGATGGCGTTGCCGCGTGTGCTCACGCTTGGCGACGACAATCGTTTGCGGATGCGCCCCATCGAGGAACTGCAGCGCCTCCGCTACAACGAGCAGACGCAGCAAGACATCACCGTCGCCGCCGACAAGGAGGTCGTCCTCAACAAAATCGCCGGCAACACCATCGAACTGGAGCTTCAGATCGAGCCACGAACTGCGAAGCAGGTCGGAGTGAAAGTCTGCCGCTCGCCCGACCGCGAGGAAGAAACGTTGGTCTTCTACGACGCCACTGAGCAAAAGCTGAAGCTCGACACCAACAAATCCAGCCTTGCCGAAGGCACAAAGAAAATCGAAGCTGCCCCGTTCGCGCTCAAGCCCGGCGAATTGCTGACGCTGCGCGTGTTCGTGGACCGCTCCGTCGTGGAAGTCTTCGCCAACGACCGCCAAGCCGCGCTGCGCCGCATCTATCCCGCGCGCCCCGATAGTGTCGGCGTCTCGGTTTTCACCAACGGCGGCGCAGCGAAAGTCCGCCAAGTGAAGGCGTGGCAGATGGCACCGAGTAATGCGTATTGAGTGCTGGCCGGTTTCAGCAAATCCCAACGGCGGCGCTATCCTCCGCGAACAACTTCGTTTAGAAGTAGCTCGAAGGTTGGAGTTGACTGATGGCGTCGAAGGCAAGCTGCTCATCCCGATCAAAAGCGGAATCCAAGAGCGCATCATGCCGCCGCCCCTGCTCGACACCGTGCAGACAAGCCAGTTCGCGAACGAACAGGTCTTCAGACCGCATCAATTCCATCCCGTTACCATCCCATAGCCCGAAACGGTTCAGGCCGTCATCAGGCACGTTCGCGTTGCTGCAAGCATCAATGGCGACACCGTTGAAGCGCAGGATGGCCAGCCCTTGGCTCTCCACCCGTTGCCACGCAGGCGGTTGACAGCGAACCGACTTGCCCGTCAATCGCAAAACCTGCGCGGCGGCCTGAACAACATTCACGCCGAGGGGAAGCAAGTCTGTAACATCGTGAGAACCAATTGCCTTGAAGACTTCAGCGAGCGGACGCAATTCAGGAATGACCCTGAGCGGGCTGCTGAACTCGATCAACTCTAGCGGCGTCGCCAAATAGGTTAGTCGCCCGGCTAGGAATCTAAGTTTCGGGATTCTCCGTTTCCTCTGGTAGCCGTGGAGTTGGTCAGCCCCCTTCAGGTCGGCGGTCAATCGCGCAGTGAAAACTTGCCGGAGCTTGAGAGCCTGCTCCACGAGACCACGCACCGAGATTTGCCTGACGCTACGGCGGAACCACGCATTCTTTGCGAGGCCGATGATATTGGCCAAGCTTCCCGCTTCCCGCACCGCCTCGGAGTAGTCGGGCAGGGGCATCCGCATGCCCTCAGCGGCAAAGGTATTTTGCAGCTCATCTCGCTTCCTTGGCTTTGACAAAAGAAGTTGCTTCAACTCGCGAATGAAGGCCATCCACAATCCTGCGAGGTCATTGCTCTCGAAGTCATCCGCACCTTCCAGCCACTCATGTGCCGGCACACGATAACCTTTGTCGCTACCGTGCAAATGCAGATGCAGGCCGAGGTCTTCCAGTAGTTTCGCTAGGTGCGCCTGACCTTCGTTCACCCGGGCCTCCGCGCCTACCAAGACGATGTCGTCCACATAGCGAAAGTAGCCGTCCGGTAGCAATTCGTTCATGCGAGCGTCCACGGTCTTGAGCACCAGATTGCCAATCAGGTGGCTGAACATCGGTCCGGTGAGGAGACCGGGATCATTCGGTGGACCGTCAACAGGCTTCGTGCGGTCTTGGAGAAGTTTCGCCACCGTCCCGTGGTCTTGCAGAATCTTCTCACCAAGGTTACGGAAACCATCGGCGATCCGCGCTACATCGCACGCTTGTTTCCACACTTGCCCTGCAAGGCTCTTCGAAATTGTTGGATAGAACCGCTTAATGTCCGTGTAGAGGACTGTCTCGGTGCCACTCCGCCTGCAAGCTTCCGCCACCAGGCGATGCCGCTCACGAAAGCCGGGGAAGTAAGCCTGAAACATGCCTTGCTTGTAGTCCTCACGGGCCAGGCGATAGCTGAAACCGCAGGGCAAAGTGTTGAACGCGTCAGGGTGGTGCGAACACTCCTCCAGCAAAGCCGCCTCCGCCAAAGCTTCGTTCGGGCCGGGAAGGTGAATGTCTCGGTGCTCCACCCCTGCACCTTGGTGGTGCTCTTTGAAGTGCAGCGCGTGAAAATAGATGGGCTGGGTCCGCGAGAGCACCAAATGGACGGCCACCTCGCGCGCCCATCGGTCCCGAACTGCACAACGGTTGGCCAGATAATACCTGAGGCCCAGATAGGCCAGCACGTCACGCCGCCGATATTGGTTCACAGCCCGCACCGCCAAAATGCCTGGTCGCACGCTGCTCATCGTTCGAGTCGTAGATCGAAACGCATTACGTCAAGGCGAGCCTCAAAACGCCCCTGCGTGTTCAGAGCATCCACAACGATCGCCTCCGTCTTTGTTTCTGAGTCGCTCTGGCCTTCCCGTCGAACTGTGCGAATGAAATGTGCCCACGCCTTTGCCAGCCATTGGCCAATTCGATGGAAAAGACCGCCTTGTTGGTGGGTGACGATGTTCGTTTGGGGTTCAATCCAGATTACGGAGCTTCGCTCGTCACGGCTGTGTCGGAAAAGCTCCTCAAGTTGGGGTTGGGCTTTTGTAAACTTTCCGTCGCGCTGTAGGAAGCCGGAGAAATTCGCCATTACCAGCAGTCGCGCACCACAGGTTTGGCTGCGAATGGTCAATTCACGAATCAAGTCAGTATTGCTCAGAGTGTCGCAAACATCCCACTGCAAGAACGCTGGCTCCACCCAAATGGCTTGTGCCTCCAACAACGGGCGCAACCTTTCGAGCGCCTCGACGGCATACGCGCGTGCGTGCTCCGAAATATCCCCAGCCACGAGGATGGCATGCAGCGGCTGTCTCGGAAGTCGGGCTTTCCGTCGCAACTCTGCAACGGTCGTCAGGATTGTCAAAGCTGCCGCGCCAGAACCGCATGGTAGGTCCGCCACCGCTACTCGCCCGCCAGAAAACACGAGTGCAAACGCATCCGCGACATGAGGCATGTCAGACTTCGGATCAAGCATGGCCAATTCGACTCGGGCAGACGAACCTGCGAAACTCCACGCGAGGTGTTGGTCCGTCGCTTCTTTGCTGAGTCCCCCAACCGGACCTTTATCCGGTCGGGGTTGCTCTGCCAGGATGCGCAGGCCATGCCGATCCAGTAGCGTTTTCCAAACTTCAACCAAGTCTGGCGGAAGGCACGCGACCTTTTCCTGAGGCTGCCAAAGCGATTCGGGCAAATCTGCCGGGGGAATGAACCTGGACGACGCTGCGCTCATTGATCAGGAAAATAACCGTGCGTTTCCGTGTTTGACGTGGGTTGCGTCCACGAAGTGGAAGTTCGAGGCGACTAGATACAGTTGTCGAAGCGACTCCCAAATCTGTGCGAACTTCATGTGGGGAGTTTATCGGCTTTGCGAGGCGAGACAAATCAATTCCTCGGCGCAGGGAAGCGAAGGCGCAACCCGCACGCGCTGGCAAATACGCTAAAGAAACCCTTGCGTTCAACGGCGGGGTGGCCTATAAACCGCGCTCCTTTTTCCGCCGCCCGTGGTCGGGCGTCGCGAGCGGCAGGACGCCGCGGCTGGAGCCAAAAGGCGCCTAACAATCAAAGTAGAAAGTCGTATCACCGCCTCTCAGGCACGCCCCGTTGCGGCGCGTGGTCGTTCCCCCGTATGCCAACTGACAAGGAAAAATCCAAGCTGTCCCACCCCATGCACGAGCTGTTCGCGAAGACCGCACAGGCCATCACCGAAGGCAGCCTCGTCAAGGGTCGTATCATCGAAATCCGCTCCGACGCCGCCGTCGTGGACATCGGTTACAAGAGCGAAGGCAACATCCCGTTGCACGAGTTTCCAGATTCCGAAGCCATCCATGTCGGCGACGAGATCGAAGTGTTGCTGGAGAAGCTCGAAAACGAAGAGGGCACCGTTGTGCTTTCGTTCGAGAAGGCCGAAGCCAAAAAGAACTGGGACCGCATCACCGTCATTTGCAGCGAAGGCGGCACGGTGTCCGGCAAGGTCAAGGCCGTTGTCAAAGGAGGCATGATTGTGGACATCGGCGTCGAGGCGTTTCTGCCGGCGTCGCAGGTGGACGTGATTCCGCCGAGGAACATCCAGGAATTTATCGGCAAGACCATCGAGTGCAAGGTCGTCAAGATCAACCAGGACCGTCACAACATCGTCCTGTCCCGCCGCGAGTTGATCGAGCAGCAGCGCAACGAAAAGCGCAAGAAGCTCTTCGCCGATCTGCAACCCGGCATGGTCGTCCACGGCCAGGTCAAGAACATCACCGACTTCGGCGCGTTCATTGACCTCGATGGTCTCGACGGTCTGCTCCACATCACCGACATGAGTTGGGGCCGCATCAACCATCCCAACGAGGTTTGCAAGGTCGGCGACATGCTGGAGGTGGTCGTCCTCGACGTGAACCGCGAGAAGGAGCGCGTCTCGCTCGGCTTGAAGCAGCGCACGCCCGATCCGTGGGACAGCATCGAGAACAAGTATCCCGTCGGCATGAAGGTCAAGGGCAAGGTCGTCAACATCGTGCCTTACGGTGCGTTCGTGGAACTGGAGGAGGGCGTCGAGGGCCTCGTCCACGTCAGCGAACTCTCCTGGACCAAGCGCATCGCGCGGCCCAGCGACGTGCTCGCCGTCGGCGACGTCGTCGAGGCGGTCGTGCTTCAGATCGCGCGCGACGACAAGAAGATCTCCCTCGGCATCCGCCAGCTCGAGCCGAATCCGTGGAGCAAGGTCGCCGAGAAATACAAGACCGGCACCCACGTCAGCGGCGTGGTCCGCAACCTCACCAGCTACGGCGCGTTCGTGGAGATCGAGGAAGGCATTGACGGCATGGTCCACGTCAGCGACATGAGCTGGACGCGGAAGATCAACCACCCCAGCGAACTGCTCAAGAAGGGCGACAAGGTGGACGCCATCGTCCTCGAAGTGGACGGCGCGCAGCAGCGCATTTCACTCGGCCTCAAGCAACTCGGCGAGGATCCGTGGAAGCAGATCGCGCAGAAATACCGGGTCGGCGACATCGTCGAGGGCAAGGTCACCAAGCTCGCCAGCTTCGGCGCGTTCGTCCAGTTGCAGGATGACATTGACGGCCTGGTCCACATCAGCCAGGTCAGCGAAGAACACGTCGAGAAGATCAAGAGCGTGCTCAAGGTCGGCGACGCCGTCCGCGCCCGCGTCATCAAGATTGACGGCAACGAGCGCCGCATCGGCCTTTCCATCAAGGCCGCCAACTACAACGCCGAGCAGCTCGAAGCGGTCCGCGAGGAGTTCGACAAGCTCAAGCCCGGCGAAGACATGGTCGGTCTCGGCGAAGCGTTCGAGGAAGCCGAAAAGAAGCAGGAGGAAGACAAGAAGGACGACGAGAAGAAGTAACCCTGCTTCATCGTTCATCGTGCGAGGGCAGCCCGGTTCGTCCAGGCTGCCCTCGCTGTTTATGCCGGCAGGCTGGCGCGCGGTGGGCGCATCTTGGTTTTGGAACAGGGGTCCGAGGAACAAGCTTTAGCTTGCTCTGCAAAAACTGAGATGCGCCCGCACGCAGCTTCGCGTCACGTTTCGCCTTGCCCGGCCGGACACTTTGACACATTCTCACTCCCATGTTCCGATCCGCTGACGAACAACTGAAGGTCCTCTGCGCCAACGCCGTGCAAATCGAGACGGTGGACGAGCTGCGCAAGAAACTCGACGCGTCGCGCGCCGCCAGCCGGCCGTTGCGCGTCAAACTCGGCATGGACCCGACCGCGCCGGACATCCACCTCGGCCACACCGTCGTCCTCCGCAAGATGCGCGAGTTTCAGAACCTCGGCCACAAGGCGGTGCTCATCATCGGCGACTACACCGCCATGATTGGCGACCCGTCCGGCAAAACCAGGACGCGCCCGATGCTTTCGGCGGAGGAAATCAAGCGCCACGCGGAGACCTATTTCCAGCAGGCCGGCAAGGTCCTCGACACCATGCCGGGCAAACTCGAAATCCGCTACAACAGCGAGTGGCTTGCCAAGATGAACTTTGCTGATGTGTTGAAGCTCGCTTCGCGCATGACGGCGGCCCAAATCTTGCAGCGCCGCGACTTCAAAGAGCGTCTGCAAAACGACGTGGACATTGCGTTGAGCGAGTTTCTCTATCCGCTCATGCAAGGCTGGGACTCCGTCGTGGTGCGCGCCGACGTCGAACTCGGCGGCACCGATCAACTCTTCAACAACTTGGTGGGCCGCGAACTGCAACGCGATGAGAAACAGGAACCGCAGGTGGTGATGGTGTTGCCGATTCTCGAAGGACTCGACGGCGCGGAAAAAATGTCCAAGAGCCTCGGCAACTACATCGGCGTCAGCGAGCCGCCGAACGAAATCTTCGGCAAGGCGATGAGTATCAGCGATGAGTTGATGTGGAGGTGGTATGAGTTGCTGTTCGGCAAGACGCAGGCCGAAGTCGCGACGCTCAAGGCCGGCCATCCGATGGAGGCCAAAAAGGCGCTCGCCGCCGCGCTGGTGGAACGGTTCCACAGCGCCGACGCCGCCCGCGCCGCGCGGGAGCATTTCGACAATCAGTTCTCGAAAAAGAAACTCGACGAAGTGGCCGAACCGCTCACGGTTCCCGCCGGCAAGATCGGCCTCATCGAACTGGTTGAGAAGAGCGGCGTGTTCAAGAGCCGCAGCGACATCCGCCGCGTCATCCAGGAAGGCGGCGTCCAACTCGACGGCCAGAAGCTGACCGACCCGAAAGCCGTGATCGAGCCGCGCGCCGGCCAGATTCTGCGGGCGGGCAAACGCGTCGTGAGAAAAATAGTTAAGAGTTGAGAATTAAGAGTGAAGAGTTTCTGCATCCTTCCGAACTCTCAACTCTTCATTCATCACTCTTCACTTTCATCCTATTCGTTTGCAGTTGCAGCCTTCGGGAATCTGGACTAGGAAACAGTCGCCGATTGTCGGGGCGTAGCGCAGCTTGATAGCGCGCCTGCCTTGGGCGCAGGAGGTCCCGGGTTTAAATCCCGGCGCCCCGACCATCTCCCGCCAAGCGCCGCTTAGAAGCGGCAACCCACGCTGAGTTGCGGGCCGATGGCGTCAATCGCGCGGTTCAGGCGCGCCGGCTCGGAGAGGCCGGCGTTCGAGAAGTGGACGTATTCCGCCATGAACCGGACATACCACGTGTCGTTGACGTCGTAGCGAACGCCGAGGTTGATCGTGAACTCGAAGCAAAAATCCTGGCCGAGACCATAGGGGACCGCCGGGTTCGGATAATCCCGCGTGTCGGCGAAACCGAAGCCGACCATCGCGCCGATGAACGGCACCAAACGCCAGCCCGGCTGGACAAAATTGTAACGCGGCCCGAAGTCGAAGCCGACCATACGCGACTCCGGCCCGTGCGTGACCGCCATGCCGTAAGGGCGGAACGCAAACTCCGTATAACCGCGCCGCCAGCCCTCGTCGTCGCTGGGGTCGTCCAGCTTCAGCGACGCCGTAATAGAGGCCGGCACCAGCGTGTAGCCGTCCAGGGTTTTTGACCGCATGTTGGAGAACAGGACGCCGCTGCCCGTCTCCAGCGACCAGTCGCCCTTCACCTCGGTGCCGAATGCAACAGCCCGCTGCTGCGCGTGCGCCGTCACCGTGCCGAGAGCGCAACAAAGCGCCGCCAACGCCGCCGCCGTGACAACGCGCCCACAGAAATCTCTCCTCATGTTCATTCGCATGTTTGTTTCTCCGATGGCGCGAGTATTACACTCCCGACAAATGTTTTCAACCACTCCGACAAAAGCCGGGCGCGATTTGCCTTCTGCCATCACCAAATCTTCTCCGTCCGCTTCTCCACCATCGCCTTCGGAGCAGCAATGGAGTAATGGAGTCGTGCGGCAGGCAAACCCATCACTCCAATACTCCAGCGCTCCGACACTCCATTCTGCAACGCTCTCGCCGCTCTCCATCGTCGTGATGTCGGGACTGTGGAGCGACAAGCGCGCTCTTGCGACCGGCGGTGATGAATCTGCCAGGTATCAGGAGTGACCCCAGCGACTGGAGCCGGTATTTTCATCTGCCGCAGTTTCAGTTGTCGTTACTTCAGCGGCTTGATCCGCAGATTTCGGAAGGCGGCCGGGCTGAACTGACCTTGTAGCATGATCGGGCCAGGCACATTCACGTTCGAGCTCAGCGCGCCCGCGGTCACAAACGGCAATTCGGCGTCGGCGATGATGGTTCTGCCGTTGAGACGCACCGTGACTTGTTTGCCAACGAGCTTCACGTCGGTTGTCTGCCACTCCGCAGCCGGGCCGCCGGCATTTTCGCTGGGCGGGATCATGTTGTAAATGGCGCCGGTGCTGCGTGGCGAAGGCCGCTTGCGGTAGTCGTCCGCGATTTGGATTTCGTAACGGCCACGCAGATAAACGCCGCTGTTGCCGCCGCCGGGAATCCGGTATTCGTAGTGCAGCTCAAAGTCGGTGAACTTCTCGACAGTGGCCAGGTCGCAGCCCGCCAGCGTGTTGATCAACAAACCGTTCTCGGCCTTCCAACCGCTTCGCTTGTTGTTGTCATGGTGCACTTTCTTCCATCCGGTGAGGTCTTTGCCGTTGAAGAGGGGGATGAATCCCTCGGCAGTTTCTGCACCCATCATGTGGGTTGTGCACAGTGCGAAGGCAATGATTCCATCCACCAACCAGCGTGTGTTCTTCATAAAGTCTCCTTTTGTTGCCGTGATTGCATCCATCGGCGGTTTCGCCGGCATTGTAAGTGGCCGCTCGCGCTGGGCAAGTGCAAACATCCCCCGCCGCGAATCCCGAATCGCTCTCAACGCTCGACTCTGAACCTTCAGCACGCGCCAATCACGGCTTCTTCTGCGCCCGCGTCTCCACCATCGCGTTCAGGGGAGCGATGGAGTCATGGAGTAATGGAATATTGAGGTAACGGAGTCATGCAGCAGGCCAATCCAAGACTCCAATACTCCAGCACTCCAGCACTCCAACACTCCGCTTCTCCACCACTCCATTCCGCACCGCTCTCGCCGCTCTCCATCGTCGCGATGTTAGGACGGTAGAGGGCAATCGCGTCAGATTTTGTAGGGCGTGTCGAACGCGTCGCACCAGCGGTAGGCGTGGAGCAACGCAAGCTCGCCCTCCTTGCCGCCCTTGCTCTTGCCGTGTTCCATCCCGAGCACGCCGTCAAATTTCTGCTCATGGAGATACTTGAAGATGCTGCGGTAGTTGATCTCGCCCGTCGTCGGCTCCTTGCGGCCCGGCGTGTCGCCGAGGTGATAGTGCGCGATGTAGTCCCACGCGGCCTTGATGTTGGGGATGAGGTCGCCCTCGGTGATCTGCTGGTGGTAGAGATCGTTGACGATCTTGCACGAAGGGCTGCCCACCGCTTTGCAGATTTCCATCGCCTGCGGAATCCTCGTCAGGAACAAGCCCGGATGATTGCGCGGGTTCAGCGGTTCGAGCGTCATGATGCAGCCGGTCGGCTCGACTTCCTTCATGATCGCCTTCAGGTTCTCGATCAGGTTGGCGGTCATCTGCTCCATCGTCAGGCCCTTGACCAGTCCGCCGGGGACGACGAGGAACCACTTGCCGTTCACCCGCTTGAGCTTCTCGCAGACGCCCTTGTAATGCTTTGCGTAGTCTTCCTTCTTGTCGGTCCCGGCGACGAGACTCTGGCCGCCGACGGTGTGGCTGCAATACGGTCCGCCCAGTGTGATGCCAAGCTTTTCCATCTCCTTGGCCAGCTTGTCCTGCAGCTCCTGCGGCTTGTTAAGGAAGCCACCATCAAGTAGCGCGGAGAAACCCGCCTCGGCCATGAAGTTCAATTGCGCGATCGGGTCCTTGCCCGCGTGCGCCTCGAACGCGCCGAACGTCGGCGCGTATTTGAGTTTGAACTTCTTCCCGGCCGTTGCGGCCGGTGCTTGTGCCAGCGCGACGGTGGAGGCCGCGAGCAAGCCAGCGGTGGCGGCGGCGCCGATGCCTAAGAAGCCCCGGCGATCCAGCCCTGTGTTTTGAACTGCACGCGCGTCGTGGATGGTCTTGTTCATGCGCGCATTGTCACCAGCATCAGCAGAAGTTCAAGCGCCAATCCTGCGTGACGCAATCTCGGCGTGGTGATGTAGCGCCGCCGGCTTTCGCCGTTGACAGCTCCCGACGGTCGGCGCAGCATCCAAACAACCCATTTTCGGAGAAAACCGCTTATGCACAACCAACCAAGCGCAGGCAACCCAATCACCCGACGTAACTTTCTCAGCGGCATGGCGGCAGTCACCGCGTTCTCCATCGTGCCGAGCTACGCCGTCGCCCGCTCAGGCAAGCGCGCGCCAAGCGATAAGTTGAATCTGGGCTGCGTCGGCGTGGGCGGGATGCAAGGCGCGGGTGACGTGAACAGTGTCAGCAGCGAGAACATTTACGCGCTTTGCGACGTGGACGAGAATTTCCTGAACAAAGCCGCCGCGAAATACCCGAACGCGAAGCTCTACCGGGATTTTCGCGAGATGTTGGACAAGGAACGCAAGAACCTCGACGGCATCACCATCACCATTCCCGACCACATGCACGCCACCGTGGCGTTGTGGGCGATGGAACGCGGCTTGGCGGTCCATTGCCAGAAGCCGCTGACGCAAAGCGTCTGGGAAGCGCGGCTGTTGACCAAGGCGGCCAGGAAATACAAGGTGCCCACGCAGATGGGCAATCAGGGCTACTCTTCAGTAGCCACGCGCATCGCGTGCGAGACGATCTGGAACGGCGACCTCGGCGATATCACCGAGGTGCATTCGTGGAGCGGCGGCGGATTTGCCCGCGGCATCCAAGAATGGCCGCCGGTCGAGGAAACGCCCAAGACGCTCAACTGGGATCTCTGGACCGGCCGCGCCCACGAACACTCCTACAGTTCGAAGATTCATCCATGGAATTGGCGCGGGTTCCTCGATTACGGCACGCAGATGATTGGCGACTGGGGCATCCACATGCTCGGCCCGGCGAACTGGGGGTTGCAGCTTGGCAGCCCGGCCAGCGTCCAATGCACCGCCGTTGATGAAGTCAACCCGGTGACGTATCCGCACTATTCCTGCGTGTTCGAGTTCCCGGCGCGTCCGAACAAATACGTCAAAGCCGGCAAGATGCCGCCGATGAAATTGTATTGGTATGAAGGCAAGATGGCCAAGAACTTCAGGCCGCCCGGCGAGTTGACCGAGCAGGATCTCAAGGGATTCAACGAACTCTTCATCGGCACCAAGGGCTACATGGGCACGGGCGGTCGCGGCGAGAGTGTCCGCTTGGTTCCCGAGTCGAAGATGAAAGACTGGCAGAAGCCGCGCGAAGTCATCAAACGTTCGCCCGGCCATTTCAAAGACTGGATCGAGTCCTGCAAAGGCGGCAAGCCAGCCTGCTCCAACTTCGGCATCGCCGGCCCCTACACGGAATGGATGTTGCTCGGCGCCATCAGTTGGCGTTTCCCGAGCGAAAAGCTTCTCTGGGATGGCAAGAAGCTGCGGTTCACCAACAACGCGAAAGCCAACGAATACATCAAACCCTATTTCCGCAAGGGTTGGGAACTGAAAGATGTCAGGGCTTAGGCCGGCAGAAGGGAGGGATGGAGTGGTGGAGTCATGGAGTAATGGAGTCGTGCGGCAGCCAAACCCAAAACTCCATCGCTCCAACACTCCAGCGGGTGTCGAGGGCGTTGAGCTTGATGAAGCCATCAGTGCTCGTTAAACTGCCGCCGTCGCCAACAACAACCTTCAGCCGCGCCAGACGCCATGCCCAAACACTCCCTCGTCGCCATCATCGGCTTCGCCAACAGCGCACTCGCCGCCGTGGAAAACGCACTGCCGCGGTGCCTCGAAAAGAACGTGAACCCCCGCATCATCGCCGCTGAAGTCAAAGACCTCTGCGCGCAAGTCCTCGCCGCCGACGGCCAGGCCCGCAGCCTCTTCAGCCAAGCCAGAGCCAAAGCCGCCGAACTGGCCAAGCTCAAACGCCAACTCTACAACAAGAGCAGCCAGTTGGTGGACATGGGCATGCTCGTCTGCGGCAAGAAGCAGCCTGCCGGGCAGGAGTTTTCAAGGATTCGCAGCAAGCTCCGCCGCCGTCGCTCGCCTCAACGGCCAGAGAAGAACGCCTGACGCCAACGCCTCCACCCACCCAGTTGCCGCCGCGGCCTCTCTCGCACACGCTGCGGACCTTCCCGGCGTCGGCGCGACACGCGCGGGAGACTCTGCGACATTTCTTCGTCATTCCGCAACACGTCGGCGAGTCTTCCGATCGCTCCCGCGAGAGACGACAGCGCCGGGGCAAGCCGCGCCCCGACGAACAATCCACGGTTGCACACGTCGAAGCGACCCGGAGTAGCCACCCATCGTCGCGAATGACCGCCGGCAAGATGTCTTGGAGCATCTCCGCGACGACGATGAGCACTCCGGAGCCTCATGGAACCTCACAGGCGTGTCCCAAGCGCGTGTTGGAGACTCCGACCAACAGGGGCGCGCATTGCCCCGATGCAAACACGTCGTGTTTGTGTTGGAAAACAAAAATTCGACCCCAATCGCTCCAATCCGCTGCAAAGCCCCAACTCCATTACTCCAAAACCTCCAACACTTCATTTCCTCAATCCCCCACCACTCCAACACTCCAGCACTCCAATACTCCAATCCCCCTTTCTCCACCACTCCATTCCGCACCGCTCTCGCCGCTCTCCATCGTCGCGATGTCGGGACGGTAGAGCGACAACGTGCTCTTGCGGCCGACGGTCATGATGTTGTCTTTGACGAAAGCCGTGAAGCCGTCGGTCGTTGAACCGCCATATCAAGAATCGGGAGTTGACCCGACTTCAACACTCCACCAGAATGCCGGGCATGAAGTCCGGCGTGCCGGTTTGGATTGGCTCGATGGCGATCACATGGGTGACCGGCTACGAGCAATGCCGGACGCGGCGCTGCGGGGGAAAAGCAAGGGAGACGGCATGCTCCGCATCTTCTCCAATCAGACGGGAGAGGATATGAGAGTCAAATCACGGTTCGTTGCGTTCATGTTATTCGCCGCGCCGCTCGCCGTTCTGTTTTCGGCGCCGGCATACGGCGATTGGTCGTTCGCCATGATCGGGGACACTCGCGGCAATGACTCCGGCACGGACTCGGGAGTAAGCCCATACCTGAACACCATCGCCCAGCGGATGGCTGCCATGAATCCGACGATGGTGCTCGTGTCCGGGGATTTGTGCAGCGGAGACCTGGCAGGGTCCACTTATGCCGATTTCACCAATGAGTTCAATACGTGGAAGACGGCGATGACGCCCGTCTCGTCCCTGGGGATACCGATCTATCCGGTGCGGGGAAACCATGAGAACGAGTTCATGGACGCCCTCCCGCCCAACACCGATTTGAAACAGGCGTATTACGACACCTTCGGCGTGAACCTGCCGATGAACGGTCCGAGCAGTCCCGGCAACGACCAGCGGGGATTCTCGTATTCGTTCACCGTCAACAACGTGACCGTGATCGCCGTGGACCAATACTTCTACTTCGACCCCGACAGCGGCTACCATAGCATTGACCAGACATGGCTGACCCAGCAGCTTCAGGCATCCGCCTCGCCGTTCAAGGTCGTCATGGCTCACGAGCCGGTCTTCATGGCAACGGGCCAGAACCTGGGAGAACACTTCTTCGGGACGAACGCACCGGGCTTGCAGGCGCGGAGCGATTTCTGGAATGCACTGGGCACGAACGGCGCGCCGTTGTATGTGGCCGGCCACGTTCACAACCTGAGCGTCAGCAGCGCACAGGACGACTTCGGGCACACCGGCTATCAGTTGACCTCCGGCAACGGCGGCGCGCCCTTCGACAACGCCTCTATAAACGCCGACCCCGGTGTGAACGTGCATTACACTAATGGCACGAATTTCGGTTTCGCCCTGGCAACCGTGACCACCGACACCATGACCATCAACTACCACCTCTACAATACCGCGAGCGAAACATGGTCGGTGGCCAGCTATGCGACCGTCATCGTCCTCCCGGAGCCGTCAACGTTTGCCATGGTCGCTTTGGGACCGTTGATTCTGGGCGCGCCCATCTTTGGAAGGCGAGTCCGGCGCCGGCGCGCGGTCGGGGTCGGTTTGGGAGCGCAACTTTAACAGCGCCTCCGCCGGCATGGTGGCGTTTCAACGCAGCACAAATCACGAATTACGCCTTCCGCCTCGCCTGCTTCTCCACCATCGCCTTCAGAGCAGCAATGGAGAAGTGGAGTATTGGAGTCATGGAATAATGGAGTCGTGCGGCAGGCAAACCCATCACTCCATCACTCCAATACTCCATCGCCCCGACACTCCATTCCGCACCGCTCTCGCCACTCTCCATCGTCGCGATGTCGGGCCGGTAGAGAGACAGCGCGCGCGCGCGGCCGGCGGTGATGAGCGAATGCAGAATGGCGGCAGCGCGGGCGTTTGACTACAGCGATGACACCAGTGTCCAGTGTCACGGAGCGACCCCAATGACGGCTAATCTGACAGGCATTCGGGGGAACTCTCCCTCTTGTGAGCGACGCGGAAACCAAGTGGGTCTCTCCCTGCCGGTTAGAGCTTTCCACACCTCACAAATGATAGCTTCTGTGCAATCAACAGCCTTTTCAACAGAAGCGACGGGAACATCGTGAAATAACTCTTCTTTAACATATCCCCATTTCGTTGGCGTCTCACCAGGCTCACAGTGAACAAAAGCATCGCGCATACATTTAAGTTCTCCGAACAACAACGCAAAAGGAGGCTTTTGTTCATCGAGAAGGTCGGAACGATCCGTAACGAAACGAACGGTCTTCAGGAGTCTTTTCCTCAGCGATTGCGTATTGTCGTGAAGCTGACGCAACTGGTCCGGTGTCGCATTGGGGTGTTCCATGACCCATGAAGTGGCCAATCCCGAAACAAAAGCCTCTAGGAGATTAAAGCAAGCCAAGATCACCATTCTTGCTAGTGATTGGATGAGTTCCGTCCCTCCGAGGTTTAGCAAGACTGTGGACGCTGATATGGGAGCCATTGAGGTCTGTCTATCTGGTTTTTGGAGGTTGGCATCGTGTTGCGCACTCCGGAACAGCGTATGCATCAGTGCTAGATCTCGAACAAGGTGATACTCAGGATGTCGAACGGCAATGCTTTCGAAACCTTGTATCAACAGCTCTCCGTAAGGAGGGCAATCCATCACTTCATGCACAGCCAAACGCCCAATCTGATTTTCGACATCTTGAACTCTGCCCAAAGAAAGTATTCCCCACGACTGCCGTTTCCAGTCATCATGCCGTTCCGCAAGCCACCGAACCACTTTCGACCGTTGACTGGAAGTTGGTTTTTTCTCTAGAATGCCAGTCAACATTTCACCTGCAATGTCCTCGTGCATAGCTATCAGCTTCTTGAGGCCGTGGACAGGCCATCCCCAATAGTTCGGGACAGCCAAAAGTGTCGCCGGAGGTGGTTTCCCAAGCCAAACGAAGCCCATGATTACAGCCTTGCGTAAGGCTTCTGCTTTTGCCGTTAGCTCGTCTTTTTTCTCCATGCACAAGACCTAAGGCGGAAACCTTGGGTTACCTCTTTGCATCAACATCCGCTGCGCCGGTGCAAAATCCTATCGTCTACACCTTCTTCTTCGCCTGCTTCTCCACCATCGCCTTCACGCGGAGGCGGAGGCTGGCGCGGCGATATCCGTCTATAACGTGTATTCGGAATCACTCTTTTCAATTCGGCCGTGATGATGGTTCACGTGGATTTTGGTGACCCCGGAATTCAATAGTTCACAAATTTGCGAGGGGAGCTTTTCGTGCTCCATGAATTTGTATGCAATTACATCGCCAACTTTCCATTTGAGCATATAGCCGAAAGTTTCTTCTTCCGGTTCGTAATGCCAACAGGTCAAATTGTTTTCTTCTCCCTTTTCAGGTTCCACAAAAGGACCCTCGCGGAAGAAGGTAATGCTGATGCAATCAAATTCAGGAAACCAAGCGAAGATTCTATGCACCCATGCAACTACATCCGCTACGGTGTGTGGCCAGCAATTGAGTTCAAATTCGGCCTCGCTGCCGACTTCCACCTTCCAACCTGACATGTCGGGTTTAACTTTTTCCAAGCCAGTCATGTTCCGATAATGAAGCCGTGGAAAACGGTCTTCCAACGCATACAACCGGTTCGCTACTCTTATGACGCCCTTGAGATTCCTCTCGGCGCAGTTTATGTCCTTTTCTTCGCCTGCTTCTCCACCATCGCCTTCACGCGGAGGCGGAGAGCGTTGAGCTTGATGAAGCCGGTGGCGTCGTCCTGGTTGTAGATGCTCTCGCCGCTTTTCATCGTGGCGATGTCGGGGAAAGTTCATTATTGCTGGGATCGCCAATGGTCAAGGAACTTCTTGCGACAAATCGCAAATTGCTCCGCCAACTCGGCAATGGCTGGCACGCGCGCCTCAGCGAACGCGCCGGCAATGGCCGCTTCATCCAAGCGCGTGGACCTCGCGATGAACATCGCGTCGCGCAAATCCTGAGGGTCGTCACGCATCAACTTGCTCAGGAGCAGGTCGAGGTCGCCCAGCCGGCTGAGCTTCAGATGGCGCCAGTCGCCGGGAATCGGCTGGCGAGCTTCGCGCCAGCAAAGGCGAAGAATGACCTGCGTTTCATCGAAGAGATGGCTCACGTAAAGCCCTGCTTCGGCCAAGAGGCGGTTGGTCGCCTCGACGGCCTCCCAAAAGTTGGTGTGTTGCGCGAGTTCCTCTGCCTGGCCGAGCCACAACACCACATCCACGTCGTTGCTGAGCGCAAACTCGGCGGGAGGATCAGCAAAGCCCAGGTGCAGTGCGGCGCGGCCGTAGAGCGTCAGTTCCACGGGCGCGGCAAGCTGTGCATCCAGCGTCGCAAGTATCCGCCGCGCGTTGTCGGAGCCGTTCATGCGACAAGCCGCCATTGGCCGTCATGCACGCCGCGCGCGGGCATCACCGGCTCGGCGAGGCGCGTCCAGTGGATGACGTTTTCCGGCAGCGGCCGTTCGTGCGCCGTCGCCTCCGCGATGCGCCGCCAAAGCGGATGATCAGGAGCAACGCGCAATGCTTGCGCGGCCAGGTTCGCCAGCACGCGCAACGCGCCTTCGCGCCGCGCCACGGTCAGAAGCCGCGCGTCATCCACCAACCCGCGAGAAATGATCTGTGCCGCCAACCGCAACGTTGCTGGCTCGTCGGCCAGACACGGCAGCAAGAGACCGACGACAAGCTCTTCATTGGAAAGCTCGGACTCCGCGATGGTGAACTCGTCCGGCAATTCCTGCCGGCGCACAACCCGAGCGCCGCGGCTGTTGGCTACATCCACCAGCCATGCCTCAACACTCGCAGCGCCCGGCGACGGGAAGCGTTGCTTGAGACGGACCAGCTTCCACCGCAACGGTGACTCGTTTGCGGTGATGCCGAGTCGCTGCGCCAAGCTGTTCGCGCTGCTGTTCATTGTCGTGCTTCAGTGTGTGGCAACGGAGTGAGTGTATCACTTCCTGGAGCTTTTTCGAGTCGCCTGTTTTTCCACCATCGCTTTCACGCGGAGGCGGAGGGCGTTGAGCTTGATGAAGCCGGTGGCGTCGTCCTGGTTGTAGATGCTCTCGCCGCTCTCCATCGTCGCGATGTCGGGCCGGTAGAGCGACAGCTTGCTCTTGCGGCCAACGGTGATGATGTTGCCCTTGTAGAGCTTGAGTCGGACGGTGCCGGTGACGTTCTGCTGGCTCTCCTCAACGAGCGCCTGCAACGCGAGCCGCTCCGGCGAGAACCAGAAGCCGTAATAGACCAGTTCGCTGTAGCGCGGGATGAGCGAGTCGCGCAGGTGCATGACCTCGCGGTCCATCGTCAGCGTCTCCATCTGGCGGTGCGCCGAGTGGAGGATCGTGCCGCCGGGCGTTTCATAGACGCCGCGCGATTTCATGCCAACAAAACGGTTCTCGACGAGGTCCACACGGCCGACGCCGTGCTTGCCGCCGAGTTTGTTCAGCGTGCGCAGGACGTTGGCGGGCGAGAGCCGCTTGCCGTTGACGGCGACGCAGATGCCGCGCATGAAGTCGAGCGTGACATACTCCGGCCGGTTCGGCGCGTCTTCGGGCGCGACGCTGAGCTTGAACATGTCCTTCGGCGGCTCCATCCACGGGTCTTCCAGGATGCCGCTCTCGAAGCTGATGTGCAGGAGGTTGCGATCCATCGAGTAGGGCTTCTTCGCGCTCGCCTCGACGGGGATGTTCTTGTCGGCACAGTAGGCAATCATTTCGGCGCGACCGGGAAACTGTTTCCGGAACCGCTCCTCGCGCCACGGGGCGATGACCTTGATGTTCGGCTCCAGCGCGTAGGCGGTCAGCTCGAAGCGGACCTGGTCGTTGCCCTTGCCGGTCGCGCCGTGGCCGACGGCGTCGGCTTTTTCTTTGCGGGCAATCTCAATCATGCGCTTGGCGATGAGCGGCCGGGCGATGCTGGTGCCGAGGAAATACTGGTTCTCGTAGATCGCGCCGGCCTGGATCATCGGGAAGATGAAGTCGCGCGCGAACTCCTCGGTGAGGTCGTCAATGTAGATCTTCGACGCGCCGGTCTTGCGGGCCTTCTTGTCGAGGCCCTTGAGTTCCTCCTCCTGCCCGATGTCGGCGCAGAAGGCGATCATCTCAGCGTTGTAGGTTTCCTTCATCCACGAGAGGAGGACGGAGGTGTCGAGACCGCCGGAGTATGCGAGAACGATTTTCATTGGAGTAATGGAGTTTTGGAGTGGTGGAGTATTGGGTTTAGGCAGAGGAAGACTCCGCAGTGTAGATCGCGTTGCTTTCCTTGACCATCAAAGTGTCAACCCATTCGCCAGTTTCTTTCTTGCGTTCGAGTGCTTCGACAAGTTTCAACAGGCCATTTTCAAGCTTGTAGGCCAGGGCATCAAGCGACTCAAAGTCTGCTTCGGAAATCTGGCCGGCCCGATGGTAGGTGTGGATGCCGGAGACAGATTCACCGAGGGAGCCGAGGGCGATGTAGAGGAACTGGATGTATTCGCGGATCGAGCGGCGGCAGTAGCCTTCGGCAATGTTGCGATGAACTGAATCAGCCGAAGCGATCTGTTGCGAGGCGACTCGTTTCAAATCATAGGGAAAGGCCCGGAACACCCGACAGCACAACCCATAAAACTCCCCCGCGTCTTGCCAGACGACAAGCTGCATGTAGCCGCGATTCTTGTTCTTCCGCTCCATATCCCATCACTCCAATACTCCATCACTCCACCACTCCAGCCGTCACTTCCTCCATGCCTTCGCCAGCAGCGCCATGATGGCTTTCTGCGTGTGCAGCCGGTTCTCGGCCTGGTCGAAGATGGTTTCAGCGTGGCGCTCGAAGACGTCGTTAGTGATTTCCTTGCCGCGGTAGGCGGGCAGGCAGTGCATCACAAGCGCCTTCGGCTTGGCGTGCTCCAGCAACTGGTCGTTGATCTGGTAGCCGTTCAGCTCGGTTAGACGCTGCGCCTCTTCCTCTTCCTTGCCCATCGAAATCCACGTGTCGGCATAAACCACGTCGGCGCCCTCGGCGGCTTTCGCGCGGTCGTCGGTGACAATGATCTTCCCGCCGGCGCGCTTGAGCAGGTCGGGCGACGGCTGGTATTTGCGCGGAGCGGCGATGCGCAGTTCGAAGCCGAGCTTGCCGGCGGCCAGCATCCACGAGGCCGGCACGTTGCACGCACCATCGCCGATGAAGCAGACGACTTTCTTTTGGATGCGACCGAGCTTCTCCTCGATGGTGAAGATGTCCGCGAGAATCTGGCACGGATGCTCGTCGTCGGTGAGCGCGTTTATGGTCGGGATGCCGCTGGTGGCGGCGAAGTCCACGACATCCTTCTGATGGAACGTGCGGATGACGCAGCCATGGACCATCCGGCCCAGGACGCGCGCGGTGTCCACGATCGGTTCGCCGCGGCCAAGCTGGATGTCGTTGTTCGACAGGAACATGACACGGCCGCCCAGTTCGCGGATGCCAACCTCGAACGAGACGCGCGTGCGCGTGCTGTATTTGGCGAAGATCAGCGCCCATGTCTGGCCTTTGAGCGGCTGCGGGTGGCTACGCTTGCCGCGCGCGGCCTTGAGCTTCCTGGTCAGCGCGAGAATCTCGCCGATCTGTTTGACCGTGAGGTCTTCGATGGAAAGCAAATGTTTCATGACTGTCCCAACACTTTCTCCAGAATGGCCAGCGCGGCGTCCGCGTCGGCGTTTGAAATCGTCAGCGGCGGCACGAACCGGAACGTGTGCGTGCCCGCCGGAATGACCAGCAAGCCCGCCGCCGCGCATTGGGCAACGACGTCTTTGACTTCGCGATCCAACTCGATGCCGAGCATCAGGCCGAGGCCGCGCACTTCCTTGATGCACGGGAACTTCGCTCGCAGCGCCTTCAGGCCGCGCTTGAGCCGCTTGCTGCGCGCAACGGCTTTCGCCATCAGATTCTTTTCCTCGACCGTGCGGATGACGGCGAGTGCGACGGCACAGGCCAGCGGCGTGCCGCCAAACGTCGAGGCATGCGTGCCGGGGCCGAGGATGTCGCAGAGCGGCTTCTCGCCGTCGGCGGTCTTCACTTTGCGCACGGCGCGGGTCCAGATGGCGCCGATGGGGAAACCGCCGCCGATGCCTTTGGCCATCGAGAGCGCATCGGGCGCCGCGTCGGGCGCGATGGATTGGAAGCCGAAGAATTTTCCGGTCCGGCCGTTGCCGCACTGGACCTCATCGAACATCAGCAGCAGGTTCCGCTCGTCGCAAAGCTGGCGCAGGCCGCGCAGGAACTCTGGCGTCGCCGGCCGGATGCCGCTCTCGCCTTGGACCGGTTCGACGAGTATCGCGGCCGTCTGCGGGCCGACGGCGGCGCGGACCGCGTCGAGGTTGTTGAACTGCACATGCTTGAAGCCCGGCATCATCGGCTCGAAGCCCTTCTTCACCTTCTCCTGGCCGGTGGCGGCAATGCCGGCAAGCGTGCGTCCGTGGAAGCTGCCTTCCATCGTGATGATCTCGAAGCGGCCCTCGTCGTGGCCGAACTTGCGCGCGAGCTTGTAGAGCGCCTCGTTGGCCTCCGCGCCGCTGTTGCAGAAGAAACATTTGCCGTCAGCGCCAGCCAACTCGACAAGCTTCTTCGCCAGCAGAGCTTGCGGCTCCGTGTAGTAGAGGTTGGAGCAGTGGATGAGCGTCGCCGCTTGCTGTTTGAGCGCGCGGACGATGGCGGGATGGCTGTGGCCGAGAATGTTGACGGCCACGCCGCCGCCGAAGTCGAGATACTCCTTGCCGTCGGCATCCCAGCATTTGCTGCCCTTGCCGCGCACGATGGTCAGCGACCGGCCATAGGTCGGCATGACGAAATGCTCGAACAACGAAATAATGTCTGCTGTTTGGCTCATTGGCTTTGTTCCTGCGGAAGAGACAACGTGGATACGTTGCCAGGGCGCAGCCGTCACCGGCCCGCCGAGCGCCGCGATGCGCCGGGCGACCGCTCGCGTATAAACGACCAGGACACCTCCGCCGTCTGGCCGTTATCGTAATGGACGAAGAACCCGCTGCGGCACCAGTCCTCGATCCCCAGATGATCGAACCTGGCCTTGGAGGCGATCCGGTTTGCCCGACGGATGGCCGCGTGCGGCTCCAGGATGCACAGCCCGTCCTCGAACTCCACGTCGAACGCGTCCTTCCAACTGAGGTAGCGCACGTTCTTGATCTTGGAGAACTTGGCCGTGCCAAAAGCAACCTTCGCGGTTTTCTCCGCAGCTTTCATAATCTTCCTTCGTCCCGCAACTGGCGGACCAGTTCCAGAATCTTCGGACTGATGTCCGCCGCATCCATCGGGCGTAATGTATCAATTTCGACCCGCGTCAGCAATCGTCCGTTCTTGTCGAACACATGCACGTGGCGCGGCGGGTGATCGCCAGTCCACCAAATGAACGTGTAGCCGCCTCGTCGAATCCGGCCCATCATCGCGCCTTCAGTGCAACTCGATCATTGCACGATCTCCGTTCCGACGCCTTTGTCGGTAAAAATCTCCAGCATCATGCTGTGCGGCACGCGGCCGTCCACAAAGTGAACGCGATGCACGCCGGACTCGACCGCCTCGACCGCGCTGTCCACTTTCGGGATCATGCCCTTGTCCACGATGCCGGCGGCCTTCAAACCCGGCACTTCGGCGATGTGCAGGCTGGAGATGAGCGTCGCCGGGTCTTTCGGGTTGCGCATGAGGCCGGGCACGTCGCTCATGAACACGAGCCGCCGCGCCTTCAGCGCGATGGCCACCTTCGCCGCGGCCACGTCGGCGTTGCAGTTGTAAATGTGGCCGTCCTCGCCGAGCGCCGTCGGACTGATGACAGGCGTAATGGAGTGCCGGATGCAATCGCGCAACGGCTCGGTGTTCACCTCGGTGACCTCGCCGACGTAGCCGAGGTCCACGCCGCCGGTGACGAGCTTCCGGCATCTGAAAATCTCCGCGCCGGAAAAACCGCGCGCCTTGCCGCCGAGCGACTCGATGGTCTTGACGATCTCCGGGTTGATTTCGCGCGAGAGCACACGATCCACGATCTCAACGCTGGCCTCGTCGGTGACGCGCATGCCTTGGACGAAGTTCGCCTTGAGGCCGGCGGCGTCCATCGCGCGGGTGATGGCCTTGCCGCCGCCGTGGACGACGACGGGGTTGATGCCGACCGCTTCGAGGAAGACCACGTCGGCGGCAACGCCATTGCGGACCTTCGGGTCGGGCGAGTCCATGAAACTGCCGCCATATTTGACGACGAAGGTGTGGCTGCGGAAGCGCTGGATGTAAGGCAATGCCTCCAGCAACACTTCGGCTTTCTGGATGAGATGCTGCATGGGAAAAATGGAGTGATGGAGTGGTGGAGTAATGGAGTATTGGGTTCTTCAGCGGAAAGTCAAAGCGTCATCCGCCCAACACTCCGGAACTCCAATACTCCAGTCCTCATCACTCTCCTTTGTTGAACTCCACGTAGGCCTCCGTGAGGTCCGTCGTATAGGCGGTGAACATGCCATCGCCGAGGTTGAGGTCCACGCTGACGGTGAACTCCGGCTGTGCGAGGACTTTCTTCATGCGCCTCAGCGGAACGCCGGTCGGTGCGCCGCCGGTGACGGCGTGGACCTTGTCGTAGTAGAGGTCGAGCTTGTCCGGGTCCACCTGCGCGCCGCTATAGCCGACGGCGCAGAGGACGCGGCCCCAGTTTGGGTCGCCGCCGAACCACGCGGACTTGGTGAGCATGGAGTTGGCGACGGCCTTGGCCGCCATGCGGGCGTCGGCGTCGCTGGCCGCGCCAACGATCTCGACGTTGATGAACTTGGTGACGCACTCGCCGTCGCGGACGATCGCCTGCGCCATCTTCAACATGACGAAGTTCAGCGCCTCCTGGAACTTCGGGTAGTCGGGATGCTCCAGCGTGAGCGGCACGTTGCCGGCCATGCCGTTGGCGAGGATGATGACGGTGTCGTTGGTGCTGGTGTCGTTGTCCACGCTGATGCGGTTGAACGACTGGTCGGTGGCGGCGCGCAACGCCTTGTCGAGGCAGTTGGTGCTGACGGTGGCGTCGGTGGTGATGAAACAGAACATCGTCGCGAGCGACGGATTGATCATGCCCGCGCCCTTGGCGATGGCGCCGATGCGGACCTCGCGGTCGTTGATCTTCAGCGTCACCGCGATTTCCTTCACGTTCTTGTCGGTGGTCATGATGGCACGGGCGGCGTTGGCGCCGCCTTCGTCGCTGAGCAACTGCTCGGCGGCGCGAATGCCGGCGAGCACATTTTCCATCGGCAGGTTCACGCCAATGCGGCCCGTGGAGGCGACCAGCACCTCGTGTGGCGCGACGGCAAGCAACTCGGCGGTCAGGCGCGCCATGTCGAGCGCGTCCTTCATGCCTTTTTCACCGGTGCAGGCGTTGGCGTTGCCGCTGTTGGCGACGATGGCCTGCGCGCGGCCCTTGGCGATGTGCTTCTGCGACACGCGCACGGGCGCCGCCTTGACTTGGTTGCTGGTGAACACGGCGGCCGCGTGGGCCGGCATCATCGAGACGATGAGCGCCAAATCGAGCGGCGAGTCCTTCCCTGTCTTGCCAGCCGGCTTGATGCCGCAATGAACGCCCGCGGCGCGGAACCCTTTGGCGGCGGTAATGCCGCCTGGAATGGTTTTGTATTTCGCTTTCATTTTGTTTTTGGGACCGGTCGGTTGGGACCGGTCAAAGCAATCCGGTTGTTTCGTCGAAACCGCACATCAGGTTCAGCGACTGCACCGCCTGACCGCCGGCGCCTTTGACGATGTTGTCCACCGCACTCAACGCGATCAGTCGGTTTGTGCGCGGGTCAATGCGCACAGCCACGTCCAGATAATTGGTGCCGGCGATGTTCTTGGTGTCGGGCAACCGGCCCGGCTCCATAACGCGCACGAACGGTTCGTTCCGGTAAAAATCCTCGTAGAGCTTCTGCGCGTCCGCCTGTGCGAGCGGCTTGGCCAGATCGAAATAAACGGTCGTGTGGATGCCACGGTTGATCGGCACCAGCGTCGGCGTGAAGCTGATGATGATCGGCGTTGCTGCCAGCAGGCTCAGTTCCTGTTCGATCTCCGAGAGATGCCGGTGCTTTGGCAGGCCGTAGGCGCGCACGCTCTCGTTGCACTCGATGAAAAGGTAGTCCGGCTCCGCCTTGCGTCCGGCACCGGAAGGGCTGCTGAGCGAGTTGGCGATGATGCCGGCGGTCTTGACGATCTTGTTTTTCAGCGCAGGCGCCGACGCGAGGATGATGCTGGTCGGATAGCAGCCCGGCGAAGCGACGAGCCGCGCCTTGCGGATTTCGTCCCGCCGGAGTTCCGGGCTGCCATAGACAGCCTGTGCCAGCAGTGCCGGCGCCGGATGGTCGTGCGCGTAGAAATCCTTGTAAACCTCCGCGCTCCGCAGCCGGAAATCGGCGCTGAGGTCAATGACCCGCAGCCCTTTCTCCAGCAGCGGCACGGCGAATTCCGCCGCCACGCCGTGCGGCAGCGCCAGGAACGCCACCTCCGCCTGCCGCGCGATGTCGTCCACCTTCGGCTCGGTAAAGAAGAGTTTGCTGCGGCTGGCGAATTTGGGGAAGGCTTTGCCAAGCGGCTGGCCCGCCTGTTGGCGCGACGTGACGCAGGTCAGCTCGACGGCGGGATGGGACAACAGCAGCCGCACCAGCTCTTCGCCGGTGTAGCCGCTGGCTCCAACGATGGCGACTTTGACCTTGCTCATGTGACCTCGATGCGCGACGCCTTCGTATCGCGCCGTGCAAAAAGCAAAAAACCCCGACGGTCAGCCGGGGCTTTTCGCACAGTTCGAAAATCCGACTAACGCTTCGAGAACTGGAACCGCTTGCGGGCGCCGGGCTGACCGTATTTCTTGCGCTCGCGCGTTCTCGGATCGCGCGTCAACATGCCGGCGCTCTTGAGCTTCGGCCGCAGCGCGACGTCCACCTTGTTCAACGCCCGGGCGACGCCATGCCGCACCGCGTCGGCCTGGCCGTGCGGGCCGCCACCGGTGACGTTGACGAAAATGTCGAACTTGCCGGCCGTTTCGGTCAGCTTCAGCGGCTGCTGGATGGCGGTCCGATGGGACTCGATCGTAAAGTAATCCTCCACCTGCCTGCCGTTGATGATCCATTTGCCGGTGCCGGGGGAGAGCCGGACGCGCGCGACGGCTGTCTTGCGGCGACCGACGGTCCAAGTGTATTGCTGGAGTTGTTGCTGCCGGGCGGCGGCGGTTGAAATTGCGATAGGTGCCATGTGAGTCTCGAGAATTCGCTTAGTTCAACGTCATCGGTTTCGGCTGCTGCGCGCTGTGCGGATGATCGGCGCCGGCGTAAATCTTCAGCTTCGTCAGCAGTTGCCGGCCGAGCCGGTTTTTCGGGAGCATGCCCTTGACGGCGTGCTCGATGATGTTCTCCGGATGCTTGGCGCGCACCTCGGCGACGGTGCGATACCTTTCGCCGCCCCGCCAGCCGGAATAGCTCATGTAGGTCTTCTGCTCTTCCTTCTTGCCGGTGAGCTTGACCTGCGCGGCGTTGATGACGACGACAAAGTCGCCAGCGTCCATGTGCGGCGTGTAAGTGGGCTTGTCCTTGCCGCGCAATACGTTGGCGACCTTGACGGCCAGCCGACCCAGCACGACACCTTTGGCATCAAACACATGCCACTGACGCGATATCTCTAACGTTTTAGGCAAAAAAGTCTTCACAAGTTCAAGGAATTAAGGGCGCAGACACTAACGACCACCCCCCAACCCTGTCAACCACTTTTCTGGCAAAAATCAAAAAACTCGTCCTAGCTTGCCGCTGGCACGGCGGGCAGCTTGATTGAGATTTCCAAGCCGGACGGTGCGCGGTTACGGGCGGCGACGGTGCCGCCGCAGGATTCGACACAGGTCTTCACGATGGCCAGACCGAGGCCGACGCCGCCGGAGGCGCGGTCGCGCGACGTCTCGACGCGGTAGAACGGATCGAAAATCTGCGTAAGGTCTTGCTCCGGAACGCCCGGCCCGCCATCGCCCACCGTCAGCAGCGCCTTGCCGTCGTCGCGCCGCGCCGAGACGGTGATCGGCCCGGCGTGGCCGGCGTAACGAATGGCGTTGCGCAACAGGTTGGAGAGCGCGCGCAGCAGCAGGTCCGGCTCGGCCATCGCGCGCAGGTCGTCGGCGATCTCGACGCGGATTTGCGCGTCGCCGGCTGTCTCGCGCTTCACCGCCTTTTCGGCAATGTCACGGAGCGGGACCGGCTGGAGTTTGATGATGCTCGCGCCGAGCGACGCCTTGGAAAACGAGAGCAATTCGTTCACGAGGCTCGCGATCTGCCCGGCTTTCTCGCAGGCGGCGGTCACGTAAGGTTTTTGCTGCTCGTCGGCGCGTTGCTCCAGAATGCCGAGCGCCATCTGGAGGCGCGCCAGCGGCGAGCAAAGCTCGTGCGCCACGTCGCCGAGGAAACGCTTCTGGCCGGTGACAAGCGCCGCCAGCCGCGCGGCCATGCGGTTGACGGCCTGGCCGAGCGAGCCAAGTTCGTCGCGTCGTCGCTCGTCCACGCGCACGTCGAAGCGGCCCTCGGCGATCTGCCGCGAGGCGTGCGTGATCTGCGCGACGGAGCGCGTGATGCCTTGCACCAACGGCAGCCACAACAGCACGGAGAACACCAGTGCGCCGAGGCCGACCGCCAGCCACGGTTTGATGTCGAAGATCAGCCCGCCGCCGCCCAGCGAGCCGGACATCGTGACCAAAGCCACCGGCATCGAGCGCGGTCGCTGCGGGTCGTTGAGCTTCGACCGCACCAGCAGCCAGTAGCGCGTCGGATTCGTCGTGCGGAACATGAACTTCGGATTGGCGCCGCGGCGTTCGACGGCAGGCGTTGGCGTGTCATTCTGCGCCTGTCGCGGCGGCGGGCCTCCCGGAGGCCGGTTGTATGGCGGCGGTGGCAGGCCCATTTCAGGCGGCGGCGGTTGGCCCTTTTCCGGCGGTCGCGACCGTTGGTCTTGCGGCGCGGGCCGCTCGACGAGCTTCGCGTGGACTTCAGGCGGCAACCGCGTCGCGTCGCCGGCGAGTTGCTCGCCGTTGGCGTGAAAAACAAGGAACTGAATCTGATAGGCGGCGCTGAAGCGTTTGAGAATGCCGTCCCACTCCGACCGCGCGTGGTCGTTCAGTTCCGTGAAGATGATGTTGCTGACGGCGTCCACGCGCTGGCCAGCGCTGCCCGACAACAGCCAGTCCAGCCCGAACCCGAACTGCGCGCGCACCAACAGATAGAACGCCGACGCCAGCGCCACGAGGTTCAGGAACAGCCAGAACAGGATGCGCGCGTAGAGTGGAAAGCTGCGGGTCATGGCTCTCACTCCTGAGTGTCCGGGTTGATGAACACATAGCCGACGCCGTGGACGGTGCGGATGAAACGCGGCGTCTTCGGGTCGTCGCCGAGCTTCTTCCGCAGCGCGTGGACGTGGACGTCCACCGAGCGGTCAAACACCTCGTAGTCCCGTTCCGAAAAAGTCTCCAGAAGCTGCTCGCGGGTCTTCACTCGGCCGCGCGCCTTCGCGAGGCTGACGAGCAGATCGAACTCCAGCGCCGTGAGCACCAGCGGCTTGTCGCCAAGCGCCGCCGCGCGCGTGGCGGGATTGATCCGCAACGGCCCGACGGCGATTTCCGCCGGCGCGTCGCTTTCCGTTGCCACCGCCGCGCGCGTTGTGCGGCGCATCACAGCGCGGAGCCGGGCGAGCAGTTCCCGCGGGGAAAAAGTTTTCGGCAGATAATCATCCGCGCCGAACTCCAGGCCCACGATGCGGTCAGCCTCCTCGCCGCGCGCCGTCAACATCAGCACCGGCACGTCGCACTTGGCGCGGATGTGTTTCAGCACCTCGAAGCCATCCATCCCCGGCAGCATCACGTCGAGAATCACCGCCTTGAAGTTCCCGCTCACCGCGCGCTCCAGCCCCGCCGGCCCGGTGTGCGCCGCGCTGACTTCGTAGCCGAGCGGCTCCAGGTAATCCTTGATCAACTGGCAAAGCTCGCGCTCGTCATCAATCACCAGCACCGGCACGCCGCCGGTTTTCCTGCCGCCGTGCGCATGTTGTTGGGTTGAACCGGGCATCGTTGCTTTCTCCAGTGCCGCGGCTGCTTGTTCGCCGCCGCACGACGGAAACCTACCGCCCTGCCGCCCAAAGTCAGCAACTTTTACATCTCCTTAACAACTTTCCTGTGTTGCCGAAATAAGAACTTAACAACGTTGGCGTTAAATGCAGATGTAAGGAACAATTACGCAGTGAAACCAAGAACCGAAAGGAAAGTCATCATGAAACAAATGATCGTCAGTGCGGCACTGACACTCGCCGTGGCGGCGTTTAACGCGCCGGCGCAAAACGCGGGTGGTCCGCCGCGCCCAGGCGGCCCGCAAGGTCGGGGAGACCAGACGGATCGTGGTTCCGGCTCACGCCGTCGTCCGCCTCCGCCGCCTCGCAATGGCGACCAAGCCGGTCAGCAAGACAAGCAGGGACCGGGAGACAAAGCCGGCAATGATCAAGGTTCGCATCATCGCCCGCCTCCACCTCCGCCTCGTCAGGGTGGCAAAGGAAGCCAAGGCGGTCAGCAAGGCAAACAAGGTCAGGGCGGCCAGGTCGGCGACGATCCCGGTTCGCGCCATCGCCCCCCTCCTCCACCTCGCGATGGTGACCGGGCCGGTCAGCAAGGTCACCAAGATCAGGGAGGCCAAGATGGGCAACGCCCCGGTGTGCGTCGTCGTCCACCTCCTCCGCCCCGCGACGGCGATCAAGGTGGCGAGAAACCGCGTCCCCGCAGCGAAGGCCCCGGCAACGCGCGTCCCCCGCTTGAGCAGTAGGCTCGCAGTGAGGTTTGTCAACAGGATGTGCGGGGGCCTTGAGAACGAGGCTCCGCACATCTCTGTCGCGAAAGCGACGTCTCGTTCCCATCAACCAGCCCCGAACCGAACCGCGGCATGAAATCTTGCCTCCTGACTTTCGTCGCGTCCTTCGCCATTGCCAGCTTGGCCGGCGCCGACTGGCCGCGGTTCCGTGGGCCGAACGGCTCCGGCATTGCCGCCGATGCAACACCGCCCACGACTTGGAGCGACACCAAGAACATGAAGTGGAAGACCGCGTTGCCCGGCGCGGGCGCGTCCAGCCCCATCGTGGCAGGCGACCGCGTGTTCGTGACTTGTTACTCCGGCTACGGCGACGGCACATCCGGCGACGATGTGCGGAAGCTGCAGCGTCAACTCGTCTGCATCCATCGCAAGGATGGAAGGATTCTTTGGTCGAAAACGGTGCCTGCCGCGCAGCCGGAGGATGACTACGGCGGTCGCATCGGTGAACACGGCTATGCCTCGCAGACTCCTGTCACCGACGGCGAGCGCGTCTATGTTTTCTTCGGCAAGAGCGGCGTGCTGGCGTTCGATTTCAACGGCACGCAGCTCTGGCAGATGGGCGTCGGCACAGGCTCCAACCAAAAACATTGGGGATCGGCGTCGAGTCTGATGCTCTACAAGAACCTCGTCATCGTCACCGCCTCGGAGGAAAGCCATTCCATCCGCGCGCTCGACAGCAAAACCGGCCGTGAAGTCTGGAAGGCCGGAGGCAGCCAACTCAACAACGTCTTCGGCACGCCAATTCTCGTCGAGAGCGAGGGCCGCACCGACCTCGTCATCGCAGTGCCGGAGGAGTTGTGGGGCTTGAATCCTGACACCGGCAAACTCCGCTGGTTTGCGATGACCGGGTTGCGCGGTAACATCACTCCCGGTGTTGTTGCGGCTGACGGCATCATCTGCGCGTGCGGCGGCTTTCCGCAACTCGGTGCCGTGGCCGTCCGCGCCGGCGGCAAAGGCGACGTGACCAAGACGCACATGCTCTGGAGCGGCTCCACCAGCACGTATGTTCCCACGCCGGTGCTGCACCAAGGCCATCTTTACTTTGTCAGTGACACCGGCCTCGCAACGTGTCTCAACACGAAGACGGGCGAAGTCGTTTTCAAGGAGCGCCTGCCCGGCGTGAGCAGCAGCGGCCGCGGCGGCAAGCCGTTCTACGCGTCGGCGGTGCTCGCCAACGGCCACTTCTACGCCGTCAGCCGCCGCCAGGGGACGTTCGTGATCGCCGCCAAACCGAAGTTCGAGTTCGTTGCGCAAAACAAATTCGCCGGCGACGACAGCGAGTTCAACGCCACGCCCGCCATCGTGGGCAACCAGCTTTTCCTGCGCTCGAACCGGTTTCTCTACTGCATCGAATCCGGAACGGGCGGTTGAGGCGGTCGAGAGCCAGCGGGCAGACGTCACCGCGGGCAATCGCCTGTCACTGGTAGTGCGGTGGCACGCGGCAAATTGCCGGTGAACAGATCAGTCTGTGTCACGCGCTAAGAAGAGGCAGCGTCACGACAAACTCTGTAACGTCGTCACGCGGAGGAGCGAGGACGATGTCGCCTTCATGCGCGCGGATGATCTCTCTCGCGAGGCTCAAGCCAAGGCCGACGCCGCCGGCCTGGCTTTCGCGGGCTTGGGCGGTGCGGTAGAAACGCTCGAAGACGCGTTCGCGATCGGCGGGTGGAATAACGGGGCCGGTGTTGGCGATGCGCAGGACGGCGTCTTCGCCCTCTCGCCGCAATTCCAACCGCACACGGCCGCCCTCGCGGTTGAACTTCACCGCGTTGGCCGCGAGGTTTTGCAGGACACGCTGGATGAGGTCAGCGTCGGCTTGCACGCACACGTTTGGTTCGATCTCGCTCTCAACGGTCAGTTCGGGGCCGAGCGCGTGAACGTCCTCGATGATGTCGGCCAGCACGCGGCTGAGGTCCACGCGTTCGCTGCGCAACGGCAGGCGGCCCGCGTCGGCCTGGGAGAGCAGCAACAGTTTGTCGGCGATGGCGCGGAGGTGGACAATCTCGTCAAGCAGGCGGCTGTAGGTGCGTTGCTCTTCGGAGCCGGGTTCGGCGGCTTGGAGGGACTGCTCCAATTCGCCTTGGAGGATGGTGAGCGGCGTCTTCAGTTCGTGCGAGGCGTCGGCGCTGAACCGCGTCGCCTGATGAAACCCTTTTTCCAACCGGTCCATCATCTGGTTGAAAACGGTGATGAGCCGCGCGAACTCGGCCTCATACCCACGCGCGGTGATGCGCTGGTCGAGTCCGCGGGCGGTGATGCGCTCGGCGGTCTGCGTGAGCGCGGTGACGGGCCGCAACGCGCGGCTGGCGATGAGCCACGCGCCCGCCGCGACGAGCAGCAGCGCAACCGGCAATGTGGCGAAGTAAGCGCGGCGCAGTTGCGCCATGCCGGCGTTGAACTCGTTGATGTCCGCGCCGAGGATGAGCGTCGTGTAAGGC
>Ga0163199_1000221_pt1 | contig 37415 bp, 36 predicted proteins | sample PL_2010_150m_FD_113537 | JGI IMG/M metagenome (GOLD analysis project Ga0163199, IMG submission 113537) | Freshwater microbial communities from Powell Lake, British Columbia, Canada to study Microbial Dark Matter (Phase II) - PL_2010_150m | ecosystem: Environmental > Aquatic > Freshwater > Lake ...
AGGAGCGGGCCATGCCCGCGATCGGCGATAATGCCGGCATTGATCGCGGGCATGGCCCGCTCCTACGATACTGTGGGCAGTAGCGCCGCCTGTTTTTTAGATTTTTGCGCGCAAATCCCAACGGGATTCCCCAGGCGAAAGCGTGGAAGAAGGCCGGCAATTGTTCCGCATAGATGCATTTACATTTTTATTTGACTGAAGCGACCAACTCCGACACTCTAAAGGCACGATCGACACCACTAACGAGGAATAGAAAATGTCCGATAAACTGCAATCGCCAACTGTTTTAAATCCCAATTTCTTAATTCCGGTTAATCCCGCTATTGAAAATTACCAACATAGTCTGTTACGGCAGACGGATCATCCGGTGCTGACGGAAATGGAAGCCTTGGCAGAGAAGAATAATTTTCCCATCGTCGGCCGTCTGGTCGGCGTTTTTCTGGAAACGCTGGCAAAGACAGCCAATGCTGAACGCGTGTTTGAGTTCGGCAGCGGTTATGGTTATTCCGCGTATTGGTTTGCAAAAGCGGTAGGGGAGAAAGGACAGGTTATTTGTACGGAAGCCGATCTTCTCAACAAGGAAAAAGCCGAGCATTACCTGACTGCCGCCGGTTTATGGGACAGGATTGATTTCAGGGCAGGCATGGCCCAAGATAGCTTTGCTGAGACGGACGGATTATTCGATATCTGCTATAACGATGTTGATAAGATTGATTATCCCGGAATCTGGCTCATGGCTAAAGACAGGATCAGGCCCGGCGGGCTTTATATTGCCGATAATGTATTATGGCGCGGGCGGGTGGCCGTTGAGGGCTATGTTGATGTTTTTCCCGGCTGGACCGAAGCTATTATTGAGCATAATCAGCTCATTTTTAATGATCCTGAATTCGATGCTTTTATTAATCCGACCCGCGATGGCGTTATTGTCGCGCGGAGGAAATCAATATAACGGCACGGTATGGCGGGGCGGTCCCACATCACTCAATAAATGCCTGCAAAAACGCCTCTTCATCCATTATCTTAACGCCTAAGGATTCGGCTTTTTCCAGTTTGGAACCGGCATCCCGGCCTGCGACAACACAACTGGTTTTTTTGGAAACCGTTGAAGCAACTTTCGCGCCCAAGCGTTCGAGTATCGCCTTGGCCTTGTTACGCGGCATGGACAGTGTGCCGGTCAACACCCAGGTTTGGCCGGCAAGAATCTGTTCTTGTGCCGGCTCACGCTGTTCATCCGGCCAGGTAACCCCGGCGGCAATAATTTTGGTAATAATCGCGTTGTTTTTTGTATCGCTAAAAAAATCGACAATATTTTTAGCCATGACCGGACCAATATCCGGCACTTGCATTAAGTCGTCCAAAGAGGCTGTTGCGATAGCCTGATAGTTTTTAAAATGCCGGGCGATTGCCTTCGCGCCTTCTTCGCCGACCTCCGGTATGCCCAAGGCGCCGATGAAGGTGCCCAGTTTGGTTGTTTTCGACGCGGCAATAGAATCGAGTACATTTTGTGCGCTTTTCTCGCCTTGGCCTTCCAGCCCGGCAATATCGCCGGCCTTAAGCGTATAAATATCGGCAATGGTTTTAATAATGCCTTTACGGTAAAGCAGTTCTATCAGCTTGGTACCCAGATGCGTGATATTCATAAATTTGCGCGAGGCGTAATGACGAATATGTTCGGCAGCCTGCGCCGCGCAGCTTAAACCGCCGGTGCAGCGAAAAGCGGCTTGCCCGGCCGTTCTTTCAACAGCCGCGTCACAGACGGGGCAGTGCTTCGGCATGATGATCGGTGTTCGTTCCGTCCCTTGCGAGAGCACTTTAACCACTTTGGGAATCACATCTCCGGCCCGGTGAATTTCTATGCTGTCGCCGATGCATAGGCCTAAGCGTTCGATTTCATCCATATTGTGCAAGCTTGCATTACTGACCGTTACGCCGCCGACAAACACCGGCGCTAATCGCGCCACCGGCGTTAAAACGCCGGTGCGTCCCACCTGAAAATCCACTGCGAGCAATTGGGTAACCGTCTGTTGTGCAGGGAATTTCCTGGCGACCGCCCATTTTGGCGAGCGGGCGATAAACCCCAGCGCGGTTTGCAATGCCAGATCATCTATCTTGTAGACGATACCGTCGATTTCCATAGGCAGTTTTGCCCGCGCCTGTTCCATAACGCGGTAGTTCTCTGCAAATGCGTCAAGACTGCCGGAAAAAGTATAACAATGCAGATTTTTCCTGAACCCCAACGCGGCTAAATAGGCGATGATTTCCGATTGCGTTTTAAATTCATGTTCGCCTTGATATTCGCCGATACCGTAAGGGATGAATTGCAGATCGCGCTCGGCGGAAATTTTCGGATTCATTTGCCTGATGGTTCCTGCGGCGGCATTTCTCGGATTAACAAACGATTTGCTCTGGTTTTGCTCTGCCAAGCGGTTCAACTTTTCAAAAGCCGCCTTAGGCATAAAGATTTCGCCGCGCACATCGAGTTTTTCCGGCGGCTTATCGGTTGCCAGCTTCAGCGGCACGGATTTGATGGTTTTTACGGTGTGACTGACATCCTCGCCGACCTGCCCATCGCCGCGTGTGGCTGCATAACTGAACAGGCCGCTGTCGTAGTGTATCGAAATGGCCAGGCCATCCAGCTTGGGCTCGCTGAAAAGCGTTAAGGATTCAGGATGCCTGTCCAGTTCCTTGGCTGCTTTTTCAAAGAAACTGTGGGTTTCTTCCAAAGAGAATGCGTTCGCCAGAGACAGCATTTTTACGCTATGCGCTATTTTACGGAATTCATCTATCGGTTTTGCACCGACCCGCTGTGAGGGGGATTGCGGCGTGATTAACTCGGGATGTTCGGCTTCCAGCGCCAGCAGTTCGCGAAATACCTGATCGTATTGCGCGTCGGAAACCGTAGGATTATCGAGTACATAATACTCATGATCCCACCGGTTGATCCTGGTGACGAGGTCGTTATAGTGTTTATGCATGATTGTTATCATTCCCGGGGCAGGTATTGGGAATAATACGCCGGACTGGTTTACAAACTTTGCCGGATCAACTGGATAGTTACATTGGTCAGCGGTTTTCTCTGATGGTCCAATACCTCGCCATCCAGTTCCACCGCCAGGATATTGACTGCTTCGAGAAAATCATTAAACACTTTAGGCGCATCATCCAGTACGCCGGGTTGCATAAAAAACACCACGCCGGGACAGTAAAAATCCTCCAGATCACTGTTGGGGAACGTGCCAGGCCCCGCCATGCAGGCTACGCCGAAGTCGACCATACGATTGGCATCCAGACGCTCAAATATTTTCAGGCTGCCATATTCCAGCTCGGCAATCCGAAAGGCTTTAAGCAAATCGAGGCCGTTAAAACCTTCGCTTGTCTTTGCGACGACGCTGAATTGAATAATTTCAGGCGCCACAAAGCGCGCAGGCGGCTCTGCGGTCTCGTCGTCAATATCAAAATCGTCGCCAAAGCCGTCCTGCAGACCATCCGGCAGCTCATCGTCATGGGCGGCTGATTTTTTTACCGGCACGACATCAAAATCATCATGCTCGTTATGCACAACCAGCGATTCATTAATGTTGCCGGTAATTTCCTGATCAGCAAAAAAACCCATGTCTTGAGAGAATTTTTTATTTTTTAAAAAATGCCAAGCCAGCATGCCCACGATGATGATCAGGCCGGTTGCAATAATCACTACTCTTAATAATTCTTTATCCATTAGATTTCCGCCAGGCTAACTGCTTCTTCAATATCAACCGCGACCATCCGGGACACGCCCGGCTCTTTCATCGTCACGCCCGCCAACTGTTTTGCAATTTCCATTGTAACCTTATTATGTGAAATATATAAAAACTGCACAGATGCCGACATTTCTTCCACCATTTTTGAAAACCGTCCGACATTGGCGTCATCCAGCGGGGCATCGACCTCATCCAGCAAACAAAAAGGCGCGGGGTTCAGCTCGAAAATCGAAAATACCAGCGCCACGGCGGTAAGCGCTTTCTCGCCGCCCGACAGTAAATGGATAGAGCTGTTCCTTTTACCGGGGGGTCTTGCAATAATGGTGACCCCCGATTCCAGCAAATCCTGCCCGGCAACTGCTCCTGTCCCTAGACCACCCTTTAGTGGTGGCGTTGCCCTACCTCCTGCATCCCTGCAGTTGTCCGTCAATTCCAGATAGGCTTGGCCGCCGCCAAACAATTTCGGGAATTTTTCCTGCAAGCCGCTGTTTATTTTATCGAATGTTTCCTTAAAACGTAACCGGCTTTCTTTATCGATTTTGCTGATGGCCTGATCCAGCGTTTGCAGTGCGGTGATCAGGTCGGCATGTTGTTCATCAAGAAACTTCAGCCGTTCGGCTTGCGCTTTATAATCATCAATGGCCGTCAGGTTGATCGTGCCCAAGCGTTCAATTTGCCCGGTTAAATCATCCACCGTTTTTTTCCACTGCGTTTCATCGGCGTGTTCGGGCAGGTTTTCCAGCACATGCTCAGCCTCTGCATCGATTTCTTTAAGCTGTTCCTTGACGGTTTGCTGTCTCACATTGCTTTCCTGCAACTCAAAGCGCAGCTTGTCCAATGCTTCTTTTTGCCTGTCCAGCGCCCGCTGCGTCCGCGACTGTTCTTCCTGCGACGCTGTTATCGCTGCTTCGCTGTCTTCCTGAAGCCGGCGTTGTTCTTTTAAACGGGTCTCCAGGCGATTTTTGTCTGATATTTTTTGTTCCAGCCGGCTTTTTTCATCCGCCAGCGGCGCGAGGGTTTGCTGTAATTTATTTTCCAGAACCGCAGTACGCTGGGTCGCCGCTTCATGTTGGTTTTGTAGGCGCATGATCTGTTTACCGGTCGCATTTTCTGACGAGTGCAGGGTATCGATCTTCGCTTTTAGGCTATAAACCTGTTGCCTGGTTTCATTAACGGCGTTTTCGATGTGCTGGTGCTCGGCTTGCATCTGTTGGTTTTTATCATCTAAACGCTGCCTTTGTTGTTGTTGCTGTGCGATAACCTGCTCAGCTTCATCCAGTAACCATCGCGCCTGGGCTATGGTTTCGCTGTTTTCAGCAAGCTCATCGCCGATATCGTCGAGTTCATTGCTGATCTGGGTCCATCGGCGTTGCTGCTGTTCCAGTCGCGCCGACTGGGCGCTGAATTCTGCATTTTTAGCCGATAATTCAGTGCCCAGGCTGTTGTGTTGCTGCTGCAAGGATTCGCGCCGGTTTTCGGCTTCTTTCAGGTCGGCTTCCGCCTCTTCTATTTGCTCCTCCAGGCTATCAACAGCCGATTGCAATTCATCGTGCCGCTGTTTCAGCACGCGTAAATCCTTTTCACGTTGCAACACACCGGTTTTGCTGTCTTTGGCCCTGCTGATTTTTAACCAGCCCGTACCAAACCATGCGCCGTCCGGCGTAATAACCGATTCATTGTCATTGAGCAGCGTGGATAAATGCCTGGCTGCTGCGTGATTGTCGGCACAATAAATGCCTGACAACAACGGTGCGAGTTGCCACGGCGCCGCGATTTTATCCAGCAAGCGGATAAGCTGTTGCCTGTTTTCAGCTCCATTTTCAGGCTCATTTTTAGAGCAAGACGCGCCGCAACGGGTTTCAAACAAGCACAGCGATTCGTCTGCCAAATCCTGCAAACCCGGCATGACCGGTGCTATGCCGTCAACGCACACGGCTTCAAGATAGCTGCCCAGCACTGTTTCAACAGCGGTATCCCAGCCTGCATCGACCTCCAGGAACTCCGCCAGGCGCTGATTGTTATCCAGGTTTAGCGATGCAAGCCATTTATGCAGCTGTTTATTGTCTTTGCCCATCGCATGTTGCTGCAATAACTCCAACGACGTGATTTTTCCTTTTACATGCTGTAGTTCCGAGCGATGCCTATGCAATTCGTCATGACAGCACTTGATGTGTTGCCGCTGTTCGCGAATATGCTGCTGCAATGCTTCAAACCGGCTATATAAGGCTTCACGCTGCTCTTCGAGCATTTCAATACCGCTGTCCAGCGTATCAATCTCGTTTTGCAAATCACCGGCCGATAATTCATCGCGCTCGAGCTGCAATTTATCGATACGCTGTTGCAACTGGCGGTTCTGATTTTCCAGCTGCACGGTTTTTACCCGTTGCACTTCGGCCTGTTCGTTATATTTTGCATTTTCCGTGCGGTAAGCGTCCCATTGCTGCTGCCAGGACACCCGTTGCTGCTGTGCTTCCTGTTGACGTTGCAGGTATTCGTCCTGTCTTTCCTGCGCAAAATCCAGGCTCTCTTCCGCTATCAGCACATCCTGCTTTAACGCTTCCAGCGTCTCTAAATCCGCTTCAAGCTCATGATTCAGCTGATCCACTTGCAGCCTGGTCCGGCCCATTTCCTGAACGGTTTCCTGATGGCTGGTTTCATTATGCCTGATAGCCTGTTCAAGCGAACTCACTTCCGCCGCCACGGTATAATAATCGCCCTGGGTAGTATTGAGTTGCTGTTGCCGGATTTTATGCTCGGTACGCTGCGCCTCTATTTGGCTGTCGAGATCGCGCAAGGCTACAAACAAACGATTATGCTCGGCTGCCACGTCCTGGAGGTTATTTTCCAAGACTTGCGCGGCTTGATGGTAAGTATTCCAGCGCATGGCCAGCAATTCCAGCTTGAACTGGCGTTCCTGCTTTTTAAGCGCCGTATATTTTTCCGCTTTTTCGGCCTGCTTTTGCAGCGCTTTAAGCTGCCTGTCCACTTCTTCGCGCAAATCATCGAGCCGTTCCAGGTTTTCGCGCGTGTGTTTCATGCGGGTTTCGGTTTCACTGCGCCGTTCTTTATATTTGGAGATACCCGCCGCCTCTTCGATATGAATTCGTAACTCATCGGGCTTGGCTTCAACCATTCTCGAAATGGTGCCCTGCTCAATGATCGCATAACTTCTTGAGCCCAGGCCCGTGCCTAAAAACAGGTCGGTAATGTCTTTGCGCCGGCACCTTGAGCCGTTGAGCGAAAACAGGGATTGACCGTCGCGACTGACCTGCCGCTTGATGGCAATGCTGTCGTATTGTGCATATTCGCCGCCCAGCTTGCCTTCCGCATTATTAAACACCAGTTCCACCGACGCGGTACTGACCGGTTTACGCCCTGATGAGCCGTTAAATATCACATCGGCCATACTGCCGCCGCGTAAATGCTTGGCCGAACTTTCGCCCATCACCCAGCGCACCGCATCGATAATATTGGACTTGCCGCAACCATTCGGCCCTACGATTGCAGTCAAATTGCCGGTAATAGGAATGACCGTTGTATCAACAAAGGATTTAAATCCCGACAGTTTGATTTTTTCCAGCTTCATAAAAGGACAAGGCTACTCAACTCGTAACGCAAAAGCTGCCATTATTAACGATATTGAACGGAATTGCGACTGTTGGGTTAGCGTGAAAGACTGTGAAAGTATTATCCAAATCAGGATAAGAAATTATTCACCACGGAGGACACGAAGAACACAAAGATAATAATCCTGTGTGTCAGTGCATTGAAATGCATAGACTGAAAACGACGTCGCCGAATGGGTGCGAAATTCAGAAAGCAGACCGGCGCACCTCAAGATGACGCTTTGGAGCCATGCAGACGAATCAACAAAGCCGCTTCATCATGGCTGAGACCGGAGCTCTGCATCAGTTCAGCTACACTGGCGCCGCTACGCACTTTTTGTATCACTGAACGGTAAGGATGATCGGGCTGTTCGCCGACTGCGGAATCAGACATTTCAGACAGTTTTGTCCACAGCCGCTGCAATTGCTCATCGCTGATGTCCATGCGCCTGTCCATTGCCAGCGCCGCCGAACACAGGCCGGCAAGATCATTATAACTGCTGCCGACCCTGTCGCTAAGCATCTGATAATCACGCCTGAGCGACAAATAGGCACGCACCAGCCAAACCAGTATACCGGCCATTATGAGCGCACCCGCTGCAGCCGCAATAATGAAGGCTGTCAGAAAAGAGTCAGCCATCACACGTTTTCATCAACATGCAGTGCAGGCCGATCATCCTTTTCCGCCGATTCCGGCTTTTTTTTATGCTTATGCTGTACCTGTCCTGCAACAGGATCATCCTTGTCAACTTTTTTACTTTTCATAATGGGGTAAGGAGGTGATACGGGTTGTATTTCCGACATGGTGTACTCCCAAGCGCTCAATCGGGGGATTTCGGGCCTGCGCTGTCAACAGGACTGGTCGGCGCCAGGTTTAATAATTTGGCGCGCTCTTCATCATTAGTGCCGTAACGGGAAAAAGCCTGCGACATCAACACCAGCAGAACGCGCCTGTTTTTAAAACGGCCCTCTTCTGTGGCGTTATCGGCAATAGGATGGAATTCGCCATAGCCGATTGCCGATAAACGGGCCGGATTAATGCCTAATTTGGCAAACTCCTGGACGACACTGGTTGCGCGGGCGGATGATAAATCCCAGTTTGACCTGAATTTTACATTACCGATAGGCACATTATCCGTATGTCCTTCAACATTAATTGCATTTTGCATGGGATTGATAACTTCAGCAATTTTTTTCAGGACGGGTATTGCCTTTTTTGATAATTCCGCTTCACCGCTTAAGAATAACAATTCGCTGTTCATTTCCAGCGAGATCCAGTAATCGTTACTGATTACCGATACCAGGTTAATATCAATAAAAGGTTCCAACGCATTTTTTAATTGATCAGACACCTGATTCAATTGCCTTCTTTCTTTTAATATTTCTTCGCTTAGCCGACGTTTTTTTTCAACCTCTTCCGTCGTCGGGTTTTCCAGGGTTCCGGGTTGATCTGTTACCGGCGGATTAACCGGCGGCACAGGCTCGATAATGTCGGGAGGCTTGTCCACCGGGACGGGCGGAATAACTGTTGGCGCCCTCAACGGCATCGGTTCGGCGGCATTTGTGCCGGACGGCTGGTTTTTATTTGAAAAAGCCGACCCTATCGAATGAGTCAAGCTCTTGTATTTCGCTTCATTTACTGACGAGATCGAATACATCACGACAAAAAAGGCAAACAGCAGGGTTATAAAATCGGCATAAGACACCAGCCATCGGTCATGGTTATCAGGGTTGTCAATGATTTTTCTTCTATGCCGTGCCATCGTCTACTTTTTATCGTGGCTATGCAGATAGCCGCTCAATTTCAATTCAATGTTTTTCGGGTTTTCGCCTTTGGCAATCGCGGCAATCCCTGTAGCGATCATCTCCCTGTGCTGGGCCGCAACAAAAACATGCATTTTTAATTTATTGGCCACCGGCAAAAAAATCAGGTTCGCGGAAGCAACGCCGTAAATGGTCGCAACAAAAGCGGTGGCTATGCCTGCGCCTAACAATTCCGGGTTGGCCAGGTTCTGCATGACATGAATCAAACCCATCACAGCGCCCAGAATGCCGATGGTAGGTGCATAACCGCCCATTGCCTCGAACAATCTGGCCGCCTGATAATCCCGGCTTTCTTTGACGTTCATGTCCAATTCGAGGATGTCATGTATCGTATCAGGGCCATTGCCGTCGACCAGAAGCTGCAATCCTTTTTGTATAAACGGATCGTCCACATTGTCTATTTCATCTTCAAGGCGCAGCAGGCCGTCCTTGCGTACCTGCTGGCTCCAGTCGACTATCTGGCTGATTTGAGCTTCGGAATCATGGGCATTGGGCTTGAATATCCACAAAAACATTTTCATGCTTCTGAAAAAAATAGCCGGTGGAAATTGCAGCAGCGTTGCGCCGAAGGTGCCGCCGAACACGATAATCAGCGCCGGCCCGTTTACCAGCGACCTGATCTCGCCGCCCTCAAGCAGATTGCCGAGCAGGATGGCTCCGACGCCCATTAAAATACCCAGGATACTTAAAACGTCCATCATGTTGCGCTGCCCTACGCTTATTTTGAATTTCGCCAACAGGCTAGTCATAAATCAACCCCGAAAAATCTTCATCCAGCCTGGCCTTTCAGCAGAAACAGCTTGGGTAACTCACGTTGTTTCAATCCTGATGATCATCCATCCATTCGGACAGTCTTGAGCGTAACCTCAAGGTAGCCTGTGTGCTGATTTGGCAAACCCTGGATTCGCTGATGTTCAGGACTTCGCCGATTTCACGTAAATTGAGTTCTTCGTCATAATAGAGCGATATGACCAGACGTTCACGTTCCGGCAGTCCCATAATGGCCTTTGCCAGCGCCTGCTGAAAACCGTCACGGCTTAAACCATCGATGGGTTGCTCTTCCCGGGCTTGCGAGTTTTCAAGATAATGGTCGCCGGCCTGGGCCAGTTCTTCGACGCTGAACACGCGGCAACTGCTTGAATCCAGCAAAATCTGGTTGTATTCATCAAGCGTGATGCCTAGATAGCCGGCGACATCGACATCTTTCGCCTCACACCCGGTTTTGTTTTCAATCACCCTGACGGCATCGGCAACCTTGCGCGCTTTTTTATGCACCGATCTCGGCGTCCAATCGGAACGCCTGATTTCATCAATCATCGAACCGCGAATCCTGATACCGGCATAGGTATCAAAACTGGCCCCCTGGGTCATATCATACTGTTTGACGGCTTCCAGCAAACCCAGCATTCCGGCCTGAATTAAATCGTCTATCTGGACGGAATCGGGCAACCGGTTCAACAAATGATAGGCTATGCGCTTGACCAGCGGGGCATGCTGCATGACCATGTCATCCGTACCCACCGACCTGACCGACGCGTACATTGCCGCGCCGCTCATGCCGCATATTCCTCGGAACCGTACTGAATCATTTTTTCAATGAAAAACTCAATATAACCGCCTGCCTGGGATTTCAGCGGCCAGCGGTCAATCTTTCCCGCTATGCTTTTCATCGCCAGAGACGATTTGCTGCCCGGAAAGGCGACGACCACCGGGCTTTGTTTTTGCACTGATTTACGCAAATATTCATCATGGGGCACCGCGCCTTCAAATTGCAAGGTCACATCCAGATAATGATCGGTTACCTTGGTCAGTTTCTGAAACAGCGCCTGGCCTTGCTGAAGCGATTGCACCATATTGGTTATCACATGAAAATGACTCAGCCCGTAATCCCTGTTCAGCAATTTAATAAAGGCATAAGCATCTGTCAGCGAGGTCGGCTCGTCACAAACAACGACGATGATTTCCTGGCAGGCCCGGGTAAAATTGACGACACTGGACGAAATGCCCGCCGCGGTATCGACAATCAGCACATCCAGATCCTGGTCACAATCACTAAAGGCGCGAACCACTGCGGCCTGTTCTATCGTTGAAAGTTCGGCCATTTTCTGTATGCCCGATGCACCCGGAATAACCTTTAAACCGAAAGGTCCTTCCAGCATGATGTCGTCCAGGGTTTTATCGCCCGACAACACATGCGATAAATTGAATTGAGGATACATGCCTAACAGAATATCGACATTGGCGAGGCCCATATCGGCATCGAGTAACGCGACACGCTGGCCCATTTGCGAAAGCGCTATGCCGATATTAACCGACAGGTTGGTTTTACCTACGCCCCCCTTGCCGCTGGTAACGGCAATGACGCGGACCGGTTTCATTTTTTTCATTTTTCTTAGTCCGGCTGCTTGATCGGCTTGATTATGCATAACCTTGAGCCACCCATAAGCTATCGTTGATGTCGTCAGTATAGTCGCTTTCATGGCTCAATTCAGTCGCGCATTGATTGATTAGCGACCGGGCACACGGTTTATGCATGTCTTCAGGCACTTGCTGGCCATCGGTAACAAAAAACAACGGCAGGTTTTGCTCTATTATCGACGAAATGGCGGAACCCAGCGTTACCGCTTCATCCAGTTTAGTCAAAATACTCGCTTGCGGATCAAAAACCTGGAAGGCTTTGATAATTTCATTCATCGCTTTGTATTCGGTTGCGGCTGACATCACAAGATACGATTTGATCGGCACATCGCTTTGCTTCAGCGTATTAATTTGTTCGGCCAGCTTCATGTCGCGCTGGCTCATGCCGGCCGTATCAATCAGGATCAGCCGTTTGTCTGCAAAGCCGTTGATAAGATTGCGCAACTCAGCTGCGCTGGTGGCCACGCGGACCGGCACATCCAGTATGCGCCCGTAGGTATTGATTTGTTCATGTGCGCCGATGCGGTAGTTATCTGTCGTAATCAACGCCACCTGTCTCGGCCCGTGCCTTAAAATGAATTTGGCGGCCAATTTGGCTATCGTTGTCGTTTTGCCGGCGCCGGTAGGTCCTACCAGCGCGGCAATGCCGCCTGATTCCAGTAAATCGTCTTCGGCGATAGGCAGTGATTTGGCGAGCATTTCCTGGGCTTTTACAAATACCAGTTCTGAATCATGATGATCCGCCAGACGGTTGGCCATCTTGATGCTCAGTTTTTTTGAGATACTCATGCCCATCAAGCGCTTCAATAGATCAACCCTGATCGGGCTGGTCTGCGCGCCCTGTGTCCAGCCGGCTCCCGACAGTTTACTGTCGAGTGCGGCCCGTAAGCTTTTCAGTTCCCTGCTCATTTCTATCAGCAGCTTATCGGATAAGCTGTCCTGCTTTTCCGGCGCTTTGATGTCGAAAACCGGACGCTCTTTGACCACCGGCGGTTCAAATTTGCTTACAATTGGCGGTACGGCTGCGTCGGGTTTTCCGCGTAACTGTATTTTCTCCGCATAACCGACATACTGGTCATTCTCAGGACGTACCGGATAGGAGCGAACCGGCCGTTCCGCCACGGATATATCTGTATTCTGTCTGGCATCCTGATTCGATTTAACATCCGCATTCTGCTTTCTCTGGCTGCTTAATAAATGCAGATGTTTTTTGGCGGCTTCAAAATTGGTCAATCCTGCTTTTTTAGTCTCCGAAGGCGATGCCGGCTGCTCAGCCGCCGTTTGCTCATGCGCCTTGCCGGGAGTCAACTGGTTGTGGATCAACTGCGCATCAAAATCCTGTGCCGCAACGATCTCAACACCGCCATCGACAGTCCGGTTGGACATGATGACGGCATCCGCCCCCAGCTCTTCTTTAACCATGCGCATGGCCTGACGTATATCTTTTGCAAAAAAGCGTTTAATTTTCATTATGCCGACTCCGTGTTGTTATGCCCGTCGCCCGACCGTTGAAACTACTTTGATCTGGCGATCCGCGGGTATTTCAGTGTATGCCAGGACATGCAAGCCTTGGATTGAATGACGAACGAACCGGGCCAGCCAGGGCCGGATATAAGAAGACACCAGTAATACCGGCGTTTGCCCTTCCATTTCCATTTTTTGCGCACTGGTCTGTAATGACTGGTGCATTTGTTCCGCCAGCCCCGGCTCAATACCGACTCCGGTTTCGCTCGCCGTCTGCAATGACTTATGCAACAACTGTTCCAATTCATGGTCCAGCGTTATAACCGGCAATTCATCCTGCACCCCGCTGATTTCATGGATAATTAATCGGCCCAGCGAGGTGCGCACGGCGGAAGTCAAGATGTCGGGATCTTGACTCTTGGCGCCGAATTCCGCCAAAGTTTCGGCTATCGTGCGCATATCGCGGATGGGCACACGCTCCTGCAACAGGTTTTGCAATACCTTGACGACGATGCCCAACGGCAGGGTTTTCGGCACCAAATCCTCGACCAGCTTGGGCGCTGATTTAGCCAGGTTTTCCAGCAACTTCTGCGTCTCTTCATAACCGAATAACTCATGCGCATGGGCCTGCAAAAGATGGCTGAGATGCGTTGCGACGACCGTTCCCGGGTCCACGACGGTATAACCCAGGGTTTGCGCATGATCGCGCTGGCCGGGGTCTATCCACACGGCATCCAGGCCGAAAGCGGGATCTTTACATGCCTTGCCCTGCAGGGTGCCGAAAACGCGGCCGGGATTAATCGCCATTTCCATGTCCGGCATAATGTCCGCCTCACCGACAGCCACCCCCATCAATGAAATCCTGTAAGTCGTCGGATTTAAGTCGAGGTTATCCCTGATGTGCACCGATGGAATCAGGAATCCCAGCTCCTGAGACAATTTTTTCCTGACGCCCTTGATACGAACCATCAGCTGCCCCCCCTGGTTCTGGTCAACCAGCGAAATCAGGCGATAACCGACCTCGAGCCCGACCACATCAACCGGCATGACATCATCCCAGCCGAGCTCTATCGGTTTGGGGGCTTCCTGGACAGGTACCAGTGAACTCCCTATAGCCACGCGCTCAGCGTCTTTATGGCGCTTATCAATTAAATAGGCGGCACCGGCCAAACCGCCGGCCAGGACAATAAAAACCAGGTTCGGCATGCCTGGAATAAGCCCCAGCGCGCCTATCACGCCCGCCGTAATCAATAAGGCTTTCGGGTTTTCAAAGAGTTGCGTGCTGACCTGTTGCCCGATGTTCTGGCCGCTGCTGCCCACTTTGGTCACCACCAGTGCCGATGCCGACGACAGCAGTAACGACGGAATCTGCGCGACCAGCCCGTCACCGATCGTCAACAACACATAAATCTGTCCCGCCTCGGCAAAGCTCAAACCGTGCTGACCCATTCCGATAGCCAGTCCACCGATCATATTAACGAACAGGATAATAATGCCGGCAACGGCATCGCCCCTGACAAACTTGCTGGCGCCGTCCATAGACCCGTAAAAATCGGCTTCGGTAGCGACTTCAGCGCGCCGCGCGCGCGCTTCATCCTGCGAGATTAAGCCGGCGTTCAAATCCGCATCGATCGCCATTTGCTTGCCCGGCATCGCATCCAGCGTAAAGCGCGCACCGACTTCCGCGACCCGGCCCGCACCCTTGGTGACAACGATAAAATTGATAATCACGAGGATGGTAAAGACCACCAGTCCGACGGCAAAGTTACCGCCGATAACAAAAGCGCCAAAGGCTTCAATGACCTTGCCGGCCGCATCGCCGCCCTTATGCCCTTCGAGCAGTACAATACGTGTTGACGCGACATTCAGCGCCAGACGCAATAGGGTTGCCAGCAGGATTACCGTTGGAAATGACGCAAATTCCAATGGCTTGAGGGTATAAACGACAACCAGCAGGATGATTAACGAGAAGGCGATATTAAACGTAAACAGCAGATCCAGCAGAAAGGTCGGCAAAGGCAACATGATCATTGCCAGAATCATCACAATGACCAGGGGCGCGCCTAACTCGGCTTTGCCCAACAGTCTCAAACCGGACGCTATTTTATTAATATCCATACATTATCTATTCTGTTTAAATTCATCAGGGACAGGAATATCTTTAGGCGGCATGGGTTCGGCCCAGTGCTGCTGCCGGGCGGTCTTTAACTGGTAGATATAGGCCAATACCTGCGCCACTGCCAGATACAGTCCTTTGGGTATTTCCTTATCGAGATCGGTAGAATAATACAAGGCCCTGGCCAGCGGTGGAGAGGCCAGCAACGGCACATCAGCCGCTATCGCCAGATTGCGGATCTGGGCCGCCATTAAATCGACGCCTTTGGCAACCAGTTTCGGCGCGCCGCCGGAGTCCGGGTCGTATTTCAACGCCACGGCGTAATGGCTGGGATTGGTGACAATAACATCCGCCTTCGGCACTTCCGTCATCATGCGGTTTTGCGCCATTTCCATCTGCATTCTGCGCAGCCGCCCTTTCACTTCTGGACTGCCCTCGGATTCTTTCATTTCATCCTTGATTTCCTGTAAGGTCATTTTCAGTTTCTTGCTGTGCTCCCATAATTGAAAAGGCACATCAAACATGACGACCGCGATTAACGACACGCTGAGGATCAGAAAACAATCCCGGATAATGCCTAATCCGTGGCCGATAGATTGCTCTACGGGCTCGCCGCCCAGCCCGACCAGTTCATTCAGGAAGCGCCGGCACAACACGACGGCAACGATAAAAATCAACAGGAATTTAAGCAAGGCCTTGACCAGCTCGATCAATCCATGTACCGCAAACAGCCGTGCAATCCCTTTAATAGGGTCCATCTTTTCGAATTTGGGCGCAATCGCCTCCCAGCTGAACACCCAGCCGCCCAATGCCAGCGGCGCAATAATCGCAACCACTACCATCGCGGCCAAAAAGGGCGCGATCAACAGCAGGCCGTCCAGCATAACCTGCTTAAAATGAATAACCGGGCTCGCAGCATCAAAAATAACGTCCCGGCTTAATTGAAACTCGGTACGCATCATCTTGATCAGCCCGTCTCCGGCTTCCCCGCCGAGCATCAAAAACAGCGCGGCGCTGGTCATCAGCATCGCAAAGGTGTTCAGCTCCCTGGAACGGGCAATCTGGCCTTTTTTCTGAGCGTCTTCAAGACGCTTACCGGTCGGCTCTTCGGTTTTTTCCTGATCTGAGTCTTCAGCCATAATCTATGCAAGTAACCAAAAGTTTTTTAACAACATTAAAAAGCCGTTTATTCCCTTATTTACCACGAAGATCACGAAGAAAAATAGTTACAGCGTTTTCATTCAGGTTAGTTATATCGTTCCCACGCTAGAGCGTCACTGCCGTAGGAGCGGGCCATGCCCGCGATCAGTGCTGACATCATCGCCCATCGCGGGCATGGCCCGCTCCTACGGCAGTGACGCAGAGCGTGGGAACTATAGTTTCGGGGGAGTTATTTTTAGCCAAATCCTTACCGGCCGGTTCTTCGGTTTTTTCCTGATCTGAGTCTTCAGCCATGCTACACGCGCAGCAGTTTTTCAATTAAATCGTAGGCATCGGTCAGGATCCCGGAAAACTGGTCCAGCAGATTCGGCAGGGTTAACCAGATCAATACGATGCCCAGCATTAATGTGACCGGAAAACCGACTGAAAAAATATTCAGCTGCGGCGCAGCGCGCGCCGCAACGCCAAAGCTGATATTAACCAGCAATAAACTGACGATGACCGGCATGGACAATAACAGGCCGCCCGCAAACATGCGGCTGCTCCAGGCCAGGGTAATCCATAAGTCGGATTTGCTTAAACCGTCAATACCTATCGGCAAGCTTACGAAACTGTCCAGCAACATTTTTATCAGCAACAAGTGGCCGTCCAGGCTCAGAAAAACCAGCGTCGTCGTCATCACATAAAATTGCGCAACGACGGGCACCTGCTGGCCGTTCTGCGGATCGACCATAGACGCAAACCCCAAGCCCATGCCCAGCGCAATGCCTTGTCCGGCAAAAACGACGGCGGCAAATACCAGTTGCAGGATAAAACCCGTCACCAGGCCGATCACAATCTGTTGCACAGCAATCACCATGCCGGTATAGCTGAACATTTCAACTGTAGTCAACGGCGGCAATAACGGCATTACAAAAAAAGTCATCGCCAGCGAAAGGATCAATCTGGCTCTCGCCGGTACTGCACGCATACTGATCAGCGGCATCGCGACAAACATTGCACTGATGCGCATTAACGGCCAGATAAATGAGGCGACCCATCCCAGGATGTCTGTTTCGGTAATGTTCACTAGCCGATCAAATGCGGAATATCCCTGATGAGTTCCTGGAAATAATCAAGAAACATTTGCAGCATAGTCGGCCCCATAATCATCAATACCAGGCCGATGATAATCAATTTGGGCACGAAGGTCAGTGTCGATTCGTTAATCTGCGTGGCCGCCTGAAACATCGCAATAACCAGGCCTATCGCCAGGGACGGCAACAGCAGCGGCACCGCCAGCTTGACGGCAACCATCATTGCATCCTGGCTCACCCTGTAAATAATCTCCGGCGTCATCGCTTATCTCCCGTCGAGCCGACATGCCTATCAACCGACATAAAAGCTTGCCGCCAGCATTTCCATGATCAAGGACCAGCCGTCAGCCAGGACAAACAGCATGATTTTAAACGGCAGCGACACCACCATCGGCGACAGCATCATCATACCCATCGACATCAATACGCTGGAAACCACCAGGTCGATAATCAAAAACGGCAGGAAGATAATAAAGCCTATCTGGAAAGCCGTTTTTAATTCACTGGTCACATAAGCCGGCAGCAATAACGAGAACGGTACATCGTCGGCGGATTGCAATTCGGCCTTGCCCGAAATCCTGATGAACATGTCCAGATCGGCTTCGCGGGTTTGTTTCAGCATAAATTGCCGGAAGGGTTCCGACGCATTTTTAATGGCGGTGGGTGCATCAATTTTTTCTTCGAGATAGGGCTGAACCGCATCGGTGTTCACCTTATCGAACACCGGCATCATGATGAAAATAGTCAGAAACAGCGACAAACCGAGCAATATCTGGTTACTCGGCGCCTGACCGGTACCTAAAGCCTGGCGCAGCAGGCTTAAGACGATCATGATGCGGGTAAACGATGTCATCGCCAGCAATAACGACGGCAACAGCGTCAGTAACGTCATTAACGCCAGGATCTGGATGGTTACACTGTAACTCTGGCCGCCTTGCGGATTGGTGGTAACGGTTACCGCATCGATACCGGCGGCCGCAAAAGCCGGCGTCGACGTCAGCAAAAAAACCAAAATAACGGGGAAGATATGGCGCGCGATCATAGTGGCGGGATTACCATTGGCCGGATACCCTCTAGGGCATAAAAGGAAAATGCAGCTTGGGTTAGCGTACCCCGGGCTACGCATTAGGACGGGTCTTCATCGCATGCATCAGTTTTTGTGCAAATCCGCTTCCGCTCGTCGTAGATGCATCTTCCCTGGGCAGGCAATCATCGCCCTCCAATACATACAGGGTTTCGATGCGTCCGGGTGTTACACCCAGAATGAGCTGTTTTTTCCCGACTTGCAGCAGCATCACTTTTTCCCTCATGCCTAGCGACAGACCGCCGACAACGCGCATTTTTTCCGCCTGGCCGTGAAATTCGTTTAACCGCTTGATTCCCCAGATACAGAGCAGGAATATGCTTAATACGACCAGCAGACCCAAGCCCCATGCCGCAATATCGCCGGCGGCAACGGTTTTGGCGGTTGCTTTGGACGCCTCTGCGCCGAACACGGCAAAGCAGGTGGGCACGATACAACACAGCAGCAGGCCGGACCAAAGCGTTTTCGGCAACATCAGGTTAGTCTTTTGACACGTTCCGAGGGGCTGATGACTTCGGTCAGGCGAATACCGAACTTATCATTGACGACCACCACTTCTCCATGCGCGATCAGCGTACCGTTTACTAAAACGTCCAGCGGCTCGCCTGCAAAACGATCCAGTTCAACAACCGACCCTTGATTCAGCTGCAACAAGTTCCTGATGTTGATCTGTGCACGGCCGATTTCCATCGCAATCGTGACGGGAACATCCAGGATCACATCCATATTGATTTCTTCCACCGGCGTTTCCGCCGGTTTTTCATTTTCATACTGATGGTCGAATTCTTCGAATGTAGCGGCTTCTATATCATCGTATGCTTTTTCATCTGCAAATTCATTGGGATCTTCGCTCATGTCTTTCTCACTATCAGGTTTTATAAATCGCTTCCGGGCGAAGCTTACAGGTAAATCAGAGTTTTAACTTGTCAATAATTTGCACGGCATAATTGCCGTCGGATATACCGACCTTGCCTTCAAAAACCGGAACGCCCGCCACATTTAGCGTGACTGTTTTCGGCATTTCAACCGGTATGACATCGCCTTTTTTAAAATGCATGATGTCTCTCAAGGTCATGTGTTTTTCCAGCAGGATGCTGTTGACCTCCATTTCCGCTCTTAAAATTTCATTACGCAAGGCTATCTGCCAGCCGCCGTCGGTGTCTCCGGCATCACTGCTGATGGCCACCAGTAATTCCCGTATCGGCTCAAGCATCGAATACGGCATGGTAATATTGATATCGCCGCCGCCGCCCTCCAGCTCGACATGAACCGAGGAAATCACGACAATTTCCGCAGGGCTTACAATATTGGCGAATTGCGGGTTGATTTCCGAACCGATATATTCAAAATCGAGTTCCATAACCGGCTTCCAGGCTTCTTTCAGGTCTTTAAAAATCATATCAATAACCAGCCGGATAACCCGCATTTCGGTCGGCGTATACTCGCGCCCGTCGGCTTTGGGATGAAACTGTCCGCCACCGCCGAAAAAATTGTCTACCAGTGTAAAAACCAGCGGCGATTCCATGACAATCAACGCCCGCCCGCGTAACGGGGTAACGCGCACAACATTCAGGTTGGTAGGAACATGCAGGCCGAGTACATATTCGGAAAACTTTTTAACCTGAATACCCGTTATAAAAACTTCCGAGGATCGCCGCAGAAAAAGGAACAGCGAAATGCGCAGCAAACGGGTAAACCGTTCATTAACCATTTCCATCGTCGGCATACGCCCACGAATAATCCTTTCCTGGCTGCCGAAGTTATACTCCCTGACGACAGACCTGTCCTGAGCGTCATCCGCATCAGTCGTGATATTACCTTCGTCTACACCGTATAACAGTGCATCGATTTCTTCCTGTGAAAGTAAATCACTCATCGTTTATTGCATTATAAATGACGTAAAAAGAACTTCCGTGACTTCGCCATGCACGTTTAATTTTTTCAACGTGGCGGCGACTTCAGCCAGCATCGCGCTGCGTAACTGCTCTTTTCCTTCCGAGGTATTCAATTTATCGGGAGTCTGGGAGCTGATAACCATTAATAAATTATTGCGCAACATGGGTTCATTTTTTTTCAGTGCATCCGTGGTTTCCTGGTCTTCGACCACGAAAGTGGCGGCAAGCTGCACCATATCCATCGACGAGCCTTTCGGAAAATCGACGACAAAAGGTTTGCTCATATCATAATACAGCGAAACATTTTCATGCTTCTTGTGTTTCTTGTCGTTTTCATCCTCAGATTCGGCCATCTGGCCCTTCATTAAAAAGTAGGTCCCGCCGCCGGCCGCTAGTAAAAGCACACCCGCGACAATCAGGATGATAAGTTTGTTAGTAGCCAGTTTTCCGCCCCCGCCTTCCTGTTCATTTTCAGCCATATCGGATATCCTCTACTTTTTCGGTGTGGTTGTTATCGGTCGAGCCCGTATTCTGCATTACCTGCACAATAATTTCCAGCGGCGTGTGCTTGCGGCCATCTGCATCAATCGCGGGATAAGCCTGTTAACATCGTCCAGCGCGTACTTCTTAAAGATAATTAAACAGCGACAATTTCTTCACCTGCGTAAAAGCCTGCTGCGCGACCTGCAAGGACAGGGTCTGCGCGTTAAGCCGGGTAATTGCTTCCGCATAATCAAGGTCTTCTGTGCTCGATAACACCGTTTTCATATTCAGGGCAAGATCCCCGTTGAGTCCCTGCTGATTTTCCAGTGCTTTCAGTCTTACACCTACGGATGATTGCGCCGTGAGCATTTTTTCCAGTGATGCATCAACATCGTCAAGCGACGCGGTATTGGGCGCATTTGCTCTCAGATCCGCAGAAAATTTATCAATGGCTTCGAAAATATTGGTCATCGCGCCAGCCTCGGGCACTGTTGCGGGCGGCGAACCCGTAGGCACGCCAAATACCTTAATGCCGGGATCGCTGTCCGCCACCTGCCGGTCTGCACCGATATGGATAATGCGTGAATTCGTATCACCTGAATAGATATAGGCGCCGGCATTAGTCGTATCTTTACTGAATGCCGGCTTATCGGTTTTAAAACCTGAAAATATATATTCGCCGTTCGCATTCTTAGTGTTGGCAAGGCCCAGCAACTCATTGTTAAGACCGTCCAATTCTTCCGCTATGGTAACCCGGTCGGCTTGCGAATTGGTTGCATTCAAGCCCTGTACGGTTAATTCCTTAATCCTGTACATTACATCGGTGGCGTTCTGCAATACACTGTCTTCCAGCTCCAGCCGTTGCTGGGCTACATTGATATTGCTTTGATACTGTGTGGTCTGACCGATGCTTTGATTAAGATCGATAATACGGGCCGCGGCAGCCGGGTCGTCAGCCGCCGTTAAAATCTTTTTATTGGCGGACAGTTGCATCTGGGTCTGGCTCAACTTTGACTGTTGCGCCTGCATGGCATTTAACCCCAGTTGTTGAGACCATGATGTTGAAATTCGCATGATATACCTACCTGATTGCGCCGATTAACGTGTCGAATATTGAGCTGGCAACAGAAATCGCTTTAGCCGCCGCTTGATAGGACTGCTGAAACTTAATCAGGTTTGCCGCCTCTTCATCGAGATTAACCCCTGACAGGTTTTCTCTGGACTGTTTGGCCTGGTTTAACAAGGCTTCCTGCGCTACGCTGCTGACATTGGCTGCGTTTGTTGATGAACCCACTTTTGACACCAGTTGGCCATTGACTTCATTAAACGTAGCATTGCCGCCAAGCAAAACCGCCTGATTTTCAAGATCGGCCAGGCTCAAAGCCGTCGTATTATCGCCCGGCGCCGTATCAGCGCTGCCGGATGCGGCGATCTCGCCCGGGTCGGTAATCAACGACGTGATGTTTTGCGCAGCCTTAAACGTCGGCCTGATCAAAAAACTATCGCCCCCGGCAACCGTTGCCCCGGTTTCTATCGTAAATCCCGGCCCTGCTATCGTGGTCGGCGGCGGCCCGGGAAAAGAACTGACGGTATTATCGCTCAAACGTTTTAACGAAAAATTGCTGCCGTCATAGCTTAATTGATAATCGCCGGCGGCCAGTTGACCTATCGTTTGTGCGTCATAGTCGGCAGTAACATTGCCGACATTACTGGAACCGGAAATAACCGCGGGCTTACCGGCATCAAAAAACGCTTTCCCGGCCTGCGCGTTTAAATCGAATCCCGCCGCATGCACGGCATTAAACTGCACGGCGAAACCCGCCGCCAACAAGCCCATTTGCTGTTGCGCCGGATCGAGTATTTCATCGCGGAATTTAAGCGCGCCGGACAATTCGCCGCCGGTGATTTGCCGGGTGATGTCCTGGCCGTCCATAAGAATGTTTTTGTGCGAAAAATCGCTGTCGGAACCCGCCAGAGACAACGTAGCGGCTTTGCCGCCCAGCACCAGGGACTGCCCGCTGCCGATAAACACGCTCAGGCTGCCGTCTTTTTGCTGTAGCGTCGACACGCTTACTTTTTCCGCAATTTTAGCCACCAGTGCATCGCGCTGATCCAGCAAATCATTAGGCAGCAGTTCACTGGATGAACGGTTTGAGCCGAGCACAATTTTAGCGTTCAAATCGGCAATGCTGCGGGCGTATGAATTAATGCTGCTGAGTGTCGCACCCATTTGATTGTTTGTCTGATCACGCAAATCTTCAAACCGGGTCGACATCGCATTAAATTGCTGCGCCAGGGACTCGCCGTCAGCAACCATGACCTGCCTAACCGGCAATGAGGTAGGGTCATTGGCCACTTCATTGACGGCATTAAAAAATGATTTTAACGCCGGGGACACGCTGGTCGATTCGCCGGACACCATGCTGTCTACCTGGGAGGCCAGCGCAGACAAGGCATCCGCTTCTGAAAATGCAGACGTACTCGAGGTCAGCTGGTTGTTGATAAATTGATCATAACTGCGGGATATCGTTGCCACATCGACACCCTGGCCGACATAGCCGCTGCCGGTATATTGCGCCGTATTCGTGCTGAGTTCAACGCGCTGGCGGCTGTAGCCATCGGTATTGACATTGGCAATATTATGGCTGATCGTATCCAGCGATTGCTGAGCCGCCATAAGCCCTGACAAAGAGGTTCCTAAAATTCCTGCCATACTATTACCTTCTGAGGTTAACCGGCGGACTTGCGTTGTTCATCAATTCATTGCCACGACGGCGTCAGGCTTGAATTCACTCATCGTATTGCCCTGATAAATACTCATTATTTTGTCGGCATATTTCGGATCCGTTGCATAGCCGGCCTGTTGCAATTCACGCATATACTGCTCCGCATTACCCGCTTTTTTTAACGCATCGGCATAACGCGGGTTATTTTTTATAAAGCTCACATAATCCTGGAAACTTTCCCGGTATGAACTGTAGGACCTGAATCCTGCATTAACTTTTTTAGCAACGCCCTGCTCAAATTCCAGCGTAGAGACCCGGGCCTGTTTGCCCTGCCAGGATTTATCGGCTTTGATATTAAACAGATTGAAACTGTTGCTGCCGTTGCTGTTTTTGATTAACGAACGGCCCCACCCCGTTTCCAACGCAGCCTGCGCCAGCAGCACGCCGGGCTCCACGCCCAATTCCCTGGCCGCTTGCTGCGCATGAGGATGCAAATGCCTGACAAACGCTTCTGCCGACGGTATCGGCAGGCCCTGATCGGGCTGAAGCGGTTCTGCTTGAAATGGAATTTCAGTCATGCCATCAAGCGGTCTGTCACGATAGGAATAAGCCCTGATACTGGCCCGTCCATCGCTTACCGCCGTTGCCGCGCCTGCCGATTCGTCCAGATAATCCTGTATCGACCGCTTTTCACACTCAGGTTTACCCGGGCTCAGTTGTTTAACGATTAAATCGGCAAGACCGACACCGGGCGTACCGGATAAATGTACAGCCAATTGCTGATCATACATATCGCTGTAAAACTTGCTTTGGTCATTATCCAGCGCACCGTCCGCCAGTTTCGCCTGGCGCATGCTTTTCAATATATTATTCAGGAAAATGGCCTCGAACTGTTTGGCAGCTTCCTTCAATGCTTCCGGCGACTCTTTTCTGGCCTGGTTTTTTAATTTGGCCAAACCGTTAAAATCGGTATAAACATCGGCATTGTGTGTGCTTAACATAAGCGCCTCATCAGGGACGGCCCTAAATCTATATAATGATCAACTCGGCACGGATGGCCCCTGCCGCCTTGAGCGCTTCGAGAATGGCCATTAAGTCACTGGGACCCGCCCCGACATTATTAACCGACTGGACTATTTCATTCAGCGACACGCCGGGATTGAACACGAACATCTGGTTTTTTTCCTCTTCAACGGCGACCTGGGACTTCGGTGTAACCACTGTCTGGCCGCCGGATAACGGCCCGGGCTGGCTGACCTGCGGAGTTTCGCTGATCGTCACCGACAAATTGCCGTGCGACACGGCGGCAGGTTGCACCGTCACTTTGCCGTTGATAACCACCGTTCCGGTACGGGAATTGATAATGATACGGGCCGGCGCATCGTCGGGCGCCACGATAATATTCTCAACCATCGACGCGAATGTAACTTTTTGCGCCGGATTCAACGGCGCTCTGACGCTTACCGAGGTGGCATCTATCGCCTTCGCGGTATCGAACCCCAATTCCCTGTTTATCGATTCGACCATGCGATTGGCCGTCGTAAAATCCGGCGTGTATAAATCAAAAATCAGTTCCTTGCCGCTCGCAAACGGGGTATTGACACTGCGTTCAACGGTTGCGCCGCCATTAATCCGGCCTACATTCGGGTTATTGACGGTAACACTGGAGCCGCTCTGGCCGGTGGCGCTCACGCCGCTGACCACCAGACTGCCCTGGGCTATCGCATAAACCTGTCCGTCAGCGCCCTTCAACGGGCTCATTAATAACATGCCGCCGCGTAAACTTTTTGCATCGCCAATAGCCGAAACGGTAACGTCAATTTTTTGACCCGGCTTCGCAAACGGCGGCAATTCAGCGGCTATCGAAACGGCTGCGATATTTTTTTGCTTGGGGTCAACATCCGGCGGCAATCTGACGCCCAAGCGCGCCAGCATGCTGCGCAGGGTTTGTCCGGTAAATTTTGTTTTATCGCCTGAGGAAATCAACCCCACCACCAGGCCGTAACCTACCAACTGGTTGGTGCGCATACCCTGAACGGTAGCGATGTCCTTGATGCGTTCGGCATGCACCGTGGAACTACAGCCTATCAGCAGTACCGTTATAAAAATAAAGCGTTTTATCATGTTCATGTTCATGTCCGTTTTCCTTCAGAATGGAAACCACGGACTGGTCAGTATCCGCGACAACCAGCCCATCTTGCTGGCATCCGCCATGGCACCGCTACCCGTATAGGTAATCGTGGCATCGGCCAGATTGTCCGATGAAATGGTATTGGCCACATCAATGTCGACAGGCCTGACGATGCCGGATACCCTGATATATTCATCTCCCTGATTTAAGTTGACTATTTTCTCGCCGCGCACTTTTAAATTTCCGTTCGGCAACTGCTCCACGACCGTCACGGCTATATTGCCGACCAAGCTGTTGCTTTGCGCGGAATCGCCGTTACCTTTAAATTCATGGGCTGATTTCAGCTTGGTTTCCATACCGTTTCCTGCGAGCAGGGCTTTAGCTCCCATGCCTAATAACTCAGGTGCATCCGCCGTCAAACTGGTGTCTTTTTTAGCATTAAGATCGGCCTTCTTTTGCGCCTGGGTTTTCTCCTGCAATTTTACGGTCAGAATATCGCCGACTCTTATGGCCGCATGATTTTCGAACAAGCGCATATCATAACCGGCCTGGTAGATCGCACCGGTATTTTGCGCCGGTGCTCTTAAATCGGCGGGCGCCACCGGCGCAAATGCCGGATCCCGTTGCGGCGGCAACAACTCCGCGCAGGCTGACGGCAACAGCAGCAGCACTGCGATATATCTGATTCGGCGCGTTTTCATGCCGTTATCTCCCGTTATAATTGTTGCGTCACAAAGGACAGCATTTGATCCGTTGTCGAAATGGCTTTCGAATTCATCTCATACGCGCGTTGCGTTTCGATCATATTAACCAGCTCTTCAACCACATTGACATTGGACGTTTCCAGAGAACCCTGCAGCAGCGGCCCATATTCATTTTCGCCCGGTGTTCCGACAATCGGCGGACCACTGGCCACCGATTCACGATAAAGATTTTCACCTACCGGCTCCAGACCGGTAGGATTGATAAAATTGGCTGTCTGAATTTGCCCCAATTGCACAGGCGCAGCATTCCCCGGTTGCAACGCCGATACCGTGCCGTCTCGTCCTATGGTAATGCTCAGCGCATCCTGCGGCACCGTAATGGCCGGATCCAGTGTCAGGCCGCTGGAGGTCACCAATTGGCCGGTTGCGTCAATTTTCAGCGTACCGTCACGGGTATAATTGATATCGCCGTTCGGCATCAGGATTTGCAAAAAACCCCGGCCATTGATCGCGACATCCAGCGCGTTTTCGGTTTGCTGAATATTGCCTTGCGTATGTATTTTTTCGGTGGCTACCGTTTTTACGCCCGTCCCTAACTGCAAGCCTGACGGCAATACGTTGTTTTGAGAGGATTGGGCGCCAACCTGGCGAATATTTTGATAGATCAGGTCTTCGAAAATAGGCCTGGATTTTTTAAATCCCGTAGTATTAACGTTGGCCAGATTATTCGAAATAACGGCCATACGCGTTTGTTGAGCGTCAAGACCGGTTTTAGCTACCCATAGTGCGCGTTCTGTCATGATAATCTCCTAAACTAACAATAAGCTTTCTTATTAAAACAGCAGCATTGTTTATGCCATTTGCATCAACTTGGCACTGACGCCGGAATTTTCATCCGTACTCTTCATCACCTTGGTTTGCAACTCAAAGTTTTTTGCCAATTCAATCATTTCCACCAGCGCGTAAATGGCATTGACATTGCTGCCTTCCAAAGCACCCTGCACCAGCCTGACATCGGCGCTGGCCGCCTGCGGCTGTCCGTCCTTGACATGCAGCAACCCGTCAGTCAGTTTTTCGACATTATCGGCAGCGGGTTTGACCATCTTGATCCTGTCGACAACGGCTATCGCCGTCGCATTGGACCCTAATGGAATAATGCTGATCGTACCGTCGGCGCCGATTTCGAGCTTTTGCGCGGGTGGAATGGAGATGGGGCCGCCCTGGCCTATCACCTGCAAGCCCGTTCCCGTCTGCAACAATCCTTCCGGGGAAATACGCAGGTCACCGGCACGGGTATAGGCTTCCTTGCCGTCAGCTCCCTGAACCGCAAAGTAGCCGTCGCCGTTAATCGCCACATCCAGCTCGCGCCCTGTTGTTTGCATCGGACCGGAAGAAAAATCCGTCCCCGGCCTTTCCGTCATCGCATAAACCCGGGTAGGGAAACCGGCGCCGAATACCGGCATGCTGCGGAACTGCTCCCAGTCGGATTTGAAACCGGTCGTTTGTGCATTCGCCAAATTATTGGCGTTTGCCGTTTGTGCCGATAAGGTTTGTTTGGCGCCGCTCATTGCAATATAAAGGCTTCTGTCCATAACGGCTTATCCTCGCTTAAATTTTATTCAACAACGTTTGTATGATGCTGTTTTCTGTAGATATAGTCTGTGAATTGGCCTGATAGGCCTGCTGGGCAACAATAAGATTGACCAGTTGCGCCGATAAATCGACATTGGATGACTCTAATGCGCCTGACTGAACGGCTCCGAAATTGCCCGTCCCCGCAGCTCCGGAAATGGGACTCCCTGAACTTACGCTTTGCGCCCAATTGGTATCACCCAGCTTTGCCAGACCCTGGGGATTAATAAAGCGGGTCAATGCCACCTGGCCCAGCGGTGTTGACCCACCGTTGCTGAATTTTGCAAAAATAACGCCGCCGGCATCAACACTGACGCCTGTCAATTGGCCCGCGGCAAGGCCATCCTGCTTTAACGCATCAACACTGAAAGCCGAAGCCACAGATGTTGAGCCTGAGTAATCGACCGTAGCTGCAATATCGGCTGCCGAGTTTCCAGTGTTAATGGGTGCCAGCACGACCTTCCCATCGGCAGGCGCGGTCATTTTGCCGGCCGAATCAAAGGTCAACTTGGTCGGAATGCCGCCTGCATCAACCGGTACCGGATTGGCGGTATCATCGGTAATATAATGATAGGCCGCCCAGTCCCTGGTCGGTGACGACGGCGCCCCGGCGACAAAATAAGTCGTCAACTTATGCGATACACCCAATGAGTCATAAATGGATACAGATGTTTGGCTGGTATACGAGCTTGGGTCTAATGGATTAAATGTCGCCGTGGCAGGAATCTTGCTGTCGGCATTCAGATTAACGCCTAAATTGACCTGGGTCGTTGCAACCGGCAGGCCTGCGCTGGTATTCAGCGATACTGTTTTCAATATGCCCTGACTGAATCCGTCAGCCGCCGACGTACCGTTGGGCGCATAAGCCAATAAAGCCTGCCCCTGGTCATTAACCACCATCCCCTCGCTGTTTACCTTAAAGGCTCCGGCGCGACTGTAGCTCAACGAATTCAGGTCGGATGGAGTTGCCGCCAGCGTAAAGAAACCTTCGCCTTTGATGGCCATATCCAGGCTGTTTTCGGTAGACTCCAGATTTCCCTGGTTAAACTGCTGTGCGACTTCCGCTACTCTAACGCCCCCACCGGGCTGGGTTTTGCTGATGCCGGCCATACTGCTGGCGTAAATGTCAACAAATTCAGACCTCGATTCTTTAAAGCCCGTCGTATTGGCATTGGCAATATTATTGCCGGTCACCGATAAATTGTTGGCGGCGGCATTGAGTCCGCTTAATGCTGTTGAGAAGCTCATCACATACCCCCGTTGTTAAAGAATTTGTTTTATTTTGTTAAAGCTGACTGCTCCCAAACCCGCCAGACTGACCTGTATGCCGTTCGTGCCGCTACTCATCGAGACACTCTCAACCTTGGCCTGGATAGCCGGCTGAAACACCGTATTAACGCCGTCTATGCCGGCTTCCGCCTGCACCTTATACACCCCTGGACTGGCCAGGGTACCGGCATTATTGAGACCATCCCATGTAAAAGGCACCGAGCCTGCCGATTGCTGCCCCAGGCTGATCTTTCTGATCACGTCGCCGGTATCGGGATCGGTAATGACAACATTAACCGCTGACGCGCCGGCTGAAAGATCAAAGCTGCCGTTGATTTCACCGCCTGCCGACAGCAGTCCGTAATCGGACGGCACCGAAACATTGCGGCCTACCAGTCCGGCTGCCTGCAAGGCCTGGTCCGAACTGATCGAGGCCGAAAAATCCTTGAATGACTGTTGCAGGTCCTGAATGCCTGAAACGGTTCCAAACTGCGCCATTTGCGAAAGAAATTCGCCGTTTTGCATGGGCTTTGTCGGATCCTGGTGCGTCATCTGCGTCGTCATGAGCTTTAAAAACTCATCCTGGCTCAGTGTCGCTGTTTTACTGACTTTAGTGGTATCAAGCGTCGACACGCCCAAGCCGCTGTATGCATTGACGGTACTCATCATTATCCCCTGTTATTGTCCCATTTTTAAAGTCTGAAGAATCAGCTGCTTGGCCGTGTTCAATACTTCCACGTTATTTTGGTAAGAGCGTGATGCCGACATCATGTTCGCCATTTCTTCGACGGTGTTGACGTTAGGCTTGAAAATATAGCCGTTCTTATTCGCCATCGGATGGTTGGGCGCATACTCCATGACGGCAGGCGCCTCACTTTCCAGCACACCGAGCACTTTTACTTTACTTCCGGCATGTTGCTTATCGAGAATATTTTTCAACTCCGCTGCAAATACCGGTTGCCTGGATTTATACACATCGCCCTCACTGCTGCTGACGGTATTGGCATTGGAAATGTTGCTGGCGACCAGATTAAGCCTCAGCGACTGGGCATTCATGCCGCTGCCGGCAATATCGAATATGTTTAATGAAGACATCGCTATTGCCCTCTTAAAGCCGTCATCAGCCCGGAGAATTTATTCGAAACAAATTGCAGACTCGCCTCATACTGCACCGCATTCTCGGAATACTTGGCCTGTTCAATTTGTGACTCGACGGTGTTACCGTCCAACGAAGTCTGATAAGGGTTACGGTACATCAGGTTGGCCCCCAGCAAAAGCCGTTCCGACGGCAAATGTCCGGCCTGTGTGCGCGCCATATCTACATTCGGCGGCATGGTTTTTTTCAGCACCGACGTAAAATCCAGATCGCGGGCCTTGTAAGTGGGAGTGTCTGCATTTGCTAAATTGGCCGCCAATACTTCACTGCGTTTTTCCCGCAAAGCCAGAGCCTGCGGATGAATGCCAAGTGCTTTGTCAAAATTAATAGCCATGATTTTACCTCTTATGCTGGTGCAAAAAGCTTGTGTAAAAAACAAAAGCACTACTTATGCCAAAACAAATTACCTGCTGTAAATCATGCAGATATAAATTATCAATGCATGCAGCAATCGCCTTAAAATAGAAAAGTGCTGGATATCCGGCAAAAAGGACGGCTAATAACGGCAACAAAGTGAGGAAAACAGCAAAACAGCACAAGGTGTCAATAAATTGGCTAAAAGCAATGGCCGGTTTTACATTTTTTCTGGCATCGATCATGCTTTAAAAAGCTATAAAATCATCTTTCCGGCAATCATAATGAACAAAACAATATTTATCTTCATGGCGCTTAATGTTATCTGCGCATCAGCCTATGCAGAACAAGGTTTCCAGTCGCACGAATCCATTTACCGGATCGCCGAAAACGCGATTGCAAAAAAAATGAACCCGTCCACCGAATACAGCATCAACCTAATCCCGCTGGACAGCCAGTTACAATTGCCCGAATGCACCAAGCCACTGACAGCGTCGATAACAGCAGACCTTGTCAAGGCAGGCAGAATTTCAATAGGCGTGCGTTGCAGCGCAGAAAAAAAATGGTCGATCTTTATTTCTGCAATTATTAACATCTATGAAAAGATACTCATCCTGTCTCAACCGGTACAGCGCGGCGAGATCATTACTCAAGCGATGTTTTTCAGTGAAAGACGGGATGTATCGAGACTCAGGGAAGATTTTTTTACGCAGGCAGGGCAGGTTGAAAACAAGCAGGCAACGCGCCCGTTAGCGGCCGGCACTATTCTCAGTCTCAGGAATGTAAGCGAACCGCTGGCCGTTAAAAAAGGCGACAAGGTTGTTATCCGCAGTACGCGCACCGCGCTTTCCATCACGATGAACGGCCTGGCGATGATGGATGGTTTCCAGGGACAACGCATCAGGGTTAAAAACGAAAGCTCGGGACGCATCATCAGTGCAACCGTCATCGAGCCCGGACTGGTGTCAGTTAAATAGAGTCCACGAAAATCACGAAAGACAAAAAAACCAGCACGAGCTTTCGATTGTTTTTTCGTGGACGATGCTTTTGGTGGATTCATTATTGGAAATCACTATTGTCTAAGTCTAATGATCGGCAGAAGGTTTGGCACCTTGATCCGGCGCAGGCGTTAAGGCCTTCTCAATCGGCGTTTTATCCTTCGTTTCGGATTCATTGCCCATGCCCTGCACAATCTCGTTCTCGGTTTTTTTATTCATGACAATAATGGAAATCCGCCTGTTCATGGGATCAAGCGGGTCACCGGGATTTAACGGAATGCTCGATGACAAGCCGGTAACTCTTAGAACTTTTTCTTCTGCAAGCCCGCCTTTTTCCAATTCATTCCGGGCAGCATTGGCGCGGTCGCTGGAGAGCTCCCAATTCGTGTATCCCGTTTGATTTTTGGGAAACGGCCTGGCGTCGGTATGCCCATTGATTGAGATTTTATTGGGTAATTCATTAATAACCGGGGCCAATGCCCTTAAAATCAATCGGATCTGGGGCTCCGTTGCCGAACTGGCCAATTTGAACATCGGTCGGTTCTCCTTATCGGTAATGAGAATCCGCAAACCTTCGGGAGTTGTTTCAAGCTTGATTTGCTCCTTGAATTCAGTCAGGTTGGGATTTGAATTTATCAGCGTCTGAATGGTTTCCTTCAACTTCTCAAGCTGTTTTAAATCATCTTTTTCATCGACCTGTCCACGCTCCTGTGACGAAAGATCCTTACCGCCGCCGGGTTCGAGCCGGGTTCTGTCACCCACTTCTGTCCCGCCCATCAGTGAAATCTTATAAGGATCCTGAAAATATTCAGCAATGCCTTTACGCTCGTTTTCCGTAGTTGACCCTAACAGCCACATCAATAAAAAAAAAGCCATCATCGCCGTAACAAAATCGGCATAAGCCAATTTCCAGGCGCCGCCATGATGCTCATGGCCGCCCTTTTTTACTTTCTTTATGATTATCGGTTGTTCGGCCATGCCTGTTCCTTATTTGTTTTTGCTGGCTTTTAACTGCGCTTCCACTTCAAAGAAATCCGGGCGCATATTGGACGTAATCATCGCACGCATGTATTCGACGGTCATCGTCGGTGACAGGCCTTTTGCGCAGCACAGCAAGCCTTTTTGGACGCATTTATACGCGTTGCCTGACGCTTCAAAGCGCTGCTGCATTACCGAAGCGACAGGTCCAATAAAGCCATACGCCAACAAGATGCCCAGAAAAGTTCCCACCAAGGCCGCCGCAATTAATTTACCCAATTCGGCAGGCGGAATGCCAACCGACTCCATCGTATGCACAACACCCAGCACGGCGGCAACAATCCCAAAAGCGGGCAAGCCGTCAGCAATGCCCTGGACCGCTTTGACAGGCGCATGGCCATCTTCATGATGGGTATCGAGAACCTGATCGGTAAGCTCCTCCAGCGCCATGACCTCAACACCGGTCAGCATCAAGCGGAGGTTATCGCGGATGAATTCCATCAGGTGATGATCCTTAAGCACTTTCGGTAAAAAAATCGTGTCGATTTGCGGTTCATCGATAATGTCTTCCAGCGACAACAAGCCTTCCTTGCGTATCTTGCTGGTAAGCGCATTAAACGATAATAATAAATCCAAATAAAATGCTTTGTCGTAAGGAGAACCTCCCAGCGTAGCGGTCCCCCCCTTGAGGGCGGCTTTTACAACTTCCATCGAGTTACCGCACACGAAAGCGCCAAGGGCGGCCCCTATAATGATAACGAATTCAAAAGGCTGAAAAAGCACTCCCAGATGTCCGCCGCCGCCAACAAAGCCCCCCCCAAGGGCGGCAAGCACAATTACATATCCAACAATAACTAACATAAATTCCTCTAAAGCGACAATCGATTACGACATAGACTAAAGCCTGTTGCTAAAGCAAACAGGAAGAGGCTGGATTGGACAAATGCCTATCCCATTGATTTGACATTTGTATTCGGCATGCATGCCACATATTTTTTCATATCTGTATTTTTATCCGGCTGTTTAGCTGCACAATGAAACATTATTTGCAGCTTTGCGAAATACGGCACATTATTACGGCATAGACGAAAATCAGCAAGCATGGGCTTTATTTCTCCACTTCCTGCATATAGGCTTGCCCGGCAGGGTAAGTTTGCCTAAAGGATAGGCATCACCTGCGCTCAGGTCAACTTTGCGACAGAACCGAACAGACCACCTATAATTCAGCGGCGTTTCGTTACATCGCGGCGGACTGCCCCATCCCAAACTAGGCGATAACTCTCAAAAAAGCAGTGATTAATTACACTTAAAGGAGAAACGACATGACACAAACAGTTGTACTTTTAGCACCAATGTATACGGAAGACGAACGATGGGTAGCCGGTAAGATCAAGAAAAAATTACAAAAAAGATTTACAGTATATGATCCATACGGAGGCGATAAGACAGAGCCATCTAGGACGCGTGGATTTGGGCAAGATTTACTTGAGATGCTCGTCAAAACCGATGGAACGGTTACCCGTAAGGATATGAACAAAGCTATTTTATTGAGTAGCGCCCTGGATTATTACAACATATTGGAGGCGGCGGCCTGTGCTCTTGTTATGAACGGCAGGACCCCCGACGAGGGATCTGTTTTTTGGGCGGCGGTTGCATTTGCCAGCGGCATACCGGTGGTGCTTCAGAAAAATGATTACCGTCAATTCATGTCGACCGGTGATAACTCGATGATAACCGGTCTGACTTTGGATCACTATGTAAACACTGATTTAAATGAGTACGCCAATAGGACGGAATTAAAAATATCAGAGTATATCCGAAAGGATGACATATTGCCGGGCCAGAGACTTACTTATTTATCTGAGTACAATTATCGGCTCAGGTCTCTGGGAGAGCATGTGCAACAATACACAGATATGCACTCTAGTTATAGTCTTATGGATGTTTGTAATTATTTCTCTGAATCACAGGAACTGAATTGTTTGTTACCCGATGAAGATGAAACACAATATGAAGTATTGAATATTAAAGATCCTGGCATATACCGTAATGAATTCGATTCCGCAATGGTATATTGCTCAGGTCCTCTTTTTTCACCGGCTGAAATACGTGAAATGAACAGCATTGGTATGGCTGTTGAAGAAAATGGCCTGGAAACATATGTTCCGCACAGGGATGGCGCCGAATCAATGATTAGTTCATTGGATTATGTTTATGGATTGGGGCAGGAGGCAGCGAAAATCGATCACGGTGCGGATAAGCAATCATTTGAACTTGATTTTTATTATCTGAATATCTGTCCTTATATGGTGGTCAACCTCAATGGTCGAACCCCGGACGACGGCGCTGTTGCAGAGGCGGGAATTAATTTTGCGATGGGCAAGGCTTGCGCTCTCTATAAAACCGATTCACGCAGCTTTTCAAGCGGCCAGCATGGAACAATACACCCTGCCTTGCAAATAGCAGGACATCTTTTTAAAACAATTTCAGAATATAAAGATATCTATAACAGTCTTGCGCGACAAGCAAAATTTACCAAACATCCCGCGCAAAAGTATAGACTTAGAATACATCCATGCGTGGTAGACATGTTTCTCAAAGGTCAAGATCTGCATAACATGTTTGACAATCTTATCAATGGAAATCCGTTGCAATCGCACTTTGCCTGGGAAACTTACAGACTTTCAAGAACAGGATTAACACCTAGGTCTTACTGGAAGCCGAAACATGTATATTCCTACTGGCCTGATAAAGTTACTGTCGAACAAGAGAAAATTGACCATAGTCAATGGCCGATCAGTTTCCATACCGATGAAATCAGAGCATGGAATCAACCCTCATTAATAAACTACAAGCTGATCAATGATAAATTTCCGACCACGGAACCACCTCACGGGATCGCCTTGGGCTTAAACGAAATAGACATGGATAATAGATGGAATATTAGAATTTGTTGTTATCAAAAGAACATAAAACATGACCATTTCCAAGTAAACATAGATTCATGGGAGGATTCAGTCTTATACCGTGGAGGCTGCACAATTCTCAGGATGTCAAATAGTAGCGGCATGATGTGTGGGTTTTTTACATATCAAGGAACCACGACGGTAAATATAACATTTCCAAAACCTTTCTCCACTCCTCCCCGAGTGATTGTATGGCTCGATGCTATGGAACTGGCCAAAGATACAAATTGGCGAGTCAAAGCCTTCGCAACCAACATTACCGAAACAGGGTTTACCTTGGAGCTATCTTCGTGGTCCAGCACAATACCTCTCTACTTAGGCGCTACATGGATAGCAATACCGGCAAATAATATGGAGATATATACCGGTGTTTTTAATACCATGGAAATACGTGAATGGAATCAACCCCAGCTCGAACACAGTAAAGCGATAACCTTTCCGAAACCTTTTAGCCGTCCTCCGAAAATATTTGCGGGATTAAACATGATTGACATGGATTGTACGCGTAATATGAGATTAAAAACATACGCGACCGATATTCGACCGGAGGGGATGACCTTGCATATCGACGCTTGGCACGACACAAGGTTGTATACTGCTGAAACGCAATATATTGCCATGTTATAGCTCCCGCTTAACCATCAGGTGGTTCTGTCGCCAAAAACCAGATCGTACTGGGCGATACGACGCTGACTCCGGTTGAAAAAGTCTTTGTGTGGTTCGAACAGAACATCGAAGCCAGCACTATGTTCAGTGATTCAAGATCGCTCTCTGTTGAGATCGACTTGACGGATACCGACTCGGCTACGCGGCGTTATGAAAATGGACAATGGACAACTCCGCCGGTCTCCGTATAGCGCGCAAGTAACCAGACAGTCGATTTGCCGATGCTTCAGGGCGTGACATGTTTGAGTATAGCGGGAGCTTTGTTATCCAGATCGGGGTTCGCGCCCCATCTAAGCTTCCGCGGTACATAACATCAAATGCCGGCCAAGGATTTGGTCGAGGTGACGGGCGTTGTGCCCGTCATCTCTTCCACACCTATTGCGGGTGTCTATTATTGCGGCGGCTCAGTCAACATAATCACTTTATTTCGACCTTCATTTTTTGCGCGGTACATTGCACTGTCGGCGACCTCTATCATTTCCATGTGGTTTGAATAGGCCTGATGATACATAGCCACACCGATACTGACCGTCAGCGCGTGATCATGAAAACGTTGGCTCATTATTTTGCCGCGACGCTCAATTTCTATTCTTATGCGCTCGGCATAACCGTAAGCGCCAAGCTGATCGGTATTCTTGAGGACAAACAAAAACTCTTCCCCACCATAACGGCCTATAAAATCGCCGGGCCGGGTCAGGCTGCGTAAAATATCGGCAACGATTTTTAATACATCGTCTCCGGCTTGGTGTCCGCATAGATCATTAAATAATTTAAACTTATCAATATCGATAAAACCTACGGCCGTTTTTACAAGACCGAATTTATCCTGTTTAAAAACCTGCGTGAGAAAATCTTCGATCATTCTTTTGTTGAACAGCTGCGTTAAAGAATCGAGTTGCGCGCATCTTTTCTGCATGTCGTATTGTTTCGCATTAAATAAAGCAATACCCAATTCATTGGCAACAGGAA
>Ga0163199_1000222_pt1 | contig 37241 bp, 28 predicted proteins | sample PL_2010_150m_FD_113537 | JGI IMG/M metagenome (GOLD analysis project Ga0163199, IMG submission 113537) | Freshwater microbial communities from Powell Lake, British Columbia, Canada to study Microbial Dark Matter (Phase II) - PL_2010_150m | ecosystem: Environmental > Aquatic > Freshwater > Lake ...
CAGCGATGCAACCAGGCTGTAAGGATTCCAATCTATTACGGGGATCAATACGGATAGCATAAACTAATCGTTTCGTCAAATGTAGTCAATGTCTATTTATCTTTGCGGGAAAAAATGAGCATGAAGCCAATTCGATTTTCATTCCTTATAACGTTAATAATCTGCTTTTCGTCGAGTGGACTGGCCGGCCAGGGATTCAGGATTTCCCTGTTTGTGCCTGATCTGCCGAACAAGGAAGTAATTCTCTCTCATCGGATGGGATTAAAATTTTATACTGATGATACCATTAAAACCGACATTAACGGCAGTGCAGTGTTTGAAGGGATTAATCCTATGCCTGAAGGAATGTATCAAATGGTTTTCCCGGATAAAAAATTTGCGGAATTTTTTCTGGATAAGAATCAGATTTTCAGCATATCCACCCGAGCTAAGGCTCCCGCGGATAGTTTATCTTTCTCAGGTTCTCCTGAAAACAGCCGATTCCAGGAGTGGCAGCAGAAATACGCAGCCAACAGGATCCGTAACAGTCTGATCCAGAACCGATTGAAAAATGGAAATCTGGCTCCGGATAGTACACAATTGCTTAACAAGGAATTACAGCAAATACAAAAATCGAACAACCATTTGTGGGATTCGGCTATTCATGATCTTGCAGGGACATTACCCGGAAATTTTATCAAAGGAATGAAGCCGGTAAGAATCCCGGAATCATTAGGAAAACCTGATACTCAGGACAATCAGATGAAGCAATACCAATTCGTCAGGGCACACTTTTTCGATGGTGTGGATTTGACCGATGAAAAGCTTCTAAGAACTCCCTTGATTGAGACGAAGCTGGACCAATACTTTAAGCAGGTTGTGCCCCCGATACCGGATACCATTATCCAGGAAGCCAGACAGATCATTGAGCGATCAAAGCCTGCAAAGAATATGTATCAATTTGTAGTTCAGTATCTTTTTAATCTATATACTGATCCCGAGATCATGGGAACTGATGCTGTGTACGTGTATATAGCTGAGAACTATTACCTTACCGGTCAAACCCCCTGGATAGATTCGGCCAATTTGCGGGGAATCCGCTACAGGGTAAAAGAGCTTAAGCCATTGTTGCTTGGCACTGTTGCTCCCGTTTTGGAAGGTCTGGTCAATACAGATGAACAACCAGTTGAAATCAAAGATATTAAGTCGAAATACCTGATTCTTTACTTTTGGAGCCCGGATTGCGGATTTTGCAAAGAAGCAACCCCCAAATTGCATAGCCAGTATGCCGATCTGAAGCAAATGGGAATTGAAATAGTGGCTTTGAATACCCGGATAGATAAGAATTTATGGATTAATTTCATCACTGATAAACAGTTAAGCTGGATTAACGTCTATTCCCCTCAAAAGGTCAGGGATATGATCGAAAAATACCAGGCCTTCACCACACCAATACTGTACATTCTTGATGCTGAGCGCCGGATAATTGCCAAGAATATTTCGGTTGATCAGGTAAAGCCATTTTTCATACAGTATCTGGCCGGTCATTAATCCCTCAGCTAATGCCGGATGATCATCAATTTAGTGGCAAACTGAAAGTTGTCGATAATTAACCGGACCACATAAACTCCGGGAACCGGTGGTAAAATCTGGAAGGTGATCTGGTTATCGCTTTTAGATACATCCGCAATAACCTTCTGACCCTTAATATTATAGATTGATAAATCCACTTTATTAAACACCAGGGTACCCAGGTTGATTGTAAAATTTCCATCATTATAATTAGGAAGAATTCTGATTTCCTGATTATAGGAATTCATGAGAACCGAAGTTTCCAGGGAAAAATCAAAGGAGGTATGGATACCGGCAACATCGGTAATGGGCTGCCATTGAGTACCCTTAACCACAAAAGCGGTATTGTTTCCAATCTCGCCTCGGTCAGTGGCCATTTTTGACACAAAGGTTCCCTGATCCCAGGGCCGCACTTCAAACCCGACATAAACCAGGGTATCAAAATTCACAGGACTCCTGAGCCACTTCGTTAAGCGGCTTTCAGGCTGGTAGTTGGATACCAAAACCGAATCTCTCACAACCACCTGTTTATTAGCGTTCCACACAACCAAAGGCAGGTAATAATTCGCCGACCATTTAGATCTTACTTCAATGGGAATAGTAATTCCATTAATGATGAAGGTGGTATCAGACGGATTACGAAAGGCTTCAGCAAATGCAAGAATTCCCAGGCTATTGGATCCCGGGAGGTATCCCTGACTCCCCATTGTTGAATAGCCGGTATGTTCATCTGTTTGAACATTCCGGAAGGTATATGACCGGTATGCAAGCACATCAGGAATGACCCTAATCTGGTTATAATGGTTCAGCGTATCAGTAAAGTCCGGAAATTCAACGATTTCGGATACAGAATATTCACCCGGATTCAGGAACCTCAATTCCACTGTTGGTCCTGCATACACCGGTGTTGATGCACCTGTTACAGACCAGGAAACGGAAACCGGATGTCCGGTACTTTGATCTGTTAATTCGATTTGACGCTCCGGCACAATCCGGGTTTCGCTAATTGCATAGGAAGGGTAATCGGAAACCGTTATCGTTTGCTGCAGCGAGTCGATTCCCTGTTCATTCTTTACAAGTAAAGTAATATGGTAGGTTCCCGGGAGTGAGAACTTAACCGGTTCTGGTACCTGAAGTTTTGAAACAGCCGGCTTACCATTCTCGAATGACCATGACCATGAATACGGCAGGCCTGTGGACCGGTCGGTAAAATAAACTTTTCTTCCAACCTGTATCTGTTCCGGACGGATGGTGAAGTTGGCTATTGGTTTACCTCCTGAAAAAGGATCATAACCATTGAGAACGAACAGTCCTGTTTGTGCCGGATCAAGCCAGTGCTTCAATTGGTTGGATGAATCCGGGTATTTATCCCAGCTAACCGAAAACTTCTGAAAATAGTCGTTGAAATTGGATGCACAGCTGGCATCCCCTCCTGTGAGGTCTCCTACAATCCGATGGTCATTATTAAACAATGGTGAGCCTGATGAACCGGGTTCGGTAGTACCTATATCCCATGCACTTATGTTCCAGTGAGCAAGTGAATCATATCCTCCCCCAAAATTCCGGGTAAACACTTTTCGATATGATTTCGATATTTTTTTTACGTCGCCGTTGGGATGGTGAATACAGGTTACGGTATCCAGATAAGTAACAACTCTCCGATCCCAGCCTGCATAAAAAGGCTCATAATTCTGCGGGGGAGCAGAACTAAGCTCTACCAGGCTGAAATCCAATCTACTGGTTGTTGCAAGCAGTTTCGAACCCGACAAAGTATATTGCAGTGTTCCGTTCCCGTTTCCGCAGGAGGGACGTTCATACCGGAAAAAGAAAACCGTTTGCTCAGCATGTGTTTCATTACCAATGGTATGGTTGGCTGTTAACAGCAATGGCCGGCCATCATTCCGGACATTGTTGATCAGGGCGCCGGAGCAAAGCCAAACTCCTCCGCGAATAAATTTAACCACAGATCTCTTCTCTGTCTGCCAATTGGCCCCCGCAGGACAGTTTATATCAACGTTGCAGTCTCCGGAATGCTCACTTAATGATGAGCTGAAAAAACCTTTAAAATCATGTGAAACTTTCGAAATTTCCAGGATCGGCATAAACTCTGCGTTTGCAGGAAGGTTAAGTTCAACGGTCACCCTGTCGCCAGGCAGGGGAACTGTAGCCAAAACGCCTGATGCTGTCTGGTTTTTTGATGTAAAAGCTCCGCGAATAGTTTGATAATCCGGTGTATAGAGGTATACATCAGCTCCGGCAGGTAATTTAAACCGGCTGAAAATCAAATTTATTGAAAGTGCTTTGGGGGAGTAAATTGAAAGGCGCCAGATCCTGGATCCGTCGTGAAGTGTTTCCCAGGTCCCCTGACGATCTGCAGTTAGCAATGTATCAAACGGATAAGCAAAAACCATCGCCTTCAGTTCGGGATTAAAAAATGATGAAAGATAGGCAATGGCAGCTTTGGGAGATAATCCGGAAAAAGTGGCGATTGCCGGAGAAGATTTCAGTTTCAGCTCCTGACTCCAGGGCTTTCCCGGATATTCAATCTGGGCATTCAGCACAAATGGCAAAAGGAATGTAACAAAAATCAATACCGGCTTTTTCATGAACTCCCCTGTGTCTGAAATATCCGTCAAAAGTAGAAATTTTTTAGCAGAAGGCAGTGGGCACTAGGCAGTGGGCAGTGGGCTTCCAGGTACACTTGTCATCCCGGCGAAGGCCGGGATCTCGTCACGCTACTCCGGGTCCACCTTTGTCCGCCTAATTAAAAACTATTTGGCTGGGTCCGATGCCTACCTCTAATGAATCCAGCCGAAGTCCATCGGGTTTATACCTGAACATCCAACCTGAAGTGGTAAACGATGGAGCATAAAGTGCATAAATCAGGTCAGTTTCTGGATCGATCCCAAAACCATACAGGTTTTTGGAAATCACTGGCTGACTGCCACTGCTGCTGCCACTGCTGCTTATTGAATAGATTCCTCCTGCCTCCAGGTAATAAATCCGGTCTTTGTTCTTATTGATTCCGATCCGTAGCGGCCAATAAAAGTCGCCCACTGAACCAATATTTACGGTTTGTTTCAATTTCCCCGATACCGGGTCCAAAACGACCAAAGATGATGAGGTTTCTTCTCCGATGGTCCAATCCGGGTTCCAAACAACCTTTCCTACACACAGAATCCAAAGTTGGTTGTCCTTGTCCAGCACCAAATCTGCCGGATTCATCCCAACGACCCAGGTATCGGAAACCTTATCAGTTCCCGTATCAATAACCGTAAGGGTACTGTCATTACCCCACCCCCCTGAATTGGCAACCAGGACGGTTTGTTCATAGGGGATCATTTTTTCCGGACCTGAACCGCAAGGAATCGTATCTGTAATTTTAAGTGATTCCAAATCTATTACATAAACACGTCCATTGAAATTGCCATCGGTGAGATACCCTTTTTGATCATTAATAGCCAGGAAAGATCTGGGGTATTCAAGGCCATCTATAACACCAATAGATTCAAAGGTTTTCAGATCAACAACTTCCACTTTTTGCGAATTATTTACCACGATAAACGCTTTATCACCGGCAATTGAAACCGATTGCACCACATCACCCAACGGACGCCCATTAACCGATTCAAAAACATGGTTGATCATGTAGGCTGAGTCGGTATCGAAATAGCTGACTGAACCATTACTGTTACCAAAAGCTCCTTCATTAGTTATATAGGCACCATGCAGAAATCCGGCATCACTATCACCTGCAGGATTCTCTTTGCCACATGAAGCCAGAAATAAGGCTCCGAAAACTAGACACACAGTCAATTTACTTCTCATCATCTTTGCTGATTTTTTGATTAAATAAATAATTTATAGATAAATAGAATGATCTCCCGGGAGCGGGATACGCACGTATCAATTGGTAACTGGTATCGAACAGGTTAGAAATATTTCCCTTGAGAATTATCTTATCCTTCTTCGTTAAAAAAGTATAACCGATCGAAAAGTCGGCCAGATGGTAGGGATTCAGATCCAGCCAGGGGTCATGATCATCTGATGTAAATCGTCGTCCGGTAAATTTATAACTCATTGTTGCCTCAAACCCATGGAAATTAATACCAGTCTGAATTTTAAGCAGATGGAATGGAACATAAGCCAATTGGCGATGATATCTTTTTTCTGCCGCCGGAAGACTCATGTCAAAGCTTTCTGTATAGGCGTACATGGTTTTGGCATCCAAACCTACAGTTCCAATTTTCCAACGGCCGGTAATATTCAGCTCAAGGCCCTGGCATTTCACCTGCCTGATATTCTGGGGCGACCAGTAAGTGCTGGTTGGCACCCACTGTATCCAGTTGTTAATCTGCTGAATGAATAGTAAGGAACTCAGTTTAATACTTGATTTTGTGTGACTTGCAGCATCCCAGACAAACCCGAGGTCGTACCCTATGCCCGTTTCAGGCAGCAGTCCGGGGTTGCCGCCTGGTTGCCAAAACCGGTCATTCAAGGTTGGAAACCTGAACTTATTTGAAATCTGGCCCTTAAAAGAAAATCCATTAACCGGCAGGTGATATTGAAATGCCGCTGAAAAGAGCGGTTTGGGCCCGGTCATGGAATAAAACACCTGCCTGTACGAAAGATTAGCCGAGAATTGCTTAATCATGAATTTCAGCAAGCTGAAAAATGCTCCGCGCGATTCATCAGCTAAACCGTTATAAGCCTCAACTTTAGCAGTTTGGTATTCAAAGTCGGCCCCATTCTCCAACGTCAGATTGTTTGAAATGAACCAACGATGATAAATACTCAGGTAAGAATCGGATGACCGGATTCCGGATAGTTTTACTATCGAGTCTGTTTTAGATATTTTTTCAGCATACAACAGGCTGTCAGTAAAATAAGCGGCAACCATTTCAACAGAGGATCTACGATACCATTTAGTGGCCCTTACAAATTGCCGGATACTTTGATCTCTCTGGAATGCAGTAAATACGGGTGTCGAACTCATTGAGGCCGGCAGTTGTTTATCACGGTTATGGTACCATGCGCCATATTGGAAGAACCAGTTATGAGGTAACCGGAGAAAAATGTGCTGTTGAAAAGTCAGCAGGTTCATAGAGTCATTCATCCGGTATTCAATCGGATTACCCTCTTTGAATGTATTATGGAAGCGATAGGTATTCGGGCTTGTCTGGTACAATCCGGTCAGGTGATATTGCCAGGAATTATTGCCGGTGCGAAGGCTGATACCTGATTTGTAATGATTCCACGACCCCGCTTCTCCGGCCAGGTTTACAGATATGCGGTTTTCCCAATCAGGATTGTTAAACAGGTTAATTGATCCTCCGAAAGTTCCATTTCCAAAGAGTGATCCGCAGGCTCCATAGGCAATCTCAATTGCATCTGCCATTCCCCCTGATAACAGCGACAGATCGATACTACCCGTTGTCGGGCTGTTTACCGGTATCCCATTCCAGTTGATCTGGGTTTGAGAAGGTGCTGAACCTCTCAGCCGTATCGAAGCCAGTGAACCTTGCCCTCCATATTGTGTGATATTCAGATTTGTCTCATTCTTAAGGATCTGTGATAAATCAGAACCGAAGTATTTGGTTTTTAGTATGGTATCAATCTTTACCGTATGGAGGTCGGTGGTGTAAGAACTTTTTCTGGATCCCATGATCTGAACCTCATCCAGCTGTACCTCAATAGATTGAGCCAACAGGGTATCATTACTGCTGAACAGGCACCTTGCCAGAACCGAAATCAGAAAAATGGTATAATTTAATCTGGTCATCTCCTTAAGGTTTATTCCGAACCTAATGGTTAATACTTGCACAGGCAGGTCTTCTGACTTACTCCCTTCATCTGGCGCCTTCCCATTCCCAGTTTGGAACAGTGGCGGGTTGCCAGTGTGGTTGACGGAGCTTACAGCAGCGGAAACTGTTCAGGTTTTTCACCTGATTCCCTCTTTTTGCGGTGACCGAATGGTGACCGCAAACCGATGCGGTGTAAAAGTAGTGATAATTGTCTATTATTAAACAAACGATTAAAAATGGATATTAACTCTGTTAATCAGCGCATTGAGTTTCTGAAAAGTGAGTTAAACGGTCACAACTATAAATATTATGTTCTTAATGAACCCTCCGTTTCTGACTTTGAGTATGACGGGTTGATGGAGGAACTTATCGAACTGGAGCGCCAATATCCGCAATTTGCCGATTCATTGTCACCCACTCAACGGATCGGTGATGACCGTAACCAGGAGTTTGTTCAGCGCGAACATCGTATTGTCATGTATTCTTTGGGGAACACTTATAACCGGGAGGAAGTGATTGATTTTGACAACAGGTTGAGGAAACTTATAGAAGGACCTGTTGAATATGCCTGTGAACTCAAATATGACGGGGCGGCTATCAGCCTGACTTATGAGCACGGCCGGTTGATTCGGGCGATAACCCGTGGTGACGGAGTACGTGGTGATGACGTTACGGCAAACGTTAAAACCATCCGCAGTATACCCTTAACAATCCAGGCAGATGCTTGCCCTGCGCTTTTCGAAATCAGGGGTGAGATCATACTGCTCCGCGATGTATTCAATACACTGAATGAGGACAGGATTCTGGATGGTGAGGCTCCGTTTGCAAATCCCAGAAATGCGGCATCCGGGACCCTTAAAATGCAGAATTCATCACTGGTTGCCAGGAGGAAGCTCGACTGTTTTCTGTACAGCCTTGCCGGTGAGGATCTACCTTGCCCCACTCACAGCCAGAATCTGGCCTGGGCTCGCAGCCTGGGATTTAAAATCCCTTCCTATCTTGAAGTATATCAAAATATTGATGGTGTTTTATCTTTTATAGACAGATGGAAAGACGCCCGAAAGAAACTTCCATTTGATACTGATGGAATAGTCATTAAGGTTGACTCTCTGGCACAGCAAAATGCCCTCGGTTTTACTGCAAAGAGCCCGAGATGGGCCATGGCCTATAAGTTTCCGCCCGATCAGGCGGAAACCCGGCTTGTATCAGTTGACTTTCAGGTTGGGCGAACCGGCGCTGTTACACCGGTGGCAAACCTTGAGCCGGTTTTACTGGCCGGTACAACTGTTAAACGGGCATCCCTGCACAACGCAGATCAGATCCAACTTCTGGATCTCCATATCGGTGACTATGTAACCATCGAGAAAGGCGGAGAAATCATTCCTAAAATCATCGCAGTCAATCTTTCCAAACGGGATTTGTTTACGAAACCAGTCGAATTCATTTCAAAATGCCCGGAATGCGGCACAGAACTTACCAGGGATCCTGGAGAAGCGAAACATTACTGCCCCAATGAAGAATTCTGTCCGCCGCAGATTAAAGGTAAAATTGAACATTTCATCAGTAGAAAGGCAATGAATATCGATAGTGCCGGCAGCGAAACTGTCGGGCAGCTCTTTCAGGCTAAACTATTGAATTCGGTTGCCGATCTTTATGAACTAACTTATGAACAGCTGATTAACCAGGACAGGTTTGCTGACAAATCAGCATCCAACCTGATCACCGCGATTGACGAATCGAAGAAAATCCAGTTTGAACGTGTCCTCTATGCTCTCGGGATAAGATATGTTGGCGAAACTGTGGCTAAAAAGCTGGCCAGGGCAATGGGGAGTATCGAAACCATTATGAATGCTTCAAAAGAGCAACTCATGTCGATTGATGAGATTGGTGATCGTATAGCAGACAGCATCATCTCCTTTTTTTCGCTGGAAAAGAACCGGCAACTGATTCAAAAACTGCAGAAGCATGGGCTTCAGTTTAGTCAGGAAATAGGAGAAAATGCCAGGCAGATTCAACTTCTGACCGGAAAATCTGTTGTAATATCGGGCACTTTCAGTCGTTTTAGCCGGGAGAAGCTTAAGGAACTGGTTGAAAAATATGGCGGTAAGAATGTATCTTCTGTGTCGTCAAAAACAAGCTTCATTCTGGCTGGTGAAAACATGGGACCGGAAAAACTGAAGAAGGCCAGGGATCTTTCAATTCCTTTGATAGGGGAAGATGAGTTTATAAATTTGTTATGTTTGTAACGCTATGATCTCATTCATTCAACGGATATTTTTAATTCCAAGGCTATTGGCTCATTTCCACCGGATTCGCAGTAAAAAGGCCTTTATTCCTTTGAAAGAAGCCAAGAGTATCGGTATTCTCGCGGATCTGCGGAAATCCGAAAACATGCCCCCGGTCGTCCAATTTGCAAAGGCAATTCACCGGCAAGACCGGCGTTGCCATGTATTATTAATCATCCCGGATAAAAGAAAAGAATTCAACCCTTTCGATTACGAGAAAAATTTTCCCGGAATGCCCCTTGAGCTTATCTGCCAGGAAGAATTATCCCTGTTCAGGTCTCCTAAAAAGGAGCAGTTTAAGCATTTCACTGCCAATGCTTTTGACATTGTCTTCTATCTCGAAACCGAGGAAAATTTCACCCTCCAATCTGTTTTATGGCAATCTCAGGCTAAAATGTATGCCGGACCCAAAGGTTTTTGCCGAGGTGTGTTTGATTTCGAGATCGGTTTGAAAGAACGGACAGATTTGCCCTATCTCACGGACAACCTCTTAAAGTACCTTCAATCGATTCAAAACCGGCAGGATTTCAAGCCTCAATCTGAATCTTTTAAGCTTTTCTAATATGCAAACCACCCCAATTCGGGGTGCCGGGGTAGCCCTGGTCACCCCATTTGCCAACAATGGTAATGTTGATTATCCGGCATTGAAACGGGTAACTGAATTTACGATATCCAAAGGGATTGATTTTCTGGTAGCTCTGGGAACAACTGCCGAAACACCAACCCTGGATAAGGATGAAAAACTGGAAATCGTGCGCGTCATTCTCGAAACCAATAATGGACGAAAGCCTGTGGTACTGGGGATTGGCGGCAATGATACACGTACTTTAGTCAAACAGATCGGAGAACAATCCTTTAAAGGGATCAACTATCTGCTGAACGTAGCACCTTATTACAATAAACCCAATCAATCCGGACTTTACAAGCACTTTGAGGCGATAGCTGATTGCAGCCCGGTTCCGGTGATTCTCTATAATGTACCCGGGCGAACCGGATCAAATATTTCGGCTGATACCACACTTCGCCTTGCCCGGGATAAAAAAAACATTATTGCCACCAAAGAAGCCAGCGGTAATTTCGATCAGATTATGGCCATTCTCCGCGATCGTCCTAAAGGCTTCGCATTATTATCGGGAGATGATGCTCTGACGCTGCCTATTCTTTCCCTGGGAGCAGAAGGGGTTATTTCGGTGATTGCCAATGCTTGTCCCGACCGTATGAGCCAGATGGTCAGTGCAATGGACGAAAGAAATCTTGGCAAGGCTCAAAAGCTGCATTACGAAATGCTGGAACTTATACAACTCATCTTTGCCGAAGGCAGTCCGGCAGGTATCAAGGCCGCTTTGCATCACATGGGTTTCTGTGATGAAAATGTAAGATTGCCATTAACTCCGGTATCCGAAGCATTGAGCATCCGGATCCGGGATTATCTGAAAACAAATTTATCAGGCCATTCCCTGTAGTTCCGCCCGGCCGTGGCATTGCTTGTATTTTTTGCCGCTTCCGCACGGGCAGGGATCATTACGGCCAATTTTTTTCTCAACCCGTATCTGCTGAACCTGTTTAGGAGGTGGCGGTCCTCCGGGAACTGTTGATGATCCGGGACTGTACGAAGGCATATCCGTTTTACTGGTTTGATACTTACTCATATCCAGTTTCTGACGAGCTTGCGCTTGTTTTACCTGTTCAGGCTGGCTGATCGGAATCTGTCCCTTCATCAGCATGGAGATCACTTCCTTGTTAACCTTATCGATCATATTTTTGAAAAGGTCAAAGGATTCCAGTTTATAAATCAAAAGCGGATCCTTTTGCTCGTAACTGGCATTCTGGACAGACTGTTTCAGATCATCCATTTCGCGAAGATGTTCTTTCCACGCATCATCAATCGTTGCCAATATAACTGCTTTTTCAAAAGCTTTGACCAGTTCCCTGTTTTTAGTTTCATAAGATTTACGCAGGTTTGTGCTGATATGGATGGTCTTTTGCCCGTCAGTTATCGGCACCATGATATTCTCATACTGATGCGACGCACGTTCATAAACATCCTTTATAACCGGCCATGCCTGCTGGGCCATGTAGTTATTCTTACCTTCGAAGGCTTTTAATAATTTTTCATTCAGTTTTTGACTGACCTGATCTGTCTTTAATTCATGAAATTCCGACTCGGATACCGGTGAATCAACGGCCAGGTAGCGGATCAGGTCGAGCCTGAATGAATCAAAATCCTCATTATCCTTATTTTCTTCAACAACCGTAGAGCTCAGATCGAACATCATGTTAGCTATGTCTATCTCGATCCTTTCACCATACAGGGCATGACGGCGGCGGCCGTAAACAACCTCGCGCTGATTGTTCATCACATCATCATATTCCAGCAGCCTCTTGCGGATCCCAAAGTTGTTTTCCTCAACTTTTGTCTGGGCACGCTGGATCGACTTGGTAATCATCGAATGCTGAATAACTTCACCCTCTTTCAACCCCAGGCGGTCCATCATCTTCGCGATCCGGTCGGACCCGAATAAGCGCATCAGGTCATCTTCAAGAGAAACAAAGAACTGAGAACTTCCCGGGTCGCCCTGACGGCCGGCACGGCCCCTCAACTGACGGTCGACACGGCGTGATTCATGGCGTTCTGTTCCCAAAATGGCCAAACCTCCTGCATCTCTTACAGTTGGATGCAGTTTGATGTCGGTTCCCCTACCGGCCATGTTGGTTGCAATGGTTACCGCACCTGGCTGTCCTGCACCGAGAACAATTTCCGCCTCACGCTGGTGCAGTTTGGCATTCAGTACATTATGCTTGATTCCCCGGATCTTCAACATCCGGCTTAACAATTCAGAAATCTCAACCGAGGTGGTACCGACCAGCACAGCACGTCCGTTATTTACTATAGCGGCGATTTCCTCGATAACCGCGTTGTATTTTTCCCTTTTCGTTTTATAAACAAGATCTTCACGGTCATCCCGGATGATTTTCCTGTTGGTTGGTGTTACAACGACTTCAAGTTTATATATACTCCAGAGCTCACCAGCTTCTGTTTCAGCAGTACCGGTCATCCCCGACAGCTTATGGTACATACGGAAATAGTTCTGGAGGGTAATCGTGGCAAAAGTCTGGGTAGCCGCTTCAACTTTAACGTTTTCCTTTGATTCGATAGCCTGGTGAAGACCATCAGAATATCTCCGGCCTTCCATAATACGGCCGGTTTGTTCATCAACAATCTTAACTTTATTATCAATCAGGACGTATTCGACATCCTTTTCAAAAATGGTATAAGCCTTCAGGAGTTGGTTAATCGTATGAACGCGTTCTGATTTCACCGAGAATTCACGTATCAGATCATCTTTACGACGCAAAATTTCATTGTCATCCTTAGAAGTTCTTTCAATCTCGGCCATTTCAACTCCAATATCAGGAAGCACAAAGAATTCCGGATCCTCACCATCGCCGGTGATCATGTCGATACCTTTTTCCGTCAGCTCAACCGAATTATTCTTTTCATCGATAACGAAAAAGAGGTCATCCGTTACGATGTGCATATTTTTGCTGTTCTCCTGCATATACACATTCTCTGTTTTATGCATGAGGGCCTTCATTCCCTCTTCGCTCAAATACTTGATCAGAGCCTTGGTTTTAGGAAGGCCTTTATGTGCTCTTAGCAAGAGTTTTCCGCCTTCTTGTTCATTTTGCTCAGCGATGAGCTTTTTAGCCTGGGTAAAGGTCTCGTTAAAAATATTTCTTTGTGCATTTACCAGTTTCACCACACGTGGTTTCAATTCCCCGAAGAGTTGATCTTCACCTTTAGGCACTGGTCCTGAAATGATCAGAGGGGTACGGGCATCATCAATAAGTACCGAGTCAACCTCATCAACAATTGCATAGTTATGACCCCGTTGCACCAGATCGTCAGGGGATATGGCCATATTGTCACGAAGGTAATCGAAACCAAATTCGTTATTGGTACCAAAAGTAATATCAGCCAGATAGGCCGATCGGCGCGCTTCAGAGTTTGGTTGATGTCTGTCGATGCAATCGACAGTTAATCCGTGGAATTGAAAAATCGGCCCCATCCATTCGGAGTCACGCTTAGCCAGATAATCGTTAACGGTTACGATATGAACACCTCTGCCAGGTAAGGCATTAAGAAACACAGGAAGGGTGGCTACGAGAGTTTTACCTTCCCCTGTTGCCATCTCGGCAATTTTTCCCTGGTGAAGGTTGAGGCCCCCAATCAACTGGACATCATAATGAACCATGTCCCAGGTAATCTCATTCCCTCCAGCCATCCAATGGTTTTTCCAGATTGCTTTATCACCCATTATTTCAATACCATCACGCTGTGCCGCCAGATCCCGGTCATAATCGCGGGGTGTAACCACCAGCACCTCATTCTCCTTGAAACGACGGGCAGTTTCCTTCACTATGGCAAACACAAGGGGAAGCAACTCATTAAGTTTCAATTCCAGCTTTTCCTTAATCTGTACTTCAAGCTTGTCAATATGAATAAAAGCTTTCTCCCGGTCCTCCATAGGAATCTCGTCAGCTTCAATTTTCGCCTTGATTTCGCTGATTTCCTGCTCCTCATCCTTAATATGTTCTTTGATGGCCTGTCGCATGGCAGCTGAGCGATCCCTCAATTCATCATTCGACAGATTAATCAGTTCAGCCGTAAAAGCATTTACCTGTTCAACGACAGGAAGAGCATTTTTGTAATCTTTATCAGATTTATTCCCAAAAAAACCTGATATTAAACTGTTTATTATAGACATTTCTATGTTTTTCTTGTTTTCGTAGTCAATTCATAAGCCAAACCCGATCATCTGAATTATTGTCAGGCCGGGCTATTCCAATTCCAGATTCAAAGATTGCCGAAAAAGATCAAGATCCGGGTTTTTCTTTTGCAGATGTTGGTATTTTTCCTCCTGGGTGTAGAGCTTTTTTTCAGCATGCTCCTCAGGAACAGCTGTCTGTATTTCAAGATCACTATGGCCCGACCGGTCCCGGAGAAATTGCAGCAATTCTGTTTGAATACTCCGGATTGCCTTCTCCTGTAAAGGATTATTTAATTTCAATATGATCTTCTTGTCCGGAGAAAGATCTGGTATTTGAGTAGTCAGGGTGCTGTATAACCTCGGCTGATCGTCTTTCAGCTGTTCTGCGAACTCCATCCAGTAAGATTTCAGAAGCGTACCGGTAAGTTCATCAGGTTCCTTTTGTTCTTTCTTAAGTTCCGGGGGTACTGGGATGGTGGCAGAAATCTCAGTTGGAACTAGTTTCCTTGGTTGCAAGTCACTGAGCCGGGTCATTTGCCCTTTCGGGCTGCGTGGAGGAACTTGCTGAGATTGCGGTTGAATGGCAGGTTTTATAGCGGGTTTCGGCGTTTCTGCCGGCATTTCCTGGATCCTGGCTAAACTCATCAAAGCCAGTTCCACCATTAATCGCGGATCTTTAGCCTGCTTAAAGGATAAATCGCAGCCATTCAATATCTTCAATCCCTCATACAGGAAGTTTATTGAACACGAAGATGACATTTGCTGATACCTTCTGCCAATTTCTTCTCCAACTTCTAGTAATTCAATTGTTTGAGGATCTCTGCTAACTAATAGGTCTCTGAAATGAGTAGAAAGTCCGGAAATAAAATTGTGTCCATCAAAACCTTCTTCCAGAATGCGGTTAAAAACCAGGAGTGCCTGCTTAAATTCACCGGCAAGAAACAGTTCAGTCAGCTGAAAATAGTATTCGTAATCGAGAACATTCAAATGATCTATTACCTGTTGATAGGTGACCTCGGTACCGCAAAAACTGACTACCTGATCAAAAATCGAAAGGGCGTCCCTCATTGCACCATCTGCTTTCTGAGCAATGATATTCAGGGCAGAATTTTCGGTAGCAATGCCTTCCTTATCGGCAATACGCTGTAATTGAGCAATTATATCCCGGATCTGGATTCTGTGGAAATCAAAAACCTGGCAGCGTGATAAAATGGTTGGCAGAATTTTGTGTTTTTCCGTGGTGGCCAGAATAAATATTGCGTGAGCGGGAGGCTCCTCCAGTGTTTTCAGGAAGGCATTGAAAGCTGCCTGTGAGAGCATGTGAACCTCATCAATAATATAAACGCTGTACTTACCCATCTGGGGAGGGATTCTCACCTGTTCAATCAGATTACGAATATCCTCGACATGGTTGTTGGAAGCTGCATCGAGTTCATGAATATTAAATGACCGGCTCTCCTGGAAAGTAAGACAGGCCTCGCATACATTGCAGGCTTCTGTATCAGAAGTCAGATTGCTACAGTTGATGGTCTTCGCAAAAATTCTCGCACAGGTAGTCTTTCCCACCCCCCTCGGACCAGTGAACAGGTATGCATGGGCCAGATGGTTGCCTGCAATAGCATTCTTGAGGGTACGGGTAATCGAAGGCTGGCCAATAACAGTTTCAAAACTATCTGGTCGATATTTACGGGCACTGACGATAAATTGTTTTTCCATTTCTGGCGGTATTGAGCTATGCAAAAGTAAAAATAAGATGCATAAATTTGCGCCTCATTTTGTGATAGGCAAAACCCTTGCAGTAATCAGAATAATTTCTAACTTTGCAGCCCAATAATGAGATTTATTAATTATTAATAACACATGATGAATCAGTACGAAACCGTTTTCATTGTAACTCCCGTTTTGTCTGAAGAACAGATGAAGGAAACGGTTAAAAAGTTCTCTGGTTACCTTGCCGAAAATGGCGGGGAGATTATGCATGAGGACAACTGGGGCCTCCGTAAGCTGGCATACCCGATTCAAAAGAAATCGACGGGTTTTTACCATCTTATTGAGTTCAAATCCGGTGGAGAACTAATTAACCGCCTCGAGGTGGAGTTTCGTCGTGATGAGAGGATCATCCGCTTTCTTTCAGTAAGGCTCGACAAATTTGCAGTTGAGTACAACCTGAAACGCCGTAGATTGGCAGGTAATGAACCAACCCGCGAAAAAAAGGAGGGGTAAGTTATGGCAACCAGTCAATCAGAAATCAGGTATCTTACACCGCCCACAGTTGATGTGAAGCGGAAAAAGTATTGCCGTTTTAAAAGGAACAAAATCAAGTACATTGATTATAAAGATCCCAACTTCCTCAAGAAGTTTCTTAATGAACAGGGAAAAATTCTTCCTCGCCGTTTAACCGGTACCTCCCTGAAATTCCAGAGAAAAATTGCTCAGGCAGTTAAGCGGGCCCGGCATATTGCCATCCTGCCGTATGTAACCGATATGATGAAATAATAACCGGAGGTAAGTCATGGAAATAATTTTGTTACAGGATTTGACCAACCTGGGTCATAAGGACGATGTGATTAAAGTCCGCAATGGCTACGGCCGGAATTATCTGATTCCTCAGGGTTTTGCTATGCTGGCTACTGAATCTGCAAAGAAAATGCATGCCGAAAATATGCGTCAGCGTGCACATAAGGAACAGAAGAAACGCTCCGATGCTTTGGCAATTGCTGCTAAACTCGGAACCGTTGAACTGAAGATCGGGGCAAAAACATCAACCACTGGAAAAATATTCGGTTCGGTGAACACGCTTCAGATTGCTGAAGCCCTTATCGAGAAAGGATTTGATGTCGATCGCAAGAACATCACGATGAGTGAAAATGCGATCAAAGAAATCGGAACCTTCAAGGCTACTGTTAAGATCTATAAAGACATCAAGGCTGAAATCAACTTTGAGGTTTACTCAGAGTAACGCATCGCCGATGCTGGAAAGTAGACAACTTAAGGAAAAGTTGTCTACTTTCTTTTTTTGGGCATAGCTCCCTACTCTATTTTTTTTGTAGCTATTGCATCAATCTCAACTTTCGACCCCATAGGAATTTTAGCAACCTGGAAGGTTGCCCTTGCCGGTGGCTCGGAAGTGAAATAGCTTCCATAAACTTCATTCATCTCTTTGAAATCGCCGATGTCAGCAAGGAAACAGGTGCATTTCACCACATTCCCGAACTGCAGCCCTGCGGCAGCCAGAATGGCTCCAATGTTTTTCATCACCTGTTCGGTTTGCACCCTGATATCCCCTTCCAGGAGTTTACCTGTTTCGGGAACAATCGGTATCTGACCCGAAATAAAAACTAAATCCCCTGTTTCGATAGCCTGGCTGTATGGCCCGATTGCGGCAGGTGCATAACGTGTTGTAATTACTTTTTTCATACTCGCACTTTTACATAAATATTAGTATTGATCTCTCCAGTCTTTAAATTTTTGATATTTGATATCTTTTAGCAAAGAACCATTAGCACTGATGGTAAAAGTATAGCTTTTGCGTTCGCCAAACGGGACAACATCAATGTTCATCTGCCAGCAGTGTAAATCCCGGTGAATTCCCAGTGAAGTGTAAGTAAATTGCTTATGTTCAAAATCATATCCTGAGGAAAAACTGATCTTCCATTTTTTTGTTAGAGAAAGATCCCCTGTTAACCGAAGTGACTGCGTAATGGTACTTACCAGATAAGGCTTGGTGTACCGGAAATTGTAGTCGAGTCTCAGATTCCAATCGGATTTAAAATCTACCTGACCATCTGATTCATAATCAAGGGGTTTCGATTTTGGCTGAGCCTGGCTCCCACCCTTCTGCTGTGATTTAAGAGGGAGGGTAAAACCTAAAGAGAAGTCGGCATCGGTTAAACGCATTAGTTTTCCGGTTTTTGTGACTTCAAAAGAATTGATGGTCCTGTAGGTAGTCCGCCCGTATTTAATGGTAGAATCGATGGCATAAGCATTAAAAACAGATCGGAATGACAGGTTAAACTGTCCCATGATCATAGTGCGCGCCTGAAGCTGGATCGGCGACAAATTCAGGGAGTCCCTGAAAATGTCATAGGAAGTACTAATGCTGAGGCTCTCCAGTAGTTTTACCTTTTTCAACTGACCGGTGGTATCCGATGGATTTTTTACCTTCATTTCCAGGTTGTTACCCAAACTGAAACTTATATTCCCATACCGGCCTGCCACTGAAGGAAGCCTGTATATTCCCTCATCGAAAATCGAATAGGACTGCAAATTGGTTATTGTTTGACCTTGTGCATTCTTATCCAACGTAACCAATGTCCGCTGGAATTTACCGAAATCATAGCCCAAATCGGGGCGGTAACCAAAAGAAATTGATGGGCTCATGACATGTCGGATGGTCTTGATCCTGCTCCATTTGAATTCATAAAATCCATAGAGTCTCGGAGTATAACTCAGGTTAAAATTCGGGCTCAAAGCCTGGACATATTGCAACTGATTGATTCGATTGATGATAATACTGTCCAGTACAGGATCCCATGTTTTTCCGATATGGGAAAAATAGAGCATCCCCTGATAGTTGAGCGATGGGGTGAAGGTCATGTTCTGCATCGGTTTGAAGGATGCCGACAAGGGGATCTCATGCTGGAATCCATTGCGTATTTTGCTGAAAATGTCAGGCATGAAAATAGAGTCTTCGCGCGCTTTAACCTTATTTTCGAAAGAGGAAGTGTATCGCATCTCGATTTTTTCGTACCATTTCTGCCGGCCGCCGCTCGAAGCCCATTTGAATGGGTATAACCGGCCAACTGTGAAGGAACCGGAAGGAGCATTCAGCACTACCGACCGGTCTATACTGTTCTGCGAATGGCCAACCTTTGCTGTGAAATTGAACAGCGGATTCCTGAATTTCCTCCTATAGGAAACCGACGAAGATTTCTGATTGGTCAGATGTTCCAGCGGATTCTGTAACCGGTTAGTATTATCAGTATAAGTGTTATTCCTGTCGTACGAACTGGAACTGAAATTTACGCTGGCATTGAAATCATTGTAGGGATTAGCTTTTGGATCCTGGGCATGTGACCAGGAAACACTAAAATCCTTTTTCTTTGAGTATCCCGGTAAATCCTTCTCCCCCATTATATTATTGGCAATATTAAATCCGAGGTTACCCGAGTATTTGTATATTTTCTTATACCTCGATTGTGCACCCAACTGCCAGCTTCCACGGGAATAAATCCCCCCTGTAAGAGAAAGATCCATTCTGTCGTTAATTGCAAAATAGTATCCCCCGTCCCGAAGAAAGAAGCCGCGGTTACGCTCCTCTCCATATTTGGGCATCAGAATGCCTGAGGCTCTTTTCTGCTGCTTCGGGAGAAATCCAAATGGCAAACCAATCGGATACAAGGGGACCCCTTCCGCAACCAGGTAAAGCGGACCGGTCACGATCATCTTATCCGGAACCATCATTCCCTTAGTGATAAAAAAGTAAAAATGGGGTTCAGGTGCATCACAGGTGGTGTATTTTCCATTCCTGATATTAAGGGTTCCCGTAGAATCTCTTTTGGTATAATGGCTGTGAATAAAACCCTCAGGCTCTTGCTTCATCCTGACATCAACTAAGAATGCCTTTTTTGTATCGAAATTAAACCGAAACTCCTTGGTTTCGAAAGTCTCTTTCTCTTCTTTAATTACAGGGGTTCCAGCGAGTTGTCCGATGCTGTCCTTACGGCCAGTAGCGTAAATCTCTTTACGGTCGATACTCATCTCGATATAATCAGCTGTGATCTCCATTTTCTGGTAAGTGATCTTAGCCTGACCGTACATCCGGATTTTCTTTTCCGACAGGCTGATCACGGTTGAATCTTTAGCGGGGTATATCACTGGAGAATCGAGGTAAGCTTTTCCTTTGGCGACTACCTGACGTATAGTATCGGGTTTTACCAGACGGACAGGTACTGAATCAGCCTGACCGTATGCTTTTAGCATGCCAACGGCAAGGATAAATATCCCTAATTGAAATTTTTGTATTTTTATAAGCGATATCAATAGTTAACCGGTTGAATCCCGGAATAGGGAACGACTCAAAACTATAGAAAAAAACGCTACCATGCCCAGTAACCTAAGAGTCATAACGGATAAACAGAGAAACCATTGTATTAGGTGGTTTCGGCCGGTGACTTTTTTAATCATCATTGTCCTTCTAATTAGTATAGATAACCTGCCTGCATCTGCTCAGTCTTCTGCCGGAAAGAAATTTACGGTTACTATCGATGCCGGTCATGGCGGACACGATACCGGAGCACCCGGAAAGAAATCGGTCGAGAAAAATATTGCTCTCGGAATTGCGTTAAAGTTAGGTCACTACATTGAAAGCCTGATGGACGATGTCGATGTATATTATACCCGCAAAACCGATGTTTTTATTCCGCTATATGAAAGGGCTCAGATAGCCAACCGGAACAAATCTGATGTGTTTATCTCTATCCATGTCAATGCCAACAAAAAAAGTACACCAACCGGTACTTCAACCTATGTTATGGGGTTTTCGAGAAGTGCAGAAAACCTAGATCTGGTAATGCAGGAAAACAAAGCCATTCTACTTGAGAAAGATTATCAAACAAAATATGCGGGTTTTGATCCCACATCCCCGGAATCATACATTATATTTAATAATGTACAAAACAACAACTTAACTCAAAGTCTGGAAATCGCTGCTGCGGTTCAGGACCAATTAAGAACACGGGGGCAGCGTAAGGATATCGGTGTGCATCAGGGTAACCTGGTGGTATTATGGGGTTGTGCCAATCCAAGTGTTCTGGTTGAGGCCGGTTTTATTTCCAACCCCCAGGAGGAGGCGTTTCTGATGACAGGCGATGGACAGGATATTATTGCCTCAGCAATATATATAGCATTCCGGGGATATAAAGAATCGATCGATGAAAAGGTCAGCGTTCTTGCTAAAACTGCGATTCCCAATGCAGAAGACGATAAGAAGACGATAGAGACCGTTAAGAAGACGGGAGAAAACGAGAAGAAAGGAAAAGAACAGGAAAAAGTTACGTCGAATCCGATTGACACCATTTCAAGATTCAGCTTGGAATCTGAAATCGAATACCGGGTTCAAATTTTAGCATCGGTGAAAAAATTGTCGCCGGATGCCAAGGATTTCAAAGGGGTTAAGGACCTTAAGGAAATAAAATTAGATGGTTATTATAAATATATGTCTCAATCGGTTAACACCTACCAGGAAGCGCTTGAATTAAGGCAAAAACTGGGTGCCTCCTTTCGCGGAGCCTTTATTGTTGCTTTTAAAAATGGGAAGAGGGTTCCGCTGAATACTAATATTGACCAGAGGAAAAATTAATTACAAAAGCGTTATGAAAAGCAGGACTTATATAAGGGTGGCTATCCTATTCCTGGCCACCATAGTGGTTGTTTTTTGGGGGCTTAATTACCTCAAAGGCAAGAATTTATTCAGCTCTGAGAGGTCATTTTACGCTTTATATGAAAAAATCGGAGGCTTGGCGAAATCCAATCCGGTTACCATTAACGGATTCACGGTTGGACAGGTTCGATTTATTCAGTTGTCGGAAAAGAAACCTGGTCTCATCGAGGTTAAATTCTCTATTTCCTACAAATCGATCAAAATTCCAAAAGGCTCATCAGCAAGGATATACAGCATTGACATAATGGGAACCAAAGGAATCGCACTGGATCTGACAGCTAATCCGTCACTTTGTAATCCAAACGATACACTGAACAGTTCAATAGAGGGGGATCTTCGCGATGAGGTTAACGCCCAGATGCTTCCCTTAAAGTTAAAAGCTGAATCGCTTATGTCGTCAATGGATTCTGTTCTGATGGGTATTCAGTTGGTTTTTAGTGAACGTAACCGCAACAATCTCACCGAAAGCTTTTCCAGTGTCAATCAAACATTGAATAATCTCGAATCTGCTTCCCGGTTTTTGAATGAATATGTAAAAGAAGAGTCCAAAAAAATAACCTCTGTCCTTGGCAGAGTGGATACCCTGAGCGTTGGCCTTCTTAAAAAGACAGGCGAATTGCAGGATTTTGTGAGCAACATGAAACGATTCAGCGATACTTTGACCAACGTTCCGCTGATGGCAACACTTACCTCCTTTCGCAAGGTTCTCGACAACCTGCATCAACTGACTCAAAAGATATCTGCCGGTGAAGGCACTCTTGGAAAACTCATCATTAATGACTCCCTCTACTATGCGATTTTGGCTACGAATGCCAGTCTGAACCGACTGATTGAAGATGTCAGGATACATCCGGGGAAATATGTACGGGTTACTCTGTCCGACAAAAGCAAATCAGTTTACACCACAAATGATTCTGAACTTGCGCGGGTGCTTGCAGGCGAAGGTACATCAGATTATTATATCTGTCTGCTTCAAAGTCCAACCCCTCTTGCACCGGATGATCCAGCTCTAAAAGGCCATACAGCCATGCAATACATTCAGGTTGGATCTCTTTTTTACTATTATACTTACCAAAACCAGCATATTGAGCCTTGCCTGAGGAAGCTTGATAAAATACGCAAACAGAATCCCTCAGCGGGTGTTTTTACCTGGGTTAGCGGGAAATGGACACGGTTAGCCATATAAAGGCTTCACGGAAGATCTCTCCCTTGCGTTGATTGATCTAACAGTCAGATTATTAAACGTAATTGACTGATTTTCTGATTATTAATTTTTCTGGAAATTGAAATTAAAATTATCTGGCTGACTATAAATCGGATGCGATTTTTCCTTAAAAAAAAAAGTATCTACTGTGTTCGGTTGATCTTTTTTTAGCATATTGCAGTATCTAATCCCTTGTTCTAATTCTTTAAAAATCAGTATTGATGAAGTCAAGCCACATCGAGGTTTGGAATAAGTGTCTGTCGATTATAAAAGACAATGTTCCATCCATAAGTTTTCGCACTTGGTTTGAACCCATCGTTCCCCTTCGGCTCGATGAAAGCGTTCTGACTATTCAGGTTCCGTCACCATTCTTTTACGAGTACCTTGAAGAACAGTACATTGACATACTCAGCAAAACACTCCTGAAGGAGTTGGGTCCTGATGCCAAACTGGAATACAGTGTGGTCATGGAGCAAAATGGGTATTCCAATGCCAAGCCTTACACGGTAAAATTCCCGACACAGGCCAAAAATACGCTGAAAAACAAGCCCTTATCTTTACCGCTGGACGATGAAGAGAGAACGATCAAGAATCCCTTCATCATTCCGGGTATAAAAAAACTGCATGTTGATCCGCAACTGAATCCCGATTATTGCTTCGACAATTTTGTTGAGGGTGACTGCAACCGGCTAGCCCGGTCGGCTGGATATGCCGTGGCGCAGAACCCCGGAGGAACTGCATTTAATCCACTTCTCATCTACGGCGGATCAGGCCTGGGAAAAACTCACCTGGCACAAGCTATTGGGATCGAAGTTAAGGAGCGGATTCCGGATAAAATCGTGCTGTATGTAAATGCCAATAAGTTTCAAACCCAGTTTGTTGAAGCTACCAGAAACAATAATCGCAACGACTTTCTTCATTTCTACCAGATGATCGATGTCCTGATCATTGACGATGTTCAGGAATTCGCTGGCAAAGAAAAAACACAGGATACTTTCTTTCATATTTTCAATCACCTTCATCAATCAGGAAAGCAATTGGTTCTTACTTCAGATAAGCCTCCGGTTGAACTGAAAGGAATGGAACAGCGCCTTCTCTCCCGCTTTAAATGGGGATTATCAGCCGATCTGCAGGTCCCGGACTTTGAAACCCGTGTCGCTATTCTTCAAAAAAAGGTATATACTGACGGTATCCACATGGCCAATGAGGTGCTTGAATATATCGCTTCCCAGATTACCAACAACGTAAGAGAACTCGAAGGAGCGCTGATTTCACTGCTTGCCCAGTCGACACTGAACAAGAAAGAAATTACCCTCGACCTGGTCCGGGAGATGATTGATAAGCTCGTTAAAAACACTACTAAAGAATTATCTATTGACTATATCCAGAAAGTGGTAAGCGACTATTTCAATATTCCGATAGATATTATGCATTCGAAAACCAGGAAGCGCGAGATTGTTCAAGCCCGTCAGATCTCTATGTATTTCTCCAAAAGTCTCACCAAATCCTCCCTGGCACTGATCGGTTCGCAGATCGGAGGAAAGGATCATGCTACTGTTCTGCATGCCTGTAAAACAGTAAATAACCTTTTGGAAACCGATAAACGGTTCAGGCTCTACCTCGAAGAGATAGAAAAGAAACTTAAGATGTAAGGAAAGGCAGGTTGTACCTGCCTTTAATCTTCCATGGGAAATCATACCGGAGAATTTGCTGCACTGGTTACCGCTGTTTTATGGACTGTTACAGCTTTGTCTTTTGAACAGGCAGCAAAAAGCATTGGCTCTCTGGCAGTAAATATCCTCAGGTTAAGCCTGGCCCTTGTATTCTACTGTTTATTGTCAATCATCCGCAACGGACACCTGTTTCCTACTGATATCGACCTTCATGGGTGGGTCTGGCTGTCTGTTAGCGGGATCATCGGGTTTGTCCTGGGCGACTATTGCCTGTTCTCCGCTTATGCACTAATCGGATCGCGGATAGCCAACCTTCTGATGGCATTGGCTCCCCCACTGGCTGCCCTGTTTGGCTGGATGATCGTTGGAGAAAAGTTATCACTTCGCGGGTTACTCGGAATGTCTATTACCCTGTTCGGGATCATTATCGTTGTCCTTCGTCGTCCGGGCAACAAATTCAACTTCCATTATTCGGCTAAAGGCCTGCTATTTGGGTTGGGTGCGGCGGCGGGTCAAGCTATCGGATTGGTATTTAGCAAATTCGGGATGCGCAATGCCGATCCGTTTACCTCATCGCAAATCAGAGTGATTTCAGGAACCATTGGTTTTGTCCTGCTCTTTACGATCTTAAATAAGTGGTCGCTCCTGAAACCGGCTTTTAACCAGCCCTCAACTTTAGGTTTTGTTTCTGCCGGATCGTTTTTGGGTCCATTTCTGGGTGTCTCCTTTTCACTGATGGCCATAAAATATACAACCACCGGAATTGCAAGTACAATCATGGCCCTGGTACCGGTCTTGTTGATTCCTCCTGCCATAATCCTGCTGAAAGAAAAAGTCACCTGGAGGGAAATCCTTGGCTCCTTGATAGCGGTTTGTGGTGTTGCACTCTTTTTTATATAATTATACAATTATTGCATGGCCAATGAGATTTTTGATCTTGGTACTGGGATTTAACATTTGTTTTTCAGCTCTTTACTCTCAGGATCCTATCCTGGTAGCAAAAGCTTCCGGACGACCCTTAATTGATGGAAAGCTCGATGATGAAGTCTGGAAAACACTTCCACGTTATTCTGATTTCAAATCTTATGTGCCCGATTTTGGATCACCGGCAGCATTTGCAACCATTGCGATGATCACTTATGATGAGGAAAACCTTTATATTGGATTCGATTGCAAAGACCCTGAACCGGATAAACTCAAGGCTACGATAACAGCACGGGACCAGATCAAGAATGAAGATTGGGTGTGTATTAATTTTGATCCGTTCTTTGATCAGCAAAGTCTTATCTGTATATATGTTAATCCTCGTGGAATCCAGATGGATGGCCGGTCATCCTCCAATCAGGAGGATTTAGGAGCGGATTATGTCTTCGAATCAAAAGCTTCAATCCAACCCGATGGTTATCAGGTAGAAATCGAGATTCCCTTTAAAAGTCTCAGATACCAAAGAAAAGAACCTGTTACCATGGGGTTTATTTTTGAAAGAAGGATTCAGCGGTTATCCCAGCAAGCAACCTACCCGCCGCTAAACCCTGACCAAGGCATGAATTTTCTGACTCAAGGCAAAGGTTTCTCTTTTGTCGGCATTAGACATTATACCCTGATTGAACTGCTTCCGGCACTGACCTATTCCTTTAAACAACAGCACGAAAACGGAATTTTCGGCATTACAGCTAATAAACCGTCTATAGGTTTAACAGGCACTGTCGGGATTAATTCCCAGTTGATCCTGGACATGGCCATAAACCCTGATTTCAGCCAGGTAGAATCAGATGCCGGGCAGATATCTGAAAATCAACGCTATGCCCTGTATTACCCTGAAAAGCGGCCTTTTTTTCAAGAGGGAAAAGATAATTTTGATATTGCCGCAACGAGCGAGATGGGCTTCTTCCAGCAGGCTTTTCATACCCGTCAGATCATAAATCCTTTGGCCGGTATCAAACTTACCGGAAAAATAACCAATCATGACCGGATTGGCTTTTTATATGCACTGGACGATCCATTTGAGGGCACTGCCGGCGATTCCGTAAATACCTTTATTAATTACGCCATCGGAAGGTTGCATCATTCGTTTAATGATGATTCCTATATTGGTGCTATAGCCACCGACAGGGAAGGGTCCGGGATTTACAACCGGGTTGGAGGAATTGATGGCCGATGGAGGCTCAATCCATCTACCTCGTTGAAATTTAATGCTTTAGGCTCTGGTACAGTAAGTGCCCCCGGGGCAAATAAAAAGACCGATTGGATGGGAACAGTCAGTCTTTCCAAAAACACCAACCGGTTATCCGGAGATTTTCAAATACAGCATATTGGCGGGAGTTTTATAACTCAAAGCGGATTTCTGCTCAGGTCGGGGATTAACAATATGACTGTGTATGCTGCGTACAGTTTTTACCGCGATAAGGGTTTTTTCCGAAAGCTTGCCCCAAATTTTTACGGTTTCCTGAATCAGGATATCCGCTCGGGTTTGTGGGAGCGTGATTTTGGAGTCGGAATGTCCGCTAGTGGTCAGCGTTCCACCCAGATCAGTTTCTTTTTTAATCCATCGGATGAGGTTTACCTGAACCAGCGTTTCCGGACTCATTCCTTTCATCTTAATGGCAGTTCTCAAGTGATTCAAAGCCTCAGGATAAAGACTCAATATCAATTCGGATACCGGACCCGATATGTTGAAGGTCCCTATACCGGTTGGGGAACAACGGCTAGTTTAAGCATTAATTTTCAGCCATTTAAAAAATTTCAGTCGGATCTGATTTTAAACTATTCCGACTTTTACCAAATTGAAAACCCGGTGAGGGAATTCAGTTATCTGATCATTCGCAACCGGAACACCTTTCAATTAACCTCAAAACTTTTTGTGCGCGGGATAGTGGAATATAACTCGTACGAAAAGGATCTGTCAACCGACTTTCTTGTTTCATTCACCTACATTCCTGGCACAGTTGTGCATATCGGATATGGATCGCTTTATCAAAAGGTGGCCTGGAACGGTCATGAATACCAGCCAGGTTCGGATTATCTGGAAACCATCAGGGGAGTCTTCTTTAAGGCCAGTTATTTATGGAGGAATTAACTTCTTAACACAAAAAAGGCCGGTTGATCCGGCCTTTCTTGTTAATACACCTGATCTTTCTAACTGGATTTGTTCTTAAGGATACCGATCAGATCGATCGGTTTCTCTTTCCAGATATTATTATCTGATGAATACTCGAGCAAATCTGCAGGTTGACAGCGTAACGTCCCGCACAAAGCCTCCAGCGTTGAAAACCTGATCGCTCTTGCATTCCCTCTTTTCAGATTTGAAAGAATCGTTTTTTAATATTTTTTCATGAAAAAATCTTAGTTATTTTTGCCACTATGAATAAAGCCGCCAGATACGAGCGTATCTATCAACAAATTTCGGGATTGATGCAGAAATGCACCGACAGACCAGCCAGGATGGCGACTGTTTGTGCTGTTTTACACCATAAAATGCCCTGTTTTTTCTGGACCGGGTTTTATCTTTTAAAGAATGAACGGCTTATTGTCGCCACCTATCAGGGACCAGTTGCCTGTATGGAACTAAATAAAGATCAGGGCGTTTGTTGGGCCGGAATCCGATCAGATAAAACGATTATTGTTGCTGACGTGCATTTATTTGAAGGTCATATTGCCTGTGATTCCCGTTCAAAATCCGAAATCGTTGTCCCATTTCATGACCTCAGTGGAGGGGTTGCAGGGGTGCTGGACGTTGACAGTGAAAGTCTTAACTCCTTTGATGAAACTGATGCCGAATGGCTTGAGAAAACTATCGGTCTGATAACCAGGGACTAATAAAAAGGCATCCTTTTGAATGGATTTTTGTAATTTGGACGTTCAAACTGGAAGGGGTTTTCAATATGGGAGCAATACTAACAACAGATGACCAAGATCAAATTGCCGGGAGAGGTATGAAAATTTCTGATGTTAAGAAACAATTGCAGAATTTTCTAAATGGCTTCCCAACGATTCCTCTGGTTGCCGCTGCAACCGTCAAGCATGGCATTCAACAACTGAGTCCGCGAAGGATTGATGAACTGGTTGAATTGTATCGATTGTACGCTCAAAATCACAAAGTTATTAAGTTCGTACCAGCTTCCGGCGCAGCGTCGCGAATGTTTAAGCACCTTTATGAATTCCGGAGTTTCTATCGCGGAACCAGTGAAAACCAACTCGAATTATTAAAAGACCGCGGACCGGATTCCGTTTACTATTTCTTTGAACATATCCAGGAGTTTTCCTTTTTCCCTATTCTTCTCGATGCTCTGGAGAAACGCGGACTTGACTTTGACACTGTAATGCAGGAAAGCAGGTATGAAAAAATCCTGAATACGATGCTTACGGAGCGGGGTCTCGAATTTGGTAACCTTCCTAAAGCTCTTATTCCTTTTCATACCTACGGAGATGAAGTCAGGACAGCCTTCGCCGAACATCTTGCTGAAGCTGCCTATTATGCCATTTCAGGAAATAAAAATTGCTTTATTCACTTTACGTCACTCCCTCAGCATGTTGATTTAATGGAAGCACATTTCCGGGAGATCAGGAAAGCCTACGAAGAAAAGTACAACATTGAATATCAGATTTCATACAGCATTCAGGATCCCTCAACCGATGTTATTGCAGTTGACGGGCAGAACAATCCTTTCAGGGATGAAAGCGGTCAACTTGAATTCAGACCAGGCGGACATGGTGCTCTGCTTCAGAATTTAACCAACCTGGATGCCGACCTGGTGATAATTAAGAATATTGACAATGTTTGTCACGACCGGTTTAAAGATGATACGTACGTGTTTAAAAAGGTCTTATCAGGGTACCTGATTGCCTTGCAGGATCAAATGTTTTCCTTCCTCAATGGTTTAGACAATCCTACTCAATCTTCAATGAAGGTTATCGATGCCATGTGGTCATTTGTAGAGAATAAACTGAATGTTATTCCACCGCCGGAAAGTGAAAAATGGAAGAAGGAAGAAAAGGTTGATTACATGAGAAGAAAACTCAACAGGCCAATCCGCATTTGCGGTATGGTTGAAAATGAAGGCGAACCCGGAGGGGGGCCTTGCTGGGTAAAAAACAGAGATGGGTCAACCAGTCTGCAGATAGTAGAAGCTTCACAGATTGACCGGAAAAATCCCGAGCAGGAGCATATCCTTCAGAATTCCACCCATTTCAATCCGGTCGACCTGGTTTGTTCCACACGTAATTATAAAGGTGAGCCATTTGATTTGTCGAGTTTCGTAAACCCTGAAACAGGCCTTATAACAGAAAAATCGATAGATGGAAAGGTTATTAAAGCCCAGGAGCTGCCGGGATTATGGAATGGTTCTATGTCTGATTGGAATACAATTTTTATTGAAGTACCACTAACCACCTTTAATCCGGTTAAAATCATCAATGATTTATTAAGGCCTGAACATAGAGAATTTCAGTAAACTCTCATGCAAAGCCAAAACAAGACGTTTGGTCTAATCGGCTATCCACTGGGTCACTCCTACTCAAAAGGCCATTTTTCCCGTAAATTTGAACTGGAAGGGTTGGTTAATCATAGTTATGAGAACTTTGAAATCCCATCTATAGGACTCATAAAAAAAATCGTCAGGGAGACTACGGATCTTGTCGGTCTGAATGTAACTATTCCATATAAACAGACCGTTATGAGCTATCTCGATGAGATTGATCCGGTTGCAGTGAAAATTGGTGCTGTCAATACCATAAAAATTACCCGTACTAGCAGCAGGTGCATTTTAAGCGGTTATAATACTGATGTCATCGGGTTTACCAAGAGTGTGACGCGATGGCCAATAAATAATTCCATCAAGGCTCTTGTTTTTGGTTCAGGAGGATCTTCCCTGGCCATCAGGTACGCATTGGGCCAATTGGATATTGAATTCACTACAGTTTCAAGAAAAAAAGAGGAAGGCTTTATTCCTTATGAGGCCCTAACCGAAGAAATGGTTATAGATCATCTTTTGTGGGTTAATTGTACCCCTGTCGGCATGTTTCCTGACGTACACGAAATGCTATCACTGCCTTATCAGTATTTAACACCAGGCCATTACCTGTTTGACCTGGTTTATAATCCTGAAATCACCGGATTTCTAAGCAAGGGAATCGAAGCCGGGTCCAGGTTGATGAATGGCAGCACCATGCTTTATGAACAAGCGGAGGCATCCTGGGAAATCTGGATGAAGCAACCCGTTTAACCGGCCCAAAACCAGTTGGAAAAGGGAGGTTTTGGATCAACCCGGAAAACCTCAGGGGGATAGTCTACCTTTGTGAGATACAACCCTTTCGCAGGCACTGACATGCCAGCCTTCGCGCGATCCTTCGCCTGCAAAATCCCTTCAACCTCAGCAGGTTTTATTTTGCCCTTTCCAACTTCGATAAGGGTACCGACAATAGCCCTGACCATGTTTCTAAGAAAACGATCGGAGCGGATTTTGAAAACAAGGAAACCTGAATGCTCTCTCCAGAAAGCTTCAAAGACCTCACAATCGTTAGTCTTAATATCGGTATGAAGTTTACTGAAGCTTTTAAAATCGTGCTTGCCTATGAGAACCCTGCAGGCAACATTCATGGCATCGATATCGATTGACATTGAAAAGTCCCACGAGAAATCTTTCATAAACGGGGCCTTGTTATGGGAAATCAGGTAATGATACGTCCTTGATACTGCATGGAAACGGGCATGAAAATCAGCATTTACCGGAACAATGCGGTCAATGCGGATTGGTTTATTTATAAAACGATTAAGCCTATATGTCAAGAGGTTGCAATCCGAGATAGGATTTTCAACATCGAAATGTGCCACAAAATGTGATGCATGCACTCCTGCATCGGTTCTTCCGCATCCGACCAGGTTTATGGGTTGTCCGATCAATGTGCCTATAGCATAATTTATTGTTTCTTGTACCGTATCAGCTCCGGGTTGAATCTGCCAGCCATGAAAAGGGGTACCATTGAATGCCAATTCAATAAAATACCGAAATCCAATGGTTTGTGTGGTTAACATACGTTAACAAAAATATCAAAAAATTAATAGTGGTTTCTGCTATTTTCGGCCCGTTAAAACTGTGCTAAACAATATGAATTCAATTGACATCCGGCTGATTAACGAAAAAATCCAGCAGGAAAGCGGATTTGTTGAAATGATCACCCTTGAAATGAATAAGGTGATTGTTGGTCAGAAACACCTGATCGATAGCTTATTAATCGGACTGCTTTCGAACGGGCACCTGCTATTGGAAGGGGTGCCGGGATTAGCAAAAACCCTGGCGATCCGTACGCTGGCGAGCACGATAAACGCTGATTTTTCGAGAATACAATTTACTCCTGATCTTTTGCCCGCTGACCTGATCGGTACTTTGGTTTACAGTCAGAAGAATGAAGATTTTGTCGTAAGGAAAGGTCCGATTTTCAGCAATTTCATTCTGGCTGACGAGATCAACAGGGCCCCGGCTAAGGTTCAGAGCGCTCTTTTGGAGGCAATGCAGGAAAGGCAGGTAACCATCGGAACACATAGTTATACCTTACCTGAACCATTTCTGGTACTGGCTACTCAAAACCCGATTGAACTGGAAGGTACCTACCCGCTTCCCGAAGCGCAGGTTGACCGGTTTATGCTGAAGGTGGTTATCGATTATCCGAATAAGGAAGAGGAAACCCTTATCATGAGGCAAAACCTGGCCAAAGAATTTCCTATGGCAAACAAGGTTTTATCGACCGATGCCATTCTTCGTGCACGGGAAGTGGTAAAAGAGGTTTACATGGATGAAAAGATCGAAAAATATATTGTGGATATCGTTTTTGCCACACGTGAACCCGCCAATTATAAACTGCCGGATTATAAGCGTTATATCTCGTTTGGCGGAAGTCCAAGGGCCAGCATCTCGCTTGCTTATGCAGCAAAAGCTTTTGCCTTTATAAAACGCAGAGGATACGTTGTTCCGGAAGACGTCAGGACAGTGTGCCATGATGTTTTAAGGCATCGTATCGGACTCACTTATGAAGCTGAAGCTGATGACATTAAGAGTGACAATATTATAACAGGGATTCTAAATCAGGTTGAAGTCCCTTGATCACAGGCAATAGGGGATCAATGATTGCAGCAGAACTCATAGATAAGGTAAGAAGGATTGAGATAAAGACCCGCGGACTTTCGCAGCACGTTTTTGCGGGTCAATACCATAGTGCTTTCAAAGGACAAGGTATGACCTTCAGTGAAGTCCGTGAATATCAATATGGTGATCCGATCCGGAACATCGATTGGAATGTGACAGCCCGGTTTAACAAGCCCTATATCAAAGTTTTCGATGAAGAACGTGAGTTAACGGTCATGCTCCTGGTTGATGTTTCGGGATCAAATGAATTTGGTACCCGAAATCGCCTGAAACGGGAGTTGATGACTGAACTGGCTGCAGTACTGGCATTTTCAGCCATTGAGAATAATGATAAGATCGGGGTTATCTTTTTTTCTGACCGGGTTGAGAAATTCATACCGCCAAAAAAAGGAAAAAAGCATACCCTTCGCATTATTCTTGAACTTCTTGAGTTTAAACCGGTAAGCCGGGGTACTAATATTACCGAGGCGCTGCGGTTTTTTACGCATGCCATCAAAAAAAAATCGACCGTCTTTGTCATTTCAGATTTCATGATTCAATCCTTAGATGAAATTGCAGCAATAAGAGAGGGATTGCGGATTGCCAACCGGAAGCATGACCTGATCGTATTACAAACCACCGATCCGGGTGAACGCCAGTTGCCTGATATAGGGATGGTCAGGATGTCAGATCCGGAGACTTTGGAATCCCCCTGGATTGATACATCGAACCGGAGAATCAGATCGCATTACGATAAATGGTGGGAGAAAGTTCAAACTGAACTGGAGGCAGTTTTCCGTTCGAGCGGTATTGATTACATCAGCCTGCTGACTACACAGGATTACGTGAATCCGTTAATCCGGTTGTTTAAAAAGAGAGGCCGGAAATGAAATCCCGATTAAGCATCGTCATACTGTTTCTTTTTGCACTACCCTCCTTTGGTCAGGAGATCAAAGTAAATGCAAAGCTTGATACCACAAAGATACTTCTTGGGGACCAGGTTAATTTATGGTTCATGCTTGAGCACCCTGAAGGATTAAGAATTGACTTTCCTGCTACAGGAGATTCCCTTGCCGGGAAGATTGAAGTGCTGTCGGCTTCAAAACCGGATACTATCAGTAAAATGAACCGGATATGGAAGATCAGACAAAGACTCGTAGTAACCTCTTTTGATACAGGGTTTTATGTTATTCCGCCATTCACTTTTCGCTTTAATAATAACCATGATAGCATTCAAACACGTGCATTGCCGCTGGAAGTATTGGGAATGGCGGTAGATACGACAAAAGGAATAACCGATATAAAACTTCCTTATGAAATCAAGGTAACTTTTACCGAGATCCTGCCTTATATCATTGTTGGGTTATTGCTTCTCACGATTATTATCCTTTACATCAGGTATTTGCGGAAGAAAAAGCAGGGGTCCGAAATCGTTGAAAAGCTCGCCCACACACAAATTCCGGCACATTTACTGGCTTTGGAACAACTCGATGAACTCGTGAGGGAAAAACTATGGCAACAGGGAAAGATTAAGCTGTATTACAGTCGCTTAACCGATATTATCCGTCAATACATCGAGCTTAGGTTTAAAGTACCTGCAATGGAACAGACCACGGAGGATATTATCCGGGACTTTACCCAGGCCGGGCACATTAAAGAAGGAATCCGCAAGGAGCTTAAAACCCTACTTGAACTGGCTGATCTGGTGAAATTTGCCAAGTGGTATCCTGTTGCTGAGGAACATGAAGCCAGCCAGCAGTCTGCCTACGATTTTATTCTGCGGACAAAACCGGTGGTTAATCTCAGAAAACCTGTTGATGAAATCGACCCGGTGACAAATACGGAGGAAGAGAAATGACCGGTCTTCAATTCGCCTATCCACAGGTAATTTATTTAGCCCTCCTGATTCCTGTGATGATTGGCTGGTATATCTTCCGCCAATTGAAAATCACCCCAACCATTCGGATATCAGGAATCCAACCCTTTACAGGGAGCGCGGTTTCATGGAAGAATTACCTGAAGCACCTTCCATTTGTTCTTCGCCAGGCAGTTTTTGGATTGCTGATAATTGTTGTAGCCCGCCCACAGTCGTCCAACTCATGGGAAAATGTTACCACTGAAGGTATTGATATCATTATTGCTGTGGATATTTCCGGCAGTATGCTGGCTGAAGATTTCAAACCGAACCGCCTTGAAGCATCAAAGTCGGTAGCAACCGAATTTATTGCAGGGAGACCGGATGACCGGATGGGGCTTGTTGTTTTCAGCGGAGAATCTTTTACCCAATGTCCGCTCACAACCGATCATGCTGTTCTCATGAACCTTTTCCAGGGGATTCAAAGTGGTATCATTGAAGATGGTACGGCCATCGGGCTTGGCCTGGCTACTTCTGTTAGCCGGCTGAAAGATTCTGATGCGAGGAGCAAGGTCATCATTTTGTTGACCGATGGAATGAACAACCGCGGCGAAATTGCACCCATAACGGCTGCAGAAATTGCTAAAACATTTGGGATCCGGGTTTATACCATTGGGGTTGGATCGCTGGGTACGGCACCCTACCCTTTCCGTACCCCGTTCGGCATTCAATATCAGAATGTTAAGGTCGAAATCGATGAAGGTGTTTTGCAGGAAATCGCTAGCATGACCGGCGGTAAATACTTCAGGGCGACAAATAATCAGAAACTAAAGGAGATTTATCAGGAGATCGATAAAATGGAGAAATCCAGGATTGATGTCAAAGAAATCAATACCAAAACTGAAGAATATCAGCGATTTCTGTCTCTGGCACTGCTTCTTTTATTAATCGAGATCGGGCTCAGGCTGACATTATTTAAACGGAACCCTTGATTCACGAACTAACTATCTGAATAACAGCTATGAATAGCGCATTCCGTTTTGAAGATGAAAAAGTACTGATTGGTTTAGCGATCATTCCGTTACTGCTCGTATTGTATCTGATAACCAGAAGATACCAAAAAAGGCAGTTACTGAAATGGGGAGATCAATTATTGCTGAACCGTTTGATGCCTGATTTTTCGTCTACCCGGACCTTCGTGAAATTGGTGATTTGGATTCTTGCATTCGGAATCATGGTCCTTGCACTGGCACGCCCGCAGTTTGGAACAAAATTATCGGAAGTAAAGCGGAAAGGAATTGAGATGATCATCGCCCTGGATGTATCAAACTCCATGATGGCTGAAGATATCCAGCCAAACCGCCTGGAAAATGCCAAAATGGCTATCGGCAGGCTGGTCGATCGCCTTGAAAATGATAAAATCGGGTTGATTGTTTTTGCCGGAGATGCTTATATTCAGATGCCGGTGACCACTGATTACATGGCAGCCAAGCTATTTCTTAATTCCATTAATACACAGATCGTTCCTAAGCAAGGTACTGCCATTGGAAGTGCTATACATTTGGCCATGAGGTCATTCACTCCAAATTCCGATAAGAGCAGGGCAATTGTCATGATCACGGATGGTGAGAACCATGAAGAAGGTGCCATAGAGGCTGCCAAGGAAGCTGGAGATGCCGGAATTATTATTCATACCATTGGCATCGGGTCGGCTCAGGGTGTTCCGATTCCGGTTACGTCAGCCAGCGGACAAAAAGATTATCGGACAGATTATGAAGGGAAGGTAATTATCAGCAAATTGAATGAAGACCTGTTACGGCAGATTGCCGCTGCAGGTGGCGGCACATACGTCAGGGCAACCGCTTCCCGCACCGGACTCACTACTATTCTCGATGAAATGAATAAAATGGAGAAACAGGAAATCCAGATGAAGGTATACTCAGAATATGATGAACAATTTGTGTATTACGCTGGATTCGCCTTTTTCTTACTTTTTATCGATTTCATCCTGAACAGCAGGAAAAATAAATGGTTGCAAAGTCTTCAGATATTTGGTAAACGGAATATGTAATATGAAAAACCTATTTATTTGCCTGATATTATTGAATTTGGCTTTTCAATTAGAGGCCCAGCCGGGACGTGGAGAAATCCGGCAGGGGAACCGGTATTTCAAAAAGGAAAAATTCGATAACGCTGAATTGGCGTACCGGAAAGCTCTGGAAGAGAAGAAAGTTAATAAATTGGCAGATTTTAACCTTGGCGATGCTCTTTACCGGCAGAAGAAATATGAAGAAGCCGGCCGGCAATTCGAAGCAGCGGCATCCAATGAAATTGTGAAAACAAATTCTGCAAAAGCCTTTCATAACCTGGGAAACTCATTACTCCAAGCCGGCAAGATCGAAGGAAGCATAAATGCTTACAAAGATGCACTCCGCCGCAACCCCGGCGATCTTGATACCAAATACAATCTGTGCTATGCCCAGCATATGAAAAAGCAGCAGGATCAACAGAAACAACAGAACGATAAGAAAGATAAGAA
>Ga0163199_1000224_pt1 | contig 37169 bp, 31 predicted proteins | sample PL_2010_150m_FD_113537 | JGI IMG/M metagenome (GOLD analysis project Ga0163199, IMG submission 113537) | Freshwater microbial communities from Powell Lake, British Columbia, Canada to study Microbial Dark Matter (Phase II) - PL_2010_150m | ecosystem: Environmental > Aquatic > Freshwater > Lake ...
ACGCAACACGACTTGCACTTGCCGCAGCCGCGGGTTTGCCACCCGGTCCGCAGCGTGATCTTTTCTCACCATTTGCCAGCGTTCCGCTCCCCCCCCCATCGATCGAGCCGATCGGGTTGACGGGTCCGGTTCCAGAGGCGGCTGGTTCTCCTGCTGACACCGGCGAAGTTGCTCCTCCCGCACCGCCCGCTCCTTCCACTCCGGAACCAACTCCTCTTCCCCCGCCGCCTTTGCCCCAACTGCGTCCATGAGTTCCTACGACTCCGCCCGCAGGGATTTGATCGCTAGGGAAAATCCGCACTCCCGGATTTCCGAGATGGAAATCCAGGCAAGGCTCTTTGCCGGGGAATACGGGACCCGATGGACGACCGCTTCCGAAAGAGAAGTCGAAATCCTACATTTCGGGCGTTGGAACCACGAGGCCGGGCCGGATTTCATCGGCGTTCGATTTCGTTTTGAGGGAGAGCCCGAATGCGAGGGGGATCTTGAAGTAGACATGGACGCCCGGGATTGGGAACGTCACGGGCACGCGACGAATCCCGCTTACTCCGGTGTCCTGCTGCAGCTCTTTGTCGATTCTCCCGGAGCCCGAGCGTTTGCTCGGACATCAGAATTCCGCGAAATTTCCCAGGCGCATTTGTCCGTCGGGGATGTTGCGCCGCTTCCCTTGCGGCACATGCCCGGGGCCGTGGATCGCGAAGCGGCGCTGGCCATGATCGAAGAGGCCGCAGAGTTCCGCCTTCGGCAGAAGCATGCTTCGCACGCGCGGGCGGTTTCGCTTCACGGCCCGGAGACGGCGATGTTCCATACGATCGCCGCCGGTCTTGGTTACAAGAACAACTCCATTCCATTTCTCCTGTCCGCTCAGCGGACAGGATTGCGTGCGGCGGGTGCTTCCGACGGCGAGGCCCGGCTGTTCGGCATGGCCGGATTTCTGCAGCCAAGGACATTCGACATGGCCGATGAGGCGACGCGGAATTACCTCAAGCCGCTTTGGGACCAATGGTGGGCCTTGCGCGATTCCTTCAGCCGGCTTGCCCTCCCGGTGGAGATGTGGAAGTTCTCCGGAATCCGTCCATCCAATCATCCGCACCGCCGGATGGGTGCTCTTGCGGCCCTTGCGTCTCAATTTTCCGGCTTTCGCGCGGCGATCAAATCTGGCGGTGCCAAAGGGTTCTCGGACTTCTTCGGGGCACTCGCGCATCCGTATTGGTCGCGGCACTGGAACCTCTCTGCCGGCCTGCTGGAGAAAGACCTTGCGCTTGTCGGGCCGGACCGCGTTCGGGATCTGCTTGTCAACGCCTACCTGCCCTCCCTCCCGTTGGAGAGCGCCCGAGAGGTGATCCAGGCTCTCCGCGGAACCACTCCCGGCGGCAGGATCCGCCTGGCCAGCGAATGGCTTGTCGGGTCGGTCGATCGCGAACTCATGCGTTCCGCCTCCCAACAACAGGGGCTGCTCCAACTTTATGCGGACTTCGGTTCTCTCACCGCCTTGGAGGCATGGTCGAAAATCCGATCAAACCGGAATTGACCAACCGCGCGAGCCCGAGATGGCCTGCGGGGGCAAACAGAAAAACCCGGTCCCGTCAGAAGATCAGACCAGCGCCTCAAGCTTGCGGACGATGTCCGCCTTGCTCAGGACTCCGACCGACTGATCCTTTTTTTCTCCACCCTTGAAGTAGAGCAGAGTGGGGATGCTCCGGATGCCGAATTGGGACGCAGCGCCGGGGCAGTCGTCCACGTTGACCTTGGCCACGGCAAACTTGCCGGTGTTTTCCGAAGCGATTTCTTCGATGACCGGGGTCAGCATCCGGCAGGGCGCACACCAGGTGGCCCAGAAGTCCAGAAGAACGGGAGTGGCCGCATTCTTGATGAACGATTCAAAGTCGGCGTCTGTGAGTTCGGTGACGTGCGGGCTGGACATGGAATGGGAATTTGGAAGCTTGGACTATCCGAGCATCATCCAGAGTTGGACACCGAGGGACAGGAGCGCCACCACGAGGGCGGCAATGCCCAGAACCGGGGCCAGATCGGAAGAAGCGGAATCGCCCGGCGTAGGGGTTACGGCAATCGAGGTTGTTGCAACCGATTTCGAGGCATCCGGCTTTTTCTGCAACTGGACCGTGGCTTGAGGCATGACTCCCTTGGGACCCGGAGTGGAGGCAGGAACCTTGGCGGTCTCTTTCTTTGCCTCTGCCTGAAGCGGAGCCGGGGCCACCGGTTTGAGCGGTGTGGTTCCCGAGGAAGGAGGCTTGGGAGCGACCGGCGGCACCGGAGCCGACGGCGCGGTGGGAGCGGCTCCCGGAGCAGGCGGCACTGTTGGCGGCTTGGGCGCCATCGGCGGAATCGTGGCGGCCGGCGGCATCACAGGCGGCTTGGGGATGGAAGGACCGGCGGCTGGCGGCGGAGGCATCACGCCTGCACTCGAAGGCGGCTTCGGGATGGCGGGCATCGAAGGCGGTCTGGGAACAGACGGCGGAGGAGGAGTCAGGCTTGTCGTGGGCGGCTTCAATCCTGCGGGAATAACGGGAGCGCCCTGAACCGGAACAGGCTTTGGCGGAAGGTTGATCATTGCCGTCTCGCGCGGGTTGGATGAGACTGGAGTGCCATCCCGGCGCGCAGGAAGGACGATCCTGACAGTTTCCTTTTTGGGTTCAGCCATAGTCTGTTCGAATAAAAGTTAAGGGGCGAATTGGTGCAACAGCGTTGAGATATTCACAAATTTCACCCCAAGTGTCAACAACACCGCGCAAATTTGTTGCGAGGTCATCAGGTGTTGGAAATTCTCTTGTCAGCATCGTTGCATGGAAAGACACTCCGGGTTTTGCCTGACGAATTTATGCCCAACACGATATTGACCGGTGCCCAATGGGGCGATGAAGGAAAAGGAAAGATCATCGATTTTCTCACCGACGAGGCGGATATCGTTGTGCGGAGCCAGGGAGGCAACAATGCCGGGCATACGATTGTCATTGGCGGAGAAAAGTATGTCCTGCACCTGATCCCGTCCGGAATCCTCCGCAAATCCAAGGTTTGCGTGATCGGCAACGGCGTGGTGATCGATCCGGTCTCGCTGGTCGGGGAAATCGAGGGGCTGCGCAAGCGCGGGGTTGCCGTCGGGAAAAATCTTTTGATCAGTGACGCCGCGCATCTTGTCCTTCCGTATCACCGGGAGTTGGACGGACAGCGTGAGGCCCGGAAGGGGAAGGGCAAAATCGGCACGACCAAGCGCGGGATCGGTCCCGCCTATTGCGACAAGGCGGCCCGCACCGGCCTCCGCATGTGCGATCTCATCCGTCCGGACGTATTTTCCAAAAAACTGGCCGAGCGGATGCGCGAGAACAACGCGCTTTTGAAGTCGCTCGGGGTCCGGCCGATGAACGGGAAAGCGATCCTGAAGGATTACCTCGCGGCGGCGGCGGTTCTTCGTCCGTTCGTCACAAACACCGTCGTCTATCTCCACAAGGCGCTGAAAAGCGGGAAGCAGCTGCTTTTCGAGGGAGCCCAAGGCACATTTCTCGACATCGATCACGGGACATATCCCTACGTGACGAGTTCAAACACAACTGCCGGCGGAGCCTGCACCGGAAGCGGAGTGCCTCCCCACCGGGTGGATTGTGTTCTCGGTGTCATGAAGGCATACACCACGCGTGTCGGCGAAGGTCCGTTTCCGACCGAGGACAAGGGCCTGAGCGATGCGCTCCACGCGATGGGCCGGGAATTCGGCGCGACGACCGGCCGTGCTCGGCGCTGCGGATGGTTCGATGCCGTCGCCACACGCTATGCCGCGATGGTCAACGGCATTGACGACATCGCGATCACAAACCTCGATGGCCTCGACGCCGTCCCCTCGATCCGCATCTGCACCGCCTACAAGCTGGACGGAAAAAAACTCGATTACCCGCCGGTCGACCCGGATGCGCTCGCCCGGTGCAAGCCGGTTTATGTTGAGATGCCCGGGTGGAACAAACCGACCGACAAGGCGCGCAAGTTTTCCGATCTTCCTCCCCGTGCCCGCGAGTATGTCAAAAAGCTTGCCGAACTCACCGGCGCACGGCTTTCGATTGTGAGCATCGGTCCCGCCCGTGCGCAGACCATCCGATTGTGAACCGACCATGAGCAGCATTCCCCGCCATGTCGCCGTCATCATGGACGGCAACGGACGCTGGGCCCAGCAGCGCGGCCTGCCGCGTCTGGCCGGCCACGAGCAGGGGTCGAAATCGATCCGCCAGTGCGTCGAGGCGTGCATGGAAGCCGGCGTCGAATTTCTGACGCTCTACGCGTTTTCCTCGGAAAACTGGAAACGTCCCGCGCTTGAGGTCAACGGCCTGATGCTCCTTCTGGAAAAATTTCTCAACGAGAAAAAGGAGGAGATGCTGCGGGAGGGGGTTCGCTTGCGGGCGATCGGGCGGCTGGACGACCTGCCGAAGGCCTGCCGCGTGAAGCTCGATGAGGTGAGAGATGCGACCGCACACAACACCCGGCTGAATGTTATTTTGGCGCTGAGCTACAGCGGCAGGGTTGAGATTCTGGACGCGATCCAGTCGGTCGTCGCGGAAGCCGCCGCAGGCACTCTGGGCCCCGGCGACATCACGCCGGAGCTGATTTCCTCGCACCTCTACACAGCCGGCATCCCGGACCCCGACCTTCTCATCCGCACTTCCGGCGAGATGCGGATTTCCAACTTCCTACTCTGGCAGCTCAGCTACACGGAGATCCATGTCACGAAGAAGCTGTGGCCGGATTTTGGAAAGGCCGATTTTCTGGAAGCGCTCCAGGATTTCAGCAGCCGCCAGCGCCGATACGGCGGCGTCTGACTATTTCCTGCGGATCGCGCGGATCGGGTGTTCGTCGAGGACGTTGGCTTTGATGCCGTCCAGCTTAGCCGGGTCGTAGAGCTGGATGCCGACATAGTAGTAGATTGGTGCCACGGCGACGGCCGATTTGACGAGGAGGTCCTCCGCTTGCCGCAGGGTGTCGAGGCGTTTGGCGGGGTCCAGTTCGCGCGCAGAATCCGCGATGAGGCGGTCGTATTCCACACTGCTCCAGCCGGTCCGGTTGTTGCCGCCGCCGGTGAGAAACATGTCGAGAAACGTGTTGGGATCCGGATAGTCGCCGACCCAGCTTGAGCGGGCGATGTCGTAGTCGAGGAGCGAGAGCGAGTTCAGGTAGACCTTCCATTCCTGGCGCACGAGATTGACATTCACCCCGAGCGTTTCCCTCCACATGCTTTGGAGTTCGACGGCCACCGCCTCGTTGAGTTCGCTCTTGCTGTAGAGGTAGTTCACGAGAGGAAAGCCCTTCCCTCCGGGAAATCCGGCTTCAGCGAGCAGGGCTTTTGCACCGGCCGGATCGAAGGGCAGTCCGTCTGTGCCGGCGTAGCCGGGGATTCCCGGCGGCACGAATCCCGGTGCGGGGAGTTCGCCAGCCCGCGTGATTTTTTCCACGATCCGCCGCTTGTCGACTGCGAGCGAAAACGCCCTTCGGACGCGCTCGTCGGCGAACGGTCCGCGCTGGCAGTTGTAGCGCAGGAAATAGATCCCGAGGAACGGCGCGGCGTGGAACCACGGCTGCTTTTTGAGTTCATCGAGCAGGGCCGGCGGCGCGAGTCCCTTGTCCATCACGAGATCCGCAAGCCCGCTCGCATAGAAGTTGAAGGCGACGTTTGCATCCGAGATCGGAAGCACGTCCACGGATTCCAGAGCCACGCGGTCGCGATTCCAGTAGTGAGGATTTTTTTCGAGGTGGATCTTGTCGTTGATCCGCCAGGATTTGAGGGTGAATGCGCCGTTGCCGATGAAGTGCTCCGGCTTCACCCAGTCGTCACCCATCCGTTCGATCAGGTCGGTTCGGACCGGGTGGAGGGTCGGAAATGCACAGAGCTCAAGGAAATAAGGCGTCGGATTTTCCAGTTCGACAGCCAGAGAGTGTTCGTCCAGGGCCTTAACCCCGACTTCGGAAAAGTCCGCGATTTTCCCCTCCGCGAATGCCTGCGCATTTTTGACCGGAAAGAGCTGGTAGTTGTATTGTGAGCCGGTTGCCGGAGTGAGGGTGCGCTTCCACGAGGCGACAAAATCTCCGGCCGTCACCGCTCGCCCGTCGCTCCATTTTGCGTCCGGGCGGATGTGGAATGTGTAGGTGCGTCCGTCCGGGGAGATGTCCCACGATTCCGCGACGCCCGGGATGGCCTGACCGTCTTCATCGTAGGCGCAGAGCCCTTCAAATAGCGCGTTTACGATCCGGCCCTCCGGTTGGCCGGTGATGATCGCCGGGTCGAGGGTCTCGGGCTCGGCTCCATTGATGAAGACGAGGTCCGCCCGGCGGGAGCGCGCATCGCAGGCAGAAAGAAATGCCATGCAAAGCAGTGCCGCCGCGCGTAAATTCATAACTGTATGAAAACGATTTTCCCACGGGCTGCAATGCTGATCGCCCTTCTTGTCTCCGGCTGCGCGTCGCGTCCTCCCCTGGCGACCGTGACGTCCGTCGATCTCGCCCGGTATTCGGGAAAGTGGTATGAGATCGCGAAATACCCGAACTTTTTCCAGCGAGGCTGCACCGGCCAGTCGACGGCGGAATATTCACCGAACCCGGACGGCTCGATCCGCGTCGTCAACGCGTGCCTGGGAAAAAATGGAAAAGAAATCAAGGTGACCGGCAAAGCGACGGTGGTGCCCGGTTCGCAGAACACCAAGCTTCGTGTGAGCTTCGGCGGGCCGTTCTCGGGGGCTTTTTGGATTATCGGGCTGGATGAGAAAAACTACTCCTGGGCGGTTGTTGGTCACCCGTCGCGCCAGTTTCTCTGGATCCTTGCCCGCGAGCCCAAGCTTCCCGCGGACACGTATCAGAAAGTCCTGACCCTGGTCGCGGAGCACGGATACGACACGTCGCGAATCGAACGTGACCGGTGAAGGTCCGCAGAGGTCCGGAAAACACAATCCCCGCGGGAGTTTTCACTCCGCGCGGGGATGCTGTTTGCTGACGGGGAAACCGTTTACAGGCGCGAGATGAGGAGTTCGCGCTGGAAGATGAGTTCCTTCGGGAGCTGGCTGTAGAGCTTGATGAAGAGCTCGTCCTGCATGACGAGTTCGCGATGCCACTCGGCGGCGTCGATCTTCATGACCTCTGCAAACTTCTCGGGAGTGATGTCTTTTTCGATCCCGCGGAAATCGAGATCCTTGTATTCCGGCACCCAGCCGATCGATGTTTCGACCGCGTGCATTCCGGCCTGGCAGCGCTGGACGATCCACTTGAGGACGCGCGTGTTGTCGCCGAAGCCGGGCCAGAGGAACTTGCCCTCCGGGCTTTTGCGGAACCAGTTCACATGGAAAATACGCGGGAGGTATTTGACCTGGTGGCGCATTTCGAGCCAGTGGGCGAAGTAGTCGCCCATGTTGTATCCGCAGAACGGGAGCATCGCCATCGGGTCGCGGCGGACCTGGCCGACGGTGCCGGCGGCTGCGGCGGTCATTTCGGAGCCGACCGTGGCGCCGAGATAAACTCCGTGGACCCAGTTGAACGACTGGAAGATGAGCGGCATCGTGGTCGCCCGGCGTCCGCCGAAGACCATCGCGCTCACGGGAACTCCGGCCGGGTTTTCCCAGTCGGGGTCGATGATCGGACAGTTGCGGGCCGGAGCGGCGAAGCGGCTGTTCGGGTGGCTGGAGAGGACCGGCTTGCCATCGGCATCCTTTGTCTCGGGTGTCCAGTCTTTGCCCTTCCAGTCGATGAGGTGCTTGGGCTTCTCCTTGCTCATCCCTTCCCACCAGACATCTCCCTCATCGGTGAGGGCGACGTTGGTGAAGATCGTGTCGCGCTTGATCGAATCCATCGCCATCGGGTTGCTGTCGTAGGCGGTTCCCGGAGCGACGCCGAAAAAGCCGGCTTCCGGATTGATCGCCCGGAGGTGGCCGTCGGGGCCCGGCTTGATCCAGGCGATGTCGTCGCCGACACACGAGACCTCCCAGCCTTCGTCCTTCAGCTGCTTCGGTGGGATGAGCATCGCGAAATTCGTTTTGCCGCAGGCGCTCGGGAACGCGGCGGTCACGTAAGTCTTGTTGCCGGCCGGGTCCTTGACGCCGAGGATGAGCATGTGCTCGGCCATCCAGCCCTCGTCGCGGGCCATCGCCGAGGCGATGCGCAGCGCGAAGCATTTTTTTCCGAGGAGGGCGTTGCCGCCGTAGCCCGAGCCGAAGCTCATGATGAGGCGCTCCTCCGGGAAGTGCGTGATGTAGGTGTTCTCGGGATTGCACGGCCAAGCGACATCCTTCTCTCCTGCTGCGATCGGCATGCCGACGGAGTGGAGGCATTTCACATAGGCGCCGGTCTTGGCGATCTGCTCATACACGGCGCTGCCCATGCGGGTCATGATGCGCATGCTGGCGACGACATACGGGCTGTCGGAAATCTCGATGCCATACTGGGCGATCGGCGAGCCGATCGGGCCCATGCTGAACGGGATCACATAAAGAGTGCGTCCCTTCATGCAGCCTTTGAACAGCCCGTTCATCTTCGCCTTCATGACGGCCGGAGCTTCCCAGTTGTTCGTGGGGCCGGCGTCCTTTTTCGCCTTCGAGCAGATGAACGTGCGCTCCTCGACGCGGGCGACGTCGCGGACGTCGCTGCGCACAAGAATCGAGTTCGGGCGGAGCTTTTCGTTGAGCCAGAGAGCGGAGCCGGATGCCACGATCAGGTCGCGCATCGCCTTGTCTTCGGCTTCGGATCCGTCACACCAGAAAATGGCGTCGGGTTTGGTGAGGGCGGCGATTTCATCGACCCAGGCGACGATCGATGTGTTGGATGGCTTGCTGGTTCCCAGCGTGGTTGTTTTGCTCATAAAGTTGATATTAGCTGAACTAATATTGGCAGAACCCTCGGTGGTGGCAAGGAAAACGAGTTCCATCTTGTGAGATTTTTTCCCGGAGCTATTTTGGGCGGATGGTCGTCGATCGCAATTCCGGGAACACGTCTCCGCTCCTGTGGGCCGGATCGTTTCCGGTTTACGCGAGCGCACTGATTGCGCTGGTGCATGTCCTCACGATGGTCGCGACGGCGCTCGCGATGGCTGCACGGACGGAGGGGCTGATCCAGTCCTTCCAGTTTTCCAGCTCGGCCGTTCTCGGCGGCGCGGTCTGGCAGTTCGGCACCTATGCATTCGTCCACCCCCCCGACCTCTTTTTTCTCCTCGAGCTTTACATGCTGGTGGTGTTCGGGCGGCAGATCGAGCAGTTGCTCGGGAGAAATGCTTTTCTGGGCATCTATGCGGTCTTGCTGCTCCTGCCTCCCCTGGCTCTGACTGGGGCGTCCTTTTTCGGTTTTTCCTCATTCTACTCGGGATCCGGCGCGCTGCATTTCGCGGTTTTCGTGGCCTTCGCCGCGCTCTACCCGTCGGCGGAGATTTTGTTCGGGATTCAGGCCCGTTGGGTTGCGCTGTTTCTTGTCGCATTCAGCCTGCTGCAGGCGCTTGCATCGGGCGACCGCGCGGGCCTTGGGGTGCTGGTTCTGGATTGCGGTGCGGCCTTTCTCATGGTGCGCTGGCTGAAGGGCGGGGGAGTTCTGCCGGAGTGGCGCTCGATGATTCCTGTCCGGTCGGCTCCGAAGCTGCACGTCGTGAAGCGGCCCGAAGACGAAGAGGACTCCTCGATAGACGCAATCCTCGAGAAAATCTCCCGATCCGGCATGTCGAGCTTGAGCGTCCGCGAGCGCAGCAAGCTGGAGCGGGCGAGAGAAGAGCTTCTTGAAAAAGACCGAAACCGATAACATGGAAAACCAACCACCCGAGCCATCCACACTGCCCTCCGCCAGCCTGAGCGACCCCTGCTACGTCAATGCCATGGTCCACTTTTACCGGGGCGAGCTTGGCCGGATCATGATCTGGAGACAGCGGCTCGACGTCACGACGACCTGGGCGATCACGACCACCACGACGATCATCGGCGCGGCCTTCACTTTCAAGGAGCTTCCGCACATCATCTTCTTTTTCAACCTCGCGCTCGTCTGGATCATGCTCTGGATCGAGTCGCGCCGCTACCGGTTCTATGACGCGTTCCGCGGCCGGGTCCGGATGCTCGAATCCCATTTCCTCGTGCCGATGGTTTCGAGGAATCCAAAAATCCTCGACGGGGAGTGGCGGAAGCTCGTTTGCGAGGATCTGATCATGCCATCGTTCAAAATCAGCAAACTCGAGGCGGTCGGCCGCCGGCTGAAGCGCAACTATGCGTTCATCTTTGCGATCATCATGCTCGCGTGGACGATGAAGATCCTGATTCACGCGAAAGAACCGATCCATTCGTTCGGCGCATTCTACAAGGCCCTGGCGGTTCAGGAGCTTCCGGCCTGGCTCGCGTGCATTGTCTATTTCGGCACGATCATCTCGATCACGCTGCTCACCCTGTATGTCGCCCGCACGTCGAGCGAGGAAGTGAGCGAATTCGGGGTCGGAAACAGCTCTCTCTGGAGGATCTGATGTCGACCGTGGACCGGCTCCGCGAAATTGTGTCGAGGCTTCGTGCTCCGGACGGCTGTCCGTGGGATCGGGAGCAGACGCATGCCAGCCTGCGCGGGGCGCTCATTGAGGAGTGCTATGAGGTTATCGAGGCGATTGAGCGTGCGGATGATGCGAACTTGAAAGAGGAGCTCGGCGATTTGCTCCTGCATGTGGTCATGCATTCCCAGATGGCGGGCGAGCGGTCGGCGTTCACCCTTGAAGAGGTGGCCGCCGGGATCTGCGACAAGATGATCAGGCGACATCCGCATGTCTTCGGGGACAAGCTGGCAAAGGATTCGGCCGAAGTCCTCCGGAACTGGGAGCAGATCAAAAAGGAGGAGAAAAAATCCCGCTCCGGACGCTTGGACGGACTCCCGGTATCGATGCCGGCACTCTTGCGGGCCCAGAATGCCCAGAAGAAGGCAGGCCGCGCCGGCTTCGACTGGCCGGATGCCGGACCGGTTTTCGAGAAGCTGGAAGAGGAGGTGGCCGAGGTGCGCAAAGCACTGGCGGACGGGGATGCCCGCGCGGTCGAGGACGAGGTCGGGGATATTCTTTTCACTGCGGTCAACCTCGCGCGGAAGCTGCATGTCGATGCCGAGACGTCGCTGGCCTCGGCGACGAACCGTTTCATCCGGCGGTTTGAGGCGGTCGAACGCGAGCTCGGAGACCGGAAGATGGAGGAGACCCCGCTCGCGGAGCTCGACAAAATCTGGGACCGGATCAAGCACGCATGAGCTTCTCGGTCCTGAATCCCGGCGGTCGCGATTCCGATCAGGTATTCCCTGACGGTCCGGGCAAGCCGGACGATCCCGGACATCCGCCGGTCAACTACCACGCCTATGCCGCCTGCCGGAAGGGGGGATTTTATCGCGATGAAAAGTCCGTGCCCGCCGGGACGGTTCTTGTCCTGCTGCGCAAAAGAAACCTGCGCAGTGCGCTCGCCTCGATTGCTACCCTGCGCAAGCGCAGCTGCAAGATCTTCGTCTCGTGCAAGGAATCCGGAAGCCACCAGGTCGCCGACCTGCTCGGTGATGTGAGCCGATGGGAGCTTTTTCAGGAGGTCTGCGGGGCATCCGACGGCGCGATCTCGAGCACTCCCGAGCTTGTCACGATTTACCGCGCGGCCGGATGTCCCGCCGCGGAATTCCTTCCGACTCCGTATCCGGTGGATTTTCCCGCATGGGATTTCAGCCAGCCGCTTGAGAAGCGCCGGGGGATTTTTGTGGGGACGAGGGAATTTGCGGTTCCGTCGCGCAACCATCTTGCTGCCGTCGTGATGGCTGACCAAATCTCCCGCGACCTCTCGTGCCCGCTGGCTGTGGTCAATGTCGAGGGCCGTTCCGGGGGAATGATCCTGAAAAGCCTCCGAAAAAAGAATCCGCTGCTCTACATCATCGAGGCGCCGCTGCCGTATCCGGATTACCTCAAAGTCATGGCCCTTCACCGGATCGTCTGGCAGCTCGATGCCAGTTCGGTCCCCGGCCAGGTGGCGGGCGATGCCCTGCTCTGCCGGATGCCATGCATCGGGGGAAACGGAGCGATCGAGCGGATTGCGTTCGGGGAATTTGCGTCCGCCGGCCGGGACGAGCTTGCGGCGCGCGCGCGCGATCTGCTCCAGAACGACGAGGCCTGGCGCGCGGTCGTCCACCGGGCCGGGGTGGTGGCCGGCGAGGCGCTTTCCTTCCGTGCCGTCTCGGACCTGCTGCCGGGTTGAGGAACCCCGGCCGTTCCGTCCTCATCCGAGTATCCGTCGCGGCCTGCGCGAATCAGGAGGAGTGATCGCCGCCTTCGTGTTGCTTCCTCTGGGATTTGATTTCCTCCCATTTGCGCTTCTGCTCGGGGGTCAGGACAGACTGCATCGTTTGGTCGAGGGTTTGGTGGAGCGCTGCGATCTGCTCGTGTTTCTGATCCTTGGTCAGGTTCGTGTTATCTTTGATCGCCTTGATGTCCGCATGGTTTTTTTCCACCACGGGCGCAATTTTTGATTTTTGTTCTTCGGTTAGTCCGAGTTTCTCCGCCAACTCCCCCTTGTGGGGATGAGCCGGGCATTTGCCGCCGCTTTCTCCGGGAGGAGGCGGCGGGGACTGAGCCGGGGCGTTGCAGAGGAGGGATGTCAGAATGAGAAGGCCGAGTAGTGGTGTTTTCATTGTCGATAAAACACCCGTCCCTCCGATTTGTTTCGGACGATTTTCATTATTTGGACTTTTCTCCCTTCCAAAATTCCGCATTGACGCGGCCGGTTGCCGGCGCGATGGGTAGGCCACTGCAGGGGAGCCCGAACGGGCTGAGAGTCGCGGGCTGGAATGCCCGCGAGACCCTTTGAACCTGATTCCGGCTCATACCGGCGGAGGGAGCGATGTGTTTAGGTCGTTTCTTTTTGCCGCGAACTGCGAATTCGGGTCAGTTCTACTCAGCCAATCATCTATGACCACCGAATCCGCTGGCGAAAAGCAAAGCACCGAGCCTCTCCCGAACTCCTCACGTGTCTATGTCGGGGGAACACTCCACACGTCCGTCCGGGTCCCCATGCGGGAAATCGCCCTCTCCCCCACCAAAACATTTTCCGGTGAGCTCGAAGCCAACGAATCGGTCCGCGTTTACGACTGCTCCGGCCCATGGGGTGATCCCTCCTTTGAAGGCAACGTGGAGCGAGGCCTCCCTGCCCTCCGCTCAGATTGGATCCGCGACCGCAAGGACGTCGCGGAATACGACGGACGCGAGATGAAGCCCCAGGATAATGGCTACCTCAGCACCAGCCATGCCCAGATCGATTCGGAAAAGCGCGGCGGCCTGAGTGCGCTGAGCTCTCCAGAAAATGCCAAGCGCCGTCCGCTTCGCGCGAAGGCCGGTAAAGTCGTCACGCAGCTTGCCTACGCCCGCGCCGGCATCATCACCCCCGAGATGGAATTTATTGCGATCAGGGAAAACCATCGGATTGCGGATTGCGAATTGCGGATTGCGGATTTGAGCAACGACATCGCCCGCAATGACCTCGACAAGCAGCACGCAGGGAGCGCCCAGCATTCCACATTGCCCATTTTGAATTCCGAATTTACACCGCAGGTGTTCAAACGGTTTCCGCAGCGCATTCCGAAAGAAATCACCCCGGAGTTCGTCCGTGACGAAGTCGCCGCCGGACGCGCGATCATCCCTGCGAACATCAACCACCCGGAACTTGAACCGATGATCATCGGCCGCAACTTCCTCGTGAAGATCAACGCAAATATCGGCAACTCCGCCGTCGCGTCCTCAATCGAGGAGGAAGTCGAAAAAATGCGTTGGGCCACCAAATGGGGCGCCGACACGGTCATGGACCTCTCGACCGGAAAAAATATCCACGCCACCCGCGAATGGATCCTCCGCAACTCGCCGGTCCCGATCGGCACCGTCCCGATTTATCAGGCTTTGGAAAAAGTCAACGGCAAGGCGGAGGACCTCACCTGGGAAATCTTCCGCGACACGCTCATCGAGCAGGCCGAGCAGGGAGTCGATTATTTTACGATCCACGCCGGTGTCCTCCTGCGATTTGTCCCCATGACCGCCTCGCGCATGACCGGCATTGTCAGTCGCGGCGGCAGCATCATGGCCAAATGGTGCCTCTCGCATCACAAGGAAAACTTCCTCTACACCCACTGGGACGATATCTGCGACATCATGGCGGCCTACGATGTCAGCTTCTCGATCGGCGACGGACTCCGCCCGGGCTCGATCGCTGACGCCAACGACAAGGCCCAGTTCGGCGAACTCGAAGTGCAGGGCGAACTCACGAAGCGCGCCTGGGCCAAGGGTGTGCAGGTCATGAACGAAGGCCCCGGCCACGTGCCGCTGCACATGATCGAGGAAAACATGGCCAAACAACTCGAATGGTGCCACGAAGCCCCGTTCTACACGCTCGGGCCGCTCACCACCGACATCGCCCCCGGCTACGACCATATCACCAGCGCCATCGGAGCCGCCATGATCGGTTGGTATGGCTGCGCGATGCTCTGCTACGTCACGCCCAAGGAACACCTCGGCCTGCCGGACAAGCAGGATGTCAAAGAAGGCGTCATCACCTACAAACTCGCCGCCCACGCTGCCGACTTGGCCAAAGGCCACCCCGGTGCCCAATACCGCGACAACGCGCTGAGCAAAGCGAGATTCGAGTTCCGTTGGGAAGACCAGTTCAACCTCGGCCTCGACCCCGAACGCGCCCGCGAGTTCCACGACGAGACGCTCCCGCAGGAAGGTGCAAAATCCGCCCACTTCTGCTCCATGTGCGGCCCGCATTTTTGCAGCATGCGCATCACCGAAGATGTTCGCCGCTACGCCGCCGAACAGGCGATCTCCGAGGAGGAAGCGCTCAAAGCGGGCATGGAACAGAAATCGAAAGAGTTTACCGAGAAGGGCAGTGAGCTTTACGCGAAGGCATAGGTCCTATACGACCTATAAGTCCCATAGGACCTATAACCTCACTCGACCCACCACCAACCCATGCCCGGCTTCCTTCCAAAAACCGGCAACTACCACGAACTCCTCTCCTACCGCAAAGCGGAGATCATCTACGATTTCACGTTTCGCTTCTGCGAGCATTTCCTCAAACGCGGCGACCGCACGATCGACCAGATGGTGCAGGCAGCGCGTTCCGGAAAACAAAACATCGCTGAAGGAAGCAAAGCCTCGGTGACCTCCACAGAGAGCGAGATCAAGCTCACCAACGTCGCCCGCGCAAGTCTCGAAGAACTGCTCGTCGACTACAAAGACTTCCTCCGCGTTCGCGACCAACCGCTCTGGGATAAAAACTCCCCTGAAGCCCTCTACGTCCGCAAACTCGGCAAATCCTCCCGTGAATCCTTTGAAACCTACCGCGCGTTCTTCGACAGTCGCCCGCCCGGAACCCTCGCCAACATCGCAATCTGCCTCATCCACCAGGCCAACTACCTCCTCGACCAACAAATCCGCCGGCTCGAAAAAGACTTCGTCGAAAAAGGCGGCCTCAGCGAAAGCATGACCCGCGCCCGCCTTGAACACCGGAAATAATTGGCCCTATCAGCCGTATAGGACCCAATTCATAGCAAAGTCCGGGCGACGGTATCATCGTTTGGTGAATCCCCCCCGTTGGTGATTTGCTTCTCGTCGATCCGACAGGGCGCGTGCAGTGTGAGAGCTTCTCCGCTCCCGGATGCGATTCGCCATCCGTCAAACTCATTTAAAAACCATGTCACTCTTCTCACAACTCGGCGTTCCGGAGGATCTGGTTCGTGGGCTCGACGCGCTCGGGATTTCCACTCCGACTTCCATTCAGGCCAGCGCGATTCCTTATCTCATCAAGGATGGCGGGGATCTTGTCGCCCAGGCGCAGACCGGGACCGGCAAGACGGCGGCGTTTGGGCTGCCGTTGCTCACGAAGATCGATCCCGCCAACCCGGCGCTGCAAGGGCTCGTCATCGCTCCGACGCGTGAACTCGCCAAACAAATCGGCAAGCAGCTTTTTCAATACACCAAGTTCTGCCCGGAAAAAATCTTCGTGGAAGTCACCGGTGGCGGCGACAAGATCGACTTGCAGGTTCACCGGCTGAAACGGCCGACGCACATTGTCGTGGCGACGCCGGGACGGCTGTTTGATTTGTTGAAACTCGGCGCCCTCCGCCTCGACACGGTGAGGCATCTCGTGCTCGACGAAGCAGACGAAATGCTGAGCATGGGGTTCCGCGAGGAGGTCGTCCAAATTGTCAAGCTGACGTCGTCCCGGCGGAGCACCTGGCTGTTTTCGGCGACGTTTCCGGACAAGATCAAGCGACTCATCACGGACTCCATGTCCGGATCCCCGAAGCTGATCAAGGTCGAGAAAGCGAAGGTCGTGAATCGGAATATCTCGCACCGCTTTGTCGTTTGTGATCGCGAGGAGAAGGACGACTGGATTGCAAACTTTCTTCTGGCGCAGAAGACCGAACGCGGGCTGATTTTTTGCCGCACCCGTGCCGGGGCGATCAAGCTGGGCAGCGAACTCGCAAAGCGCGGCGTCTCGGCTGACGTGCTGCAGGGCGATCTGAGCCAGAAGGATCGTGACAAGGTGATGCGGGCATTCAAAAAGGAACGCACCCGCTTCCTGATCGCGACCGACGTCGCCGCCCGCGGCATCGACGTCGAGGGGCTATCGTTTGTGATCCACCGTCAATTGCCCGAGCAGAAGCAATACTACACCCACCGCGCCGGGCGCACCGCACGAGCCGGACGGACGGGCTTCTCGATTTGTCTCATCGAACCCGGCGAACGCTCCGACATCACCGAACTCGAACAGGAATTGGGGCTCACTTTCCAAGCTCTGGATTGGGATTCGGACGGGAGAGACAGCAGCCTTGGCTGAGGGAGTCGTGAGCAAGACATCCACGAAAGTGGCCCCCTCGCCGATGAGATCCTGCTCGGTTGCATTCCTCGGGGTCTGCCTGGCGGGATTGATCGGCTGCGCTCAGGCCGGCAAGACTGCCTCGACCAACGAAACCGATCGTCCGCTCGCCGGCTACCCTGGGCAGCGGGTGGCATTGATGAAACGGCCCGATACGGTGTGGGCTTCCCGCCGGATCGGCCCGAAAGAGTATTTCGCACAGCCCAACGATTGGACGTGCAGCGCCTCGTCCTACATCATGGTCTATCGCTCGCTAACGGGACGGGGCATTCCCCTCCGCGAAGTCGTGGCAAGAACCGGCGCACAGAAAGGCGTGGGCGCGGAAAACAGTCGCGTCGTTGAGGCCATGAAAATGCTGGGACCGAAGTATGAAATCGTTTCCGGCCAGTCGTCGGCCCATCCGGCGGGGGAGAGCAGAATACAGGACGCGGAAAAGGCCCGCGAGCATGCCACCCTCACACGACTCCTTCGAGAGGGTTACCTGGTCATCTTGAACTTTCGCAACCCGGAGGATCATGGCGGGCACTACGGCGTGCTCCAGGGGCTCAATGACAAGGCGATACAGATCGCGGACCCGTATTACGGCCGGATCTCGGTGATGCCATGGAAGAATTTCGATTTTCAAAGCGGCTACAGCGACCCGGTCCTCCACGGCTGGTATGTGGCAGTGCGACCGAAGCCCTGACTTTAGCGGCGCTCTATGAGCGTCGCATTTTGATCGTCCGGCGCTCATAGAGCGCAGCTACAGCGTAAATTTCGCGCCATCCCACGTGTCCTTGAGATTTCCGCTGACCGACGTATGTTCGTCCCTACAAGAACATATGCCAGACGAATCTCCCCTCTCCGCAACCGACGCATCCGCTCCGCAGGGAAAGTGCCCGTTCCATCATTCTCCGGGCACCGGCACGACCAACACTGACTGGTGGCCGAACCAGCTGAAAATCGATCTCCTTCACCAGCATTCCTGCAAGTCCAATCCCATGGACGGGGACTTCGACTATGCGAAAGAATTCCAGAGCCTTGACCTGGCGGCGGTGAAAAAGGACCTCGCGGCCCTGATGACCGACTCGCAGGACTGGTGGCCGGCGGATTTCGGCCACTACGGACCGTTTTTCATCCGCATGGCATGGCACAGCGCGGGCACCTACCGGACCGGTGACGGTCGCGGTGGCGCGGGCAGGGGGCAGCAGCGGTTTGCCCCCCTCAACAGCTGGCCGGACAACGTGAGCCTCGATAAGGCGCGCCGGTTGCTTTGGCCGATCAAGCAGAAGTATGGACGGAAAATTTCCTGGGCCGACATGATAATTCTCACGGGCAATGTCGCCTTGGAGACGATGGGCTTCAAAACGTTCGGTTTCGCCGGCGGACGTGATGACACCTGGGAGCCGGATCGCGATGTGTATTGGGGTAAGGAAACCAAGTGGCTGGATGACAAACGGTACAGCGGCGACCGGGATCTCGAAAACCCGCTTGCCGCCGTGCAGATGGGTTTGATTTACGTGAATCCGGAAGGCCCGAATGGCAATCCCGACCCGGTTGCCGCAGCGCGGGACATCCGCGAGACCTTCGCCCGCATGGCGATGAACGACGAGGAGACTGTTGCGCTCATCGCCGGCGGTCATACTTTCGGCAAGACCCACGGTGCCGGGCCGGCGGACAACGTGGGGCCCGACCCGGAAGCGTCCGGCCTCGCAGAGCAGGGCCTCGGATGGAAGAGCAGCTTCGGCACCGGCAAAGGTGGCGATGCGATCACCAGCGGCTTGGAAGTCACCTGGAGCACCTCGCCAACGAAGTGGAGCAATAACTTTTTTGAGAACCTGTTTGGCTACGAGTGGGAACTCACGAAGAGCCCCGCCGGAGCGCACCAGTGGGCGCCGAAGAACGGAGCTGGAGCCGGCACCGTCCCTCATGCACACGACGCTTCGAAGAAGCTCGCGCCATCAATGCTGACCACCGATCTCGCGCTGCGGTTCGATCCGGCCTACGAAAGAATCTCGCGCCGCTTCCACGAGAATCCCGACCAGTTCGCCAACGCGTTCGCCCGTGCGTGGTTCAAGCTGACCCACCGCGACATGGGCCCGCGCGCGCGCTACCTCGGGCCGGAGGTTCCTGCGGAAGAACTGATCTGGCAGGACCCGATTCCCGCCGTCGATCACCCGCTGATCGGTGCGGACGACGTCACCAGTCTCAAAGGCAAGCTTCTGGCGTCGGGTCTGACGGTCTCGGAACTGGTGACGACAGCCTGGGCATCGGCATCCACATTCCGTGGCTCAGACAAGCGCGGCGGGGCGAACGGCGCCCGGATCCGGCTGGCACCGCAGAAGGATTGGGAAGTCAACCAACCGGCCCAACTGGCCAAGGTGCTCAAGACGCTGGAGGGCATCCAGAAAGAGTTCAACGGGTCCCAGTCCGGCGGAAGGAAAGTCTCCCTGGCCGACATCATCGTGCTGGGCGGTTGCGCCGGTGTCGAGCAGGCGGCTAAGAATGCCGGCCACGCGGTCTCCGTTCCTTTCACTCCGGGACGCATGGACGCCTCGCAGGAGCAAACCGACGCGGAGTCCTTCGAGTTCCTTGAGCCCGTCGCGGACGGCTTCCGCAACTACCTCAAGACGAAATATTCGGTTTCGGCCGAGGAGTTGCTGGTGGACAAGGCGCAATTGCTCACGCTGACCGCGCCGGAAATGACGGTGCTCGTCGGCGGCATGCGCGTGATGAATACCAATGTCGGAGCCACCCGGCACGGGGTCTTTACCTCTCAGTCCGAGGCGCTCACCAACGACTTCTTCGTGAACCTGCTCGACATGGGGACCGAGTGGAAGCCGCTCTCAAAGGAAGAGGACCTCTTCGAAGGCTGCGACCGGAAAACGAGCAAAGTGAAATGGACCGGCACGCGGGTCGATCTCGTCTTCGGATCGAACGCCGAGCTTCGTGCCATGGCGGAATTATACGCCAGTTCGGACTCGCAGGCCAAATTTGTCCGGGACTTCGTGGCGGCATGGAACAAGGTGATGAACCTTGACCGCTTCGACCTTGCGTAATCCCCACACACCATGAAGAGCAATAAAATGGAATTGTCCGCAAACCAGCGGGAAGAACTTCTCAGCGCATTGGAAGACCGTTTTGAGAAAAACCTGAACCGCCATAAAGGTATTGAGTGGGCTAAAGTCCGAGCCAAGCTGGAAGCCCATCCGGAAAAGCTGTGGTCGCTTCAGGAAATGGAATGCGCTGGCGGGGAACCGGATGTGGTGGGGCAGGATACCAAGTCGGGCGAATACGTGTTCTTTGATTGTTCCCCGGAAACCCCCAAAGGCCGCACCAGTGTTTGTTACGACCGGGAAGGGCTGGAATCGCGGAAGGAGCATCGCCCGAAAACCACCGCAATGGACATGACTGCGGCCATGGGCATCGGGCTTTTGACGGAGGAGGAATATTTTGCACTTCAAAAGCTGGGCGAGTTCGATACGAAGACGTCGAGTTGGCTCGCCACCCCTGCGGAGATCCGGGAGCGCGGCGGCGCGCTTTACGGCGAGCGACGCTACGGCCGCATCTTCGTGGGCCACAACGGTGCGCAGTCCTACTATGCCGTCCGGGGTTTCCGTGGCTCGCTCAGGGTCTGACGCTTCGTTAATCGGAGCCGACCGCATTTTTATTTTGCGACGCTCATAGAGCGCCGCTACAGCGGCGGGTTGCTTATCCGTGCAAGACCCTCCATAATAAAAGGTCACTTTTCCCCGGAATGCCGAAGTCCTTGTCTCAAAAACCCAAAAAGCTGCGTCCCTCCGCAGCATCTTGGCTCTCCCGGTCGATCTCACGGCTGCTTGGCAAGCCGGAAAAATCCGCGCCGAAGCCCAAGCCCGCACGGTCGCATGGCAAGGCCCGGCCGCTCGCACCGACAAAAGCGGAAACGGCACTTCTGGAGTCTTTTGCCGGGCTTTCCCCGGAACACATCCATGTTCCGAAAACGAAGGCCGAGTGCAAAGCGGCGGCTGAAGAAATTCTTGCGGCAGGAGTTGCCGGATTTGATACCGAGGCGAAGCCGACATTCCGGGCTGGCGAGAAAAGCAGCGGGCCGCATGTCGTCCAGTTTGCCCTCACGGACAAGGCGTTCATTTTCCAGCTTCACCGCCACGACTGCCAACAGGTGGCAGCCGAACTCATCGCCTCGGATCGCGTACTGAAAGTGGGCTTTGGATTGAAGAACGATCACGGGCAGATCCGGAACCGCCTGGGCGTCAAACTCCATGCGGTTGTCGATCTCGACCACATTTTCCGGAAGCGGGGCTACCAGCACCAGATGGGGGTGCGCGCTGCCATGGGAGCTGTGCTCAACCTGAGCTTTCCGAAATCCAAGTCCATCACCACCAGCAACTGGGCGGCCAAGGAACTCACCCCTCGTCAGCTCCGCTACGCTGCCAACGATGCATTCGCCGCCTTGAAGATCATGGAGGCACTGGATCTCAAGCCAGGTGAGATGTAGACGCGGTCTGCAACTACCGCATTTGTCATTCTTGCGACGCTTATAGAGCGCCGCTACAGGAGGAGTTTTTCCACCAGGGCGCGGGCGTTCTTGCCGGTGGCGTCTTGGCCTGTGAGGACGCAGGCGAAGGCGACGGTTGATTTATCCGAAGTGACGTATCCGACGAACCAGCCTACGGCGGGAGTGTCTTTGCCGGCTCCGCCGGTTCCTGTTTTGCCGAAGAGGGTGCCGCGAGCAGTCGTTTTGGCGGTCATGATGTCCTTGAGGATCGCGAGGGTATTTTTGGAAAACGGGAGGTCTCCATTGACGAGGCGGCGGATCAGGTCGGCTTGTTCATCCGGCGAGATGAGGATGGGTTTGCGGTCGGGAGCAGGCAGCCAGAACACGTCGTTACCTGAGGAGGTGTCCTCATTTCCATACCCGAGCTTGTGGATCCACCCGTTCATGCGCGCGGGTCCGATTTTCCGGGCGAGAGCCTGGTAGGCCGGCACGCAGGAGAAGGTGTAAGCTTGGCGGAGCGTGAGGTCCTGGTTCCAGTCATCGATAAACCGCTTCTCGCCATCCCATTTGAAAAATGGCTGTTCCGCGCTGGTCAGGATGCCGGTTTCGAGGCCGATCGCGGTGTTCCAGATCTTGAACGTGGAGCAGGGTGGGAGCCTCCTGGCACAGAGGTCCGGGTTATACCGTTCGGCTTCGCCCGACTTGCAGTCGATCAGCGCGAGCGCGCCCTGATGACCCACGAAAGCCTTTGTGAAAGCAGCTTCCGGAAGATGCAGAAGTGCCGCGGCGAGGAGAGCCGGGATCATGCCTTCTTCACGAAGCAGGCCTTGAGGCCGACGGCAATGCCGTCCACCTTGCAGTCGATCTCGTGATCGCCGTCCACCAGGCGGATCGGTTTTGATTTCGACCCGCCCTTGAGCACCTGCGCGCCTTTCAGCGGCAGATCCTTGATGAGGATGACGCAATCGCCGTCGGCGAGGACGTTTCCGTGGGCATCCTTGACGATGCGCTCTGAAGGCGGCTGCTCCTCCTTTTCCCACTCATGCCCGCATGTCATGCACTCCCATTTTTCGGCGTGTTCGAGGATTTCGTTCATCTCGCACATCGGGCAGGCAGGTTTGCTCATGGCGCATCCTAGCCGGTCCCGGCGGCGGGATTCAAGAGTCCGCTTGTCCGCAGATGGCGAGTGCTTGTTCCCGGGTGAGCAACGCTGCGTTTTTTATGAGGCGGCAGAATTCCTTTTTGCTCACATGGTGGTGCAGGCCATCCGCCGATTTGAGGTCGGCGAGCGACTTGTATTCCACCTCCAGGCGTTCGAGGCGGACGATCCGCAGGTAGGCGTCACCGGCTTTCCAGATCTGATTCTGCTCCAGCTTCATTGGTTGGAAAGCCGCGTGAGGACCGGGCGCATCAAGGCGCCTGCTTCGGGAATTCGTGGAGTCCGATCACCGCCCCCTGCGGGTCCTTGATGACGGTGATGCGGCCGACTTCGCCGATGGGCATCACGGGAACGATGACGGTCGCTCCGAGCCCGATGGCATTCGCCAGCGAGGCGTCGGCATCCTCGACGACGACGTAGGGGATCCAATGGGTGGGAGCTTCCGGGTGCATCGGAGCAACCATGCCGCCGACTCCCATCTCATCGTCCTCTCCGTTTTTGAAAATCATATAGGGCGGTGCGCATTCGGGAGCGCCTTTGGGGACGAAGGGAGTTGCCTTCCAGCCGAAGAGCTTTCCGTAGAAATCCGCAGAATCGGCAGTCTTGGTTGAGATCAGTTCGTTCCAGCTGAATTGGCCGGGTTTGGTGCAGGGAGTGTCGCTCATGGGTGTTTTTATGGTTGAAATTTCAAGTGTGCTGTCCGGATGGAGCCGGGCACGACCGCAAGATATCCGGTTATCCGGATTTTTCTCAAGAAAAGTGAAAAATTGTCACTGGCGCGGCGTTGCGATTCGGGCGAGGGTGCACGCCGGAAAACCCATTATGAACGAAAAACTCAAGCTCCTTGCCAAAGATCTCACCCGTGAATTCCCGCGCAGCCCCCGCGAAACGCTGGGAGGCTACGTAATCGCCGCCCGAGCGGTTGACAAGTGCCGTGCGGTGCTTGTCGGCACTGCGGCCGATTATCATTCCGGCTGTCCGGTCGATGACATGTTCCTGAATTTTGCGGAGATTTCCTACGATGCGTTCCGCGATTTTGTGGCGACTGGTGCGACCGATGACGAGATCGCCGCGTGGATCGAAAAGACCGCCAAACAGCGTCCCCGGATCGAAGTGATACGGTGGAACAACGACCTCCGCGGCAAACGGCTTTGTGAGCTGCCCGACGGCGTGCAGGAATACCTTGAAGACTACATTCCGCAATTCGTCCCGCGCAACCGGCCGGTCTACGTCTTCTTCGATGTCTACGACCTCGAAGAAGAGCGGATCTGAGAGCCGCTGATAAAGCGGCCAGCGGCTAGAACGATTTTTGCGGGGCGATTTTCGTCACGGACCCGACCGTCGGGTGGGAGCGGATGATCTCCGAGAACCGGTGGGCTGATGGCTTGAGCTCTCGCGTCTTTGTCTCCGGATTCATGTGGGCGAGCCCGAAGGTTGCCTTGTAACCGTAGTGCCATTCGTAGTTGTCGGCGAGCGACCAAGCGAAGTATCCCCGCACGTCGCTGCCGTCGCGGATGGCGCGCCCGATGGCGGCAAGGTGGTTCTGCATATACCACTCGCGCTTGTCGTCATTGCGGGTCGCGATGCCGTTTTCGGTGATCATCATCGGCTTGCCATAGCGGGTGGCAACGCGGCGGATTTCCTTGTAGAGCCCGTTCGGATCAATCCGCCAGCCCATCATCGTGAAATGCTTTCCGCGCATCGAAGGTCCGGCGAGGAGTGAGATCGGGCCGGGAGCCTGCGAGTAGTAGTAGTTGATCCCGAGAATATCGCAGACGTCGTAGATCCGGTCGAGGTGGTCGGTGTTCCCGTGGATCATTGTGTTATAGATCAGTCCGCCCGGGTCGAGCGGAGCGCGCTCCCACCAGGGAAGGGCTTCGACGCTCACGACCTTCGCCGAGGGTTTGATCGCCTTGATCCGCGCCGCAGCGTCCCGGAACATCCCGGTGCTGGCTTCGATCGCCTTCCAGTAGTGCCCGATGGCGAGCGTCATTGCGGGCGGCCACTGGGCGACGATGTAGGCTGTCGTGATCTGTCCGTTCGGCTCGTTCTGCGGGGCGTAGAACTTCGTGTAGGGAGCTGTCGCCCGGACCATTTTTTCCACATACGCGTTCCAACGCTCGCGTGCCATCGGGTGGAGCCAGTTCGACTGACCCGGGTTTTTCTTGTCGTAGAGCCAGTCCGGGAACGTGAAGTGCCAGAGGCAGACGACCGGCTCGATGCCAAGCTCCTTCAATTTGCGGGCCATGCGGACATATCCGCGGATCGCCTCCTCGTCGTAGACGCCCGGCTTCGGTTCGACGCGCGCCCACTCGATGCTGAACCGGTAGTGGGTCGGGCGGATCTTCTTCAGCGCCTCAAGGTCCTTTTCAAAATCCGTCCAGGTGTAGAGCGCGTTCCCGCGCGGCGGGGCTTTGCCCTGCGAGACGAGCACGTCCCAGTCGGTTGAAAACCATGCCGGCGTTCCCGGCTTCACGGCGGGATCTTCGTATTGGTAGCTCGCCGTCGATATTCCCCACGCGAACTTTTCCGCGGGCTTGGCCGTAGGAACTTTTCCGACTTTCGGTGTCGCGTCGAAGCGGCCGAGCGGATTGATCGGGTTCACGCAGCCTGCAAGAAGGAGGACAGACAAACATGACGCGCCGGAAACTAGCCGAAATGCGATTGGTTTCATTGCGTGGGAAATAACCGAGAGAGCCACCGGATAGGAAGCCGAAACCTCTGTCAGAGAAAAACAATTGCGGCAAGCTGTCCTGTTTTGCCACAATAACCGCGCTTCCCAAGCGACCCCTTGAATACATTTGTGCTGGAATCCGCAGAGAAAGAACTCACGCGGCATTTGCTGAACGGAAAAAGCGTGCGTTCTCCGAATGGTGCGAACCGGGTGCGCCATCTGGTTCATGCCGCCCTGATGTCTCCTGCCAACCAGCGGATGTGTCGTCAATACGGGGTGACTGCCCGTGAACTCGCCCTGGCCTACACGGAAATCGTCGCCGCGATGAAGCAGCCTTTTGTTTCAGGACGGAAGACGCAACTCGCTCCGACGTCCATGTTCTCGAAGCCCGAGGAGTTGGAGGAGTTTCTGAAGGAGATCCACCGGTCGGCGCACGGCCAGACCGCCCTCCAGCGGCACCTTGCGATTGTCGAGTGTGCAAGGCGCCGGGCTCTTCTCTTCGCGGATGCCGCTCCCAAGGAGAGCGTCGAGATCACGCGCACAAATCTTCTCAAGGCCTCGCTCGCATCCAACATGCCGATCTTGCTGGTCGGCGTGATCATCGTGGTCGCAGGAGTTCTTATCGCCGTTTATCTATCCTGAATTTCCCCGACGCGTGATTGCCACGCCGCTCAGCGCGGGTTTTCGTTCGTTGGCGTCTGCAGGGATACCGGGCCGAGGAGACCGGACTCCTGGAGAGGATCGTCTTTTTTCCACAGCCTGTGGGATACGAACGTGAGGCGTCCGGCCGGGCTCGGCTTGCCATCTTTCACCCACTGCGGCCATCCGTCCAGGGTTCCGGCTGCTTTGCGCGTGCTGTCCTCCGGAAGGTTTTCGTCACCGATGAGGCGGTTCGCCCAGAGATTGACGGTTTTGATTTCGAGCACATTGTCACCGGCCTTTGCCGCGCCCGTGATGTCCACGCGGAATGGTGGTTTCCAGAGGGTGCCGAGATCCTTTCCGTTGAGCGAAACCTCCGCGATCACCGCGACTTTTCCCAGGTCGAGAAAGAGGGGCTTGTCGGCAAGATCGGACGGGATGTTGATCGTCTTGCTGTAAACGGCTGTGCCGGAGTAGAAGCGGATGCCGTCCTCCGGGCGTTTGCTCCAGTCCTGGAGGGAAGCGAATTCGACGGGTAGTTCCGGCCCACCCCATTTGGGATCGAAGGACACTTTCCACGGGCCGGTGATTTCCTGAACGGGCCGGTATTCGGTCCAGTTTTTCTGGGAGGAGGGTGAGGTCGGCTTCTTGTCGCGGAAGACCACAAAAAGCGAGCCGCTGGGCTCGAAGCGCAGAGGGACTTTTGTCAGGCCGTCCTTTTCCTCATAGTCCGCTGCTGGTGTCATCCTCCCGGTATCCGGCTGCCACAATTCCGGCTGCCTGCCGCTGGTGCGGAACGTGCAAACCACCTCGACTTCCTGCAATTCCGGGTTGGCGACAAAATAGACGTCCGCCCCGTCGATCTTCTTGTGAATGAACCCGAGATTTGAAGAGGGTTCGAAATCGGGTGGAACATCCAGTTTGGCGAGGGCGCGGGCGGCAATTTCAAGGTCCAGAGTGGAGTCCACCGGTCTCCTTCCTCTGACAGGAGCTTCGCTGATATCGCCCCACGGAGAAACGCCAAGCGTTCCGAACTCACGGGCCTTCGTCCACCGGGGCCCGGCGTTGGAATCGGCTAGCCATCCATCGGGAGCGGATTCTGCGGCTTCCCACGAACCGTCGGTGAAGATTTCCTGGATGCGTCCGTCACGATATTGGATTTTGACAACTGCGAGCAGTCCGGCCGGGCTCGGCTCATCGGTTGTATTTTCCGCCAATACGGAAATGAGGTTCGTGCCTGGTTTGAGCTTTTCGGCGATATGGAATGAGGGTGCCTGCTTGAAGTTGTCCCCGGTGCCGATACGGGCGCCGTTGACCCAGAGCGTGAACTGGTTGTCGGCGGCCATGAGGATGCGGGCGGATTCCACGTCGCCATCCACGTTCACGATGCGTCGGAAACAGCGTGTGCCGGGAGGCATGGAATGTCCCTTTGTGCCATCGTTGAACCAGATCCATTTTGCCTTCGAGAGGAGGTTGGTGGATGTCTCGATATCGTAGGGCGGGAGCGGATTTCCGGCCAATTCGCGGCCCCAGATGACGAAGCCTTTTCCGAACGGCCTTGTCGTGAGTTCGGCGGGAGGTTCGCCTTCGCCCCAGAGTTGGCGGGCGAGAGAGCGGACTTCTTCGTCGCATGCCGGATAATCTCTTAGGCCGGGCGATTTGAGAGGCGGCAAACCAAGGACTGTTGCGCCATCCTTCACGAGATCGCGGATCCTGCCGAGCAGGGCGGGGGTCATCGTTTCCGATTGCGGCAGCACCAGCATCCGGTAGCTCATCCCATCTGGAAGGACGAGCCGTCCGTCTCTGACTTTCATCCGCGAAAGCGCTTCCGTGGGACATCCGTCGAAGTTGTAGCCGGGACGGGTCGAGTCGGGACTCACCGGCGATGAGAATGACTGGGGAGAATTCTCCGTTGCCAAAAAGCAGAGGTCCGCGACGAAAAGCCCCTTTTGCAGGAGGAACTGGCAGCGGGCGAGGTAATCATGCCACGGCTTCGACTGGTTCCACCACGTTTGCGTGCGTTCGTAATGCTGTCCCCATGGCCCCATGCCAATGCCGGGTTGTCTGTCTGGATTTGTCCAAGGTTGGGAGGCGTAGCGATGGAAAACGAACCGGTTGACCCCCTCGCAGAACGCACGGTCGCCGAGCGCCTTCAGGAGTGCCGGGTGGCCGAGCCATCGCTCGTCTCTTGATGCCGTGAACGCCTCGGCACCGAGGATCGGTTTTCCATAAACGTGCGCGGCTGAGGCCATCTCACGGGAGCTGGGATTCAGGTCGGACTTGTTCGGATCGGCCGGCCGCCACCAGAATTCCGACATCGGTTCGTCGGCACAACCCGCAAATCTCATGTTGTCGAAGGGGCCGTTGCCATACGCCTCGATGGTCAGCCGCATGTCGTGCTTGTGTGCGAGTTCGGCAAAATATCCGGCGTAGTTTTCTTGCAGCAGGTCGCCTCCGGTCGCCCTCATGTCCCATAGGAAACGCTCCGAAACTTCCGGACTGTCCACGATGCGGCCGGCGAGGACCGGGAGAAGAGGGAGGGGGTCGTAACCGCGGAGGCGCCGGAATTCCTCACGGAATTTCGGCGTCCAGTTCTGGGAGCCCGTTTCCCAGCTGTCGATGTGAGTGGCGACAAAGGATTTTCCGACAAGCGGCGCGCTGTCGCCAATCACCTTCTCCATGAGGCCGTCAAAATGAACTTTTGTCGCCTCCCGGCTGAACTTGTCGCTTTCCAAACCCCGACCGCTTTCAGGTGCCGGGTGGTTGTCTTTTCCCGTGGTCGTGTGGCCGAATCTCAGGATCGTCCATTCACCGGCGGGCACGTCCCATTTGAGGAGCCCGTCCGCGCCGAGTTTGGCGGTCAGATCGAGGATTTTGTCGCGGAGGATGACGCTGGCTTCCGGCAGGTCCGGATACGATGCGCGCGATGGAATTTCCTCGCGTGTCAGGCCGGATTTGCCGGCGAGTCCGGAGAGAAAGCGGGGCGAGGGAGGGGTCGGGAACGCCAGCACGGCAATGTCGCGGTAGAAATCTTTTTCGGCTTTTGGCTGCGGGAGCTGGACTTCAAACTTCGCGGGCCCGCGTGTCTCCGTGCTGCTCCAGACGACCTTTTGCATGGAGAGTTCCGGAGTGACCCACGGGCCGCCGCTGCCGCACCAACCGGCATCGTTGTTCATGTTGACCTTCAGTCCGAGGCGGGCAGCCTCGCTGCAAAGATGCTTGAACAGGCCCCGCCACTCCGGCCCGCCGAACGCCGCGGGCCCGGTTGGTGTTCCCTGGGCGGTTTCCATGTAGAGCAGCCCGCCGATGCCGACGCGCTTCATGGCTTCGAGGTCGGCCGTGATTCCCTCGCGGCTGAGGTTGCCATCCAACGGGAAATAGTAGACCCACGGCCGCGCGGAATCGGGGGGATTCAGAAATTGCGCGGACAGGCCCTTGCCATCGGCCTCAGCGTTCATCACTCCGATGCTGCAGAGGGCGAGGAGAAGAAACGGGAGCTTTTTCATGAATTGATTCCCGGCGGGTGAAATCGTTGAAGCAACGATGGCTCAGGGAATTTGCAACCTGGTTTCGGTTTGCAGCATCACCGGGCCGAGGAGTCCGGAGTCGGGGAGCTTGTCGTTTTTCTTGTAATGAGTGAAAGACGTCCATGTGCTCCGTTCCGCTTCCGGCAGTGCGGCATCTCCGATGAGGCGGTTCGCCCACGTGTTGACCGCGCGGACGACGAGCTCATTTTTTCCGGGCCGCAATGCTTTCGTCACGTCCAGCCGGAACGGGGGCATCCAGACGATTCCGAGTGGCTTGCCGTTGAGGGAGACATCTGCCAGCTCGCGAACCTCTCCCAGGTCGAGCCAGATGGCCCGGTTGTCGGCCAGCAGTCCGTCGGGCAGTGTGAATTCCTGACGGTATTCTGCCGTGCCCGAGAAAAACCGGACAGCCGGATCGGGGTGGGTATTCCATGGGATGAGGCGCTCGAAAACCTGAGGGGCCGGCTTGGCCGTGCCTTCGAAGCTCACCTTCCACGGGCCGGTCAGGTCCAGCGGTTGAGGCATCGCAGGCACTGTGACGCTTGCTGTTTTGTTCTGCGGATTCGCAAACGCATACTTGCCGGGCACAGACGTCTCCATCACGGCGCTCCCGTCCGTCTGAATCCAAACGTCGGGAAGTCCGGTTGCAGACCCGTTGTCGAGCGGCCACAAGGGGGTTCCGTCACGGGAAACACTCGCAAAGTTTTTCCCTGCGGGATCGGGTCCGAAGACTACGAAAACTGATTCCGACGGAGTGAGTTCGAGAGGGATTTCCGTGCGTTCACCTGCAACGCGGAAGAGCGCAAGTTTCCGGATCGTCCCATTTTCGGGGTTCCAGATTTCCGGCGCACGACCGGCGGTGCGGAATGAGAACGTGGCACTCAGGGGATCGTTGCCGCCGTTGGCCAGGAAGTAGATATCCCGCTTGCCATCCGTGCGGTGGTGCCAGAAAACTTTCGGGTCTTTGGCCGCAGGGATCCACGAGAGATCCGGCTTCACGCCGAGGAGGGCGAGCGCCGCATCCACGGTCATGCCGGTGAGGACGCGACCCTTGCCGACGCGGTGATCCTGATCGGTTCCCCACAGCGCGTTGACATTTTCAAAAAATTCTTTGTCCGACGCCTGGCCTCCCTGCAGTCCCTCCCGGGCGGTTGGCTTCGGACCGAGGATGGTTCCGCCCGCTTCGACGAGTTCGCGGAGTTTTTTCACGGCATCGAGTGTCATGACATTGCGGTCCGGCAGCACGAGCAGGCGGTAGCGCGCGCCGCCGGAGGTAGCGACAATCTCGCCGTTCTCCACCGTGAGCTGCCGGAGGAGGTTTTTTCCGCCCGCCCAGTCGTTGGCGTAGCCCGCGGGAGCGTCCCAGAACATCTGCCGGTTGCCCCAGTCGGCATCCACGATCGATTCGTCGTCACCGATCAGCCGGCAGAAATCCGCGACAGTGCGCCCTTGGCGGAGCATTACCTGACTGCGCGCGATGGATTCGAGCCACGGTCCAGCCTGCTTCCACCAGGTCACGTGTCGGTTGAATGTCGTGCCGTAGTGGTTCATCGTCCAGCCCGGAGCGGGATCGCCGGAAGGCTGGTGGATGTAGCAGTGCATCGTGAACTGGTTGCCGCCAGCCGCCAGAATCTTGTCGCCAAATGCTTTCAGGTAACGCGGGGCCATATTCCAGTTCCCGCTGTTGCTGGTGAAAATTTCGACGGGAGTGACCGGTTTCCCGAGCAGGTGCGCCGCGGAAACCGTGTCGCGCAGCCCGCCGCTGATATTGCCGTTGGAGGTAAAATTCCCCATCGCCCAGGCCTCGCCCGCCGGGATGTCAACGTAGTCGAAATAATCCAGCGGGCGGTGGAGCGGGACCGGGCCCGCGGAGGCTTCCGCCAGGAACGTCAGGCCGTGCTTATTCGTGAGGTCCTGCATGGTGCCGTAGAAGGATTCCGAGACCAAATCCCGGATGGTGTGGCGAAAATCCTCGAGAAACCGCCGGGTCGTATCCGCATCACCCACCTGCTTCGCGCCGAGGACCGGCAGGAACGGGAGCAGGGAGTAGCCGTTGCGTCGCTCGAATTCAGCCGCGAGGTTTTCCGTCCAGTTCTGTCCGCCGGCTTCCCAGCTATCCACGCTGAACATCTTGAGTGCCGGCGAGCCCGGCCCGCCGCCGGTCATGCGGCGCAGCGCCTCCTCGCCGTGGCGGCGGACCAAGGTCGGATCGAACTTGTCCACCTCGTAGCCTTCCCCCTCATCGGTGGAGGGATGGTTTGTTTTTCCGTTGGTGGTGTATCCCATGCGCAGCACGAGCCAATCTCCCGGCGGGGCATCCCAGGAGAGCGAGCCGTCCGGCTTGATCTTCGACGTGAGATCGACGGCAAGCGCCGGGTCGAGCGGTTTGTCTCCGCCCATCAAAAACGGTTCGAACTTCGCAAAGGTTCCCTTCTCCCGTCCAGTCGCGGCCGCCCAGTCATTGAATTCCGGGTAAGTGAGCGGACTGCCTCCGGGAGGAAGCAGGTCGAGTTCGGCGACCCAATAATGCTCGATGCTCGCGGAGGCAAGGATGCGGAAATATTTTCCGGTAACCGCCGGGAAGTCCGCCACAGCGGAATTGTTGCTCTTTTGTTTCGCGGTTGCGATTTTCCGCCAGGTCTTCCCGTCATCAGAGGCCTCCAAGTCAAAATTCATAATACTGTCGGGCCTGAAAGTGAAAAGATTACCGTATGCGAACAGGCGGCCGACCGTGACCGGTTCCGGGTATTCGAGGAGGATTTCACGTTTCTCATTTTTCGCGTTGTCCCGGAGCAGCGTGTTGCTCAGGAGGTCTCCGTCCATCATCTCGCCGGGATTTCCGGTTGCTTTCGGCGCGGTGATTTTCGGTTTTTTGGCGGTCTTGTTGCCCGGGCCGACCGGATACGCCATGACCGCGATGTCCCGGTAAAATCCGCCGATCGTGAACGGCTGCGGGAGCTTGAGCGTCCGCTCTCCGCCGCCCGCGACTCGCGACTCGCTCCAGACAAAAATTTTCATCGACTGTTCCACCGAGTTCCACGGGCCTCCCGCGGTGGATGAACCCGCGCAATCCTGAAAGCTCAGCACCAGACCGAGCCGGGAAGCCTCCTTCTGCAGATGGCGGATGCCTGCGTCGTATTCCTTAGAGAACATTTTGACGTTACCCGTCTTCATGTCCTTCCGGTGCTCGGTGAAAACGATCATCCCGCCCACGCCGGCCGAGGCCAGCGCCTCCAGGTCCGCGGTGATGCCCGCCGGATCCATGAACTCATTTTCAAAAAAGAAAAACACCCACGGTTTGAATGGTGCAGGCGGGTTGGCGAACTCCTGCTGCAGGGTTTCCGCAGCCGCCGCATTGGGGAGCAGGGGAGAGGTTGCGATGAGGGCCGCCAAGGCAAGGGTGGTCCGCCAAGAAAAAGATGAGGGGGTTGGCATTTGATTTTTACTTCAGTTGTTTTTCAATAAAATCCAGCAGTTCCTGACACTCGAAGAAAGATGGGGATACCTTGTGTCCTTCTCCGTCGATGATCTTCACGGAAACCGTCCCGCCGCCCGCCTCGTAGCGTTCCTTGAGGAGCGCTCCGTTTTCCTCATAAGGCACCAGCGTGTCGGCATTGCCGTGGACAAGGAAGAGGGGAATCTTGTTCGCCAGTAACCCCTGCAGGTTGTCGATGGGGTTGAATTTGGTGAGACTCCCGGTCATTTCGGCCTCGGACATCCCGTAATCTTTCAACACGAGTCCTTTGGAATTTTTCATCGGCCAGCTCGACAGATTGCACACCGGGTAGATCCCTGCGAAGGCGGTCATCTTGTCCGGATGCCGCATCGCCCAGGTGAGCATCATCAGTCCCCCACGGCTCTGCCCTAGCAGGACCGGCTTCGGCGAATACCCGCGCCGGACCATTTCGTCGTAAAAACCCGTGAATTTTTCGGTGCTGGCCGGAGAGCCTCGGACTTCGCCGAGATTGATACCGGCCACGCTGATCCCCTGGTCCAGCAGGCGCTGGAAATACCAGGCATGTTCCTGTTTCGGCAGGTTGTTCAACGTCGGCGCATACCAGACCCACGGCTTGCCGACGCCGGGGTTTGGCGCGGCCATGAGGAACGCCGGACTGCCATTGACGTCAAAGCGTTCTGCGGGCAACGGAAGATTTTCGGCCGACTGAACGGGAGTGACGAGCAACCGTGCCAACGCGCCGAATGCGAGTGCCCGGAGGAGATGGAGCTTCATGGATTTCCTTTGATTGGGGTTGGCGACACGGAGAGAACAACCGGGCCGAGCAGGCCGCCGGGGAGCGGGGGGTCTTTCAGGCCGCGGGATGCCCAGGAATGCTGGACCGGAAGGAATTTGTTGGCCAGCCGCCAGTTGTGCCAGGTGTTGGTGACAAGGATCTCGAGGGTGTTCTTTCCGGGTTGGACGAGGTTTGTGATGTCCAGGCTGAACGGGGCGGTCCAGACCATGCCTGCCGGCTTGCCGTTGACAAGCACCTCGGCGAGGTCGTGGACGACGCCAAGATCGAGGAGCAATTTTGAATTTGGAATTTGGAATTTGGAATTCACTTGGAAGGTGGTCTGATAGGAGGCGGTTCCAGCGAATGCGCTGATGCGTTTGTTCTGACTTGCGGACCACTCGAAAAGCTCTGGGCTGGTGATCTCGAATTTCGGCTCTCCCTCACGGGCCGGACGGAACCCGATGCTCCATGGCCCCGCGAGGGTCTGCATGGCCTTGTCGCCGGTTTCCTTCGGCAGCGGCTTGCTGTGGTCGCCATCGGATTGCTTCCGGAAGACGACGAATGTCGATCCGTATGCGGGAAATTCCAGAGGCACTTGGACGGTATCCTTTTCGATCTGATAAACAGGACACGCTTCGATCTTCCCTGTCACCGGGTTCCAGATTTCCGGCTGTTTGCCTGTCACGCGGAACAAGCATTCGGCCCGGTGAGGGGCCTCCTTCCAGTTCGCGACAAAGAAGATGTCCGTGTCACCGTCCTGGCGCTGGTAGTAGTCGAGGAACGGCTGTCCGTCGTCGGGAGTGTAAGAAAACGCGGGGGGCAGGCCTGCGAGGGCGAGCATTTTTTCAACCGGCATGTCGCCGACAATGACCCTGCCTTTGCCGACCGGGTGAATGCCGGGAGAATTCTCCGCGCCGAGTTCCTTGAGGCAGTCGGCGATTTTCGTGTCCGTGTCGGGCGATCCGGTCCATTTGTTCGCCTCCTTCGGGACCGTGCGCAGCCAGACGGTTGCGCCTTCCTTGGCCAGGCGAACAATTTTTTCCAAGACCTCCGGTTCGATGGAGGTATTGGCGACTGCCAGCACGGCATAGGATGCACCGTTTGCCAGTCCGACTCTGCCGCCCGGAAGCACGCGTAACTGCTCGATCAGCAGATCACCGGGAGCCACGTCGCATTTGCCGAGCGAGGTGAGCGAGCGGGATTCGTTCATCTGGATCAGCGCCTGTGTCTCGGGTCCGTCCACATAGAGGATATCCACAACCGGCTTTCCCGCGGTGAGCATGGCCTGGCAGCGGTTCAGGTATGCAAAGAATTCGCCCGCGTATTTCCACCAGGTGATGCCTGGATCGAAGTGCGTGCCGGCGAAATAGACATCGCCCGGTTTGGGCGTCTCCGGGCGCGAATAGGAATAGCCGTGCAGGGTGAGGTTGTTGACTCCAAGGCAATAGACCTCGTCCGCCATTGCTTTGAGCATGGCGGGGAATTCCTTCCAGTGGTCCGCCGTGGTGAACGACTCGAAAGAAACCCGGCCGGAGCCGTAGATGTGTGCGGCGATGACGGCGTTCGGGTTGAAGGCGCGCAGGAAATTCGAATTCTCGACGTAGCGGGAGTCCTTCTTGTCTGGGCGGGCATTCCAGAACTCGCCCATGGGGAGATCGGTCATGCCTTTGAGGCGCAGGCTGCTGAAAACATCTCCTCCCTCGGTCTCCAGCTTGATCCCGTGCTGGTGGCACAACTCGCGGAATTTTCCGTAATGTTCGTCCGCGGTCACCTGGTCCACGGTTTCCACAAAATCATTTTCCACGCGATCGGCCTCCGGCTGGTTCGCAAATTTCTTGCCCGCAAGAACCGGCAGCCAGGGGATGAGGTCGTATTTCCGGCGTTTCTCAAACTGAGCGGGGAAATCGCCCGTCCAGTCGAAGTGACCCAGCTCGACGCTGTCCTCATGGAAAAAATCGAGCGTCTTTCCCACGTGAGGTCCTGCGGATTCCAGCATCGGCACGCCGACTTTGTTGAAGAACATCTCCATGATCGGCGCGCTCATGTGGTCGATTTGGAGGCCTGTGAATCCCGGGGAATCCTGTTTCATCTTCACGAAGTTCGGGACATGTGCGAAGCGGAAGACGGTCCACTTGCCATCGGGGACCGACCAATCCAGCGTGCCATCCGCCCGCACCTTGTCGTCCAGCCGGACCATCGAATCCTTGAGGAGCTCCCCCTTGTCGTTCTGACGGAATGCGAGCACGGCCACCGGTTTGAAGTGGCCCTTTGCTTGATTGGACATCCCCGCGCGCTTGCCCTTCCGGAACTTGTCCGGATCCGGCAGCGCCTTGGAAAACGAGGATGGCCCGGTGACCGGAGTCTCCGACCAGGCAAGCATCTGGGCGCCCATCTCCGGCGTGACCCACGGTCCTCCCTGATACCATCCGTTGCTCATGACCGCGCTGATCTGGATGCCAAGGCGCGCCGCCTCATCCAGCGCGTGGCGGAAGAGCGCGAGCCACTCCGGCGTGAGAAACACGACGCCACCGGACTCGACTGTCGCGCTGTGCGCCGTGGTCATCCCCAGAACCGCCCGCCGGATTCCCGCGTGCTTCATTTCCTCCAGATCGCGGCGGATCCCCTCCTTGGTCACCGTGTTGGCCCAGAACCAGAACACCCCGACCTGTGAATCCGCCGGCAAATCCCCGCTGTTCGGCTTTTGGAAAACCTCCTCCAGAGTTGCGGCTTGGGTGGCGGTGAGAGCCAGTAAGCCTGCGCAAGCAAGGGCCAGATATGTGATTTTTCGATTCATGGTATTCGGATTTTTTGATCGTTCACTGGTGATGCGCCTGCCGATGCGTGGCCATAGCCGGTGACAAATGCCGGCAATCGGGGAGCAGCATATTCTTTGAGAGATGACACGGGGGTAAACAGACAGGGGACATGCCAAAGATGACGTCATTGGCACCTTGGAGTCCATTGCACAATTTGATTTTCATTTTTGCACAAAATGATCAATGATTGTGCTGATTACACCGAGCATTCGGAGTATGGGCAAGCGGCCCGGCCGGGGTTTCAAGTGCAGCCCCGGTTCCCTCCCGCAAGGCGAGCCCTAGGGCTTTGTTTGGGGAGGGAAAACGGTCTGGACGGCCTCGAGGTATTTCAAGCCGTTTTTCGTGTCGGGTTCGAGGTAGCTGCCTTCGGTCCATTCGTTCCAGCAATTAATGTTGAGGATGCGTGGTCCGTTCGGGTTGGCGAGGAGGCGTTTTTTCGTCATTTCCAATGCAGCGCGGAACCGCTCGGGGGTGTTGTTGGCGATCGTGTTGGTGAAGGGATAGCCCGAGGCATCGAACTTGTCGCTCTGGTCGCAGCGCGGGCTGGGATCCCAGCCCATGGTGACGTTCGGGAAATAGGGGACGCCGAACATTTTGTCGGCTTTGTCCCAGTATTTGAAATAGGCATCACGGACGACGTTGTAATCCGTCTGCTGCGCCGGGAGCAGGGCGTGGTGGATCCAGACGTAGGATGTGACCGAGTCGAAGCCGAGGTCACGCACGAGCTTGGCGGAGTCCACCGGAACCTTTTCGCTGGGCAGGACCGGTTGTCCC
>Ga0163199_1000225_pt1 | contig 37166 bp, 50 predicted proteins | sample PL_2010_150m_FD_113537 | JGI IMG/M metagenome (GOLD analysis project Ga0163199, IMG submission 113537) | Freshwater microbial communities from Powell Lake, British Columbia, Canada to study Microbial Dark Matter (Phase II) - PL_2010_150m | ecosystem: Environmental > Aquatic > Freshwater > Lake ...
ACGAAGACTTTCACTTTGAGTTGAGGGAAAGGTTCATGCCTCGCGGTTCACAATGGAAAGCGAAGACTCATTGCCCGCAGGGTCACGCCTACGACGCGAAGAATACCTATCTCACGAAGGCCAACCGGCGCGCTTGTCGTGCGTGCGCGAGTGCCAGAACGCGCAAGCGGCAAATCGAACGGCCCGAGGATGGACGGGCCGCATCGTTGCGTTGGAGGCGGCGCAATCTCAAACGTGCCCGCGCGGCTGACAATCTCCGGATGCTCCAAAGGTATGGTCTGACCCCGGAGAGCTACGCGGAGTTGCTCGACCGGCAAAACGGCTTGTGTGCGATCTGCCTCCGGCGATGTCCAACGGGTCGACATCTAGCGGTCGATCACGATCACACAACCGGCAAAGTGCGCGGTCTCCTCTGCGCCAACTGTAACCGAGGTCTCGGTCTCTTCGCCGAAGATCGCGCGCGCATAGAGCGGGCCGTTCAATATCTCACTCTCACCTGATCCGAGGATCGTATGAACCGCATCTTCATCATCGGTTGGCGGCGGCAAAACGTGAATGCGATCGACCTCACCATCGACGCACAGTTCACGACGCCGAACCCGTTCGATCCGCCGAACATCTTCTCCGCGAATCAGGCGACGACACTCCCGCTCGCGGATCCCGTCTCGAACGATGCCGTCCTCGCGGGAATGCGCGCGGCGTTCCCGCTGGCGACGGTCGAACTGATGCCCGCGCCGGTCGTCGAGGCGCCGCCGGTTGCGGATCCGGTCGTCGCTCCGTAGGTTGGGGGAGTAGGTCACTCCCCAACTTCTTAGGAGCCAGCCGTGCCGCTAACCGCGCATCAGATCCGTCGAAAGGACTTGCTCGCGATGAACTCCGCCCTCGGCGTTCTCGCGAAGAAGACGCTTCCTTCACTCCCCGCCGAACTGAAGGTCGCGAAGCTGATCAAGGCGATTCGCCCGACGGTCGAGGCGATAAACGAAGCCCTCGCCAAGTTCAGCGAAGCGAACTCGAAGGACGATGGCAACGGGAACCGCGTCCCGCTGAACGCGTTCGAGTATAACAAGCTCACCGACGCCGAGCTTGTGAAGGACGAGGAAGTTTCGCTCCCGGATACGCGGATCACGAAGGATGACCTTCCGGCCGCGCTGAAGGGCGAGAAGGGCGACGCGAACCGCGAGATGAACGCGGGCGTGATCGCGGACCTCGGCTTCCTGTTCACGACGCCCGAGGACTAGATGTCCGCCGCCGCGCCAATGGTGCGGCTTCCGACGCGCGACTCCATTCAGGCGGAACTCGCGCGTCGCTCGTTGGCGGAGTTCGTGCGGCAGCAATGGACCGTCCTCGAACCTGAAACGGTGCTCGTCTGGAATTGGCACATTCAGGTGGTCTGCGACCACGTGCAAGCGCTGCTCGAAGACCGTATCCCGAAGCGCAACCTCTTGATCAACGTGCCGCCCGGCACCATGAAGTCGCGCATCGTCAGCGTGTGCACGCCGGCGTGGTGGTGGATCAACCACGGGACTTCCCGATTCATCTTCGCGAGCGCCAATCCCCGCGTGTCCTCCCGCGACTCGATGCTCTGCCGCCAACTCATCGAATCAGACTGGTATTTGCGCAATTTTCGGCCGAAGTGGAACATCGTTTCCGACCAGAACACGAAGCTGCTCTACAAGACCACGCTTGGCGGTTTTCGACAGGCAGTGACCGTCAACGCCAAGATCACGGGCGATCGAGCGGACTATCTCTTCGGCGACGATCTGCTCGACGCGGCCGACGCCAACTCCGTCGCTGCACGCGAGACGACCATCGAATGGCTCGACCACGCATTCCTGAATCGTCTGAACTCGATGACCACTGGCAAGCGGTGCATCATCGGCCAGCGGTTGCATGAAGGCGATCCGTACGGGCACCTCGCCAAGTCGGGCGAATGGGAACGGCTGGTGATCCGTCAGGAATATGAGCCGCCGAAGCCAGAAGGCGCGAAGAAAGACAAGGATGCCATCCCGCCGACATCGCTCGGCTGGACTGATCCGCGCACAACCGAAGGCGAACTCCTCGATCCGGTACGGTTCCCGCGCGACGTGCTGGCCATCGAACGCCGGCGACTCGGTTCGAGCGGCTATGCCGGCCAGCACCAGCAGCAGCCGACCGCCTCGGAAGGTGCGCTCTTCAAGCGACAATACTGGCGCTACTACAAAGCCACACGCGCGGGAGAACTGATTCTACGCGCCGAGCTGCTAAAGATGCTCGGCATCACGCGCATTATCGTTTCGGCCGATACGGCGATGAGCGAGAAGAAGAGCGCCGATAACACGGCGATGGTCGCGTGGGGTGAAGCGCCGGCCATGTTCTACCTGCTCGATCTCTGGATGCAGCAGGTCGAGGCGCCCGAGGCAAAGAAACAGATCGTCACGTTCTCGGCCAAGTGGACGCCGACCGCCGTTGTCATTGAGGGTGGCGGGTCCCATTCAGGCAAGATCATCTCGCAGGAATTGCGGCGCGAAACGCGGCTTCCCGTAATTGAGATTCCGAATGTGACGGATAAGATCGTGCGCGCGAACATCGTGCTGCCGACCGTCGAGGCGGGCAATGTGTCGCTGCCGGAAGACCTCGACTGGACGGCCGATTTTGTGGATCGCATGGCCGCCTTCCCGAAGGGTCTCCACGATGATGACACCGACGCCTTTGACATCGGGCTCGAATACCTGATCATGGGCGGTGGCGGCATGGGAATGCTCGACTATATGCGCGAGGAGGCGGAGCGCATCGAACGCCGGAAGCGTGGCGAGCAGGTGGAATAGACGCACCGAACGGTGTAGGTTGGGGGCAGACTCTCGGGAGGTGGCGCGATGGCTCGGGGCACCGGCGGGAAGGAAACGGCGATCACGCCGACAGTCGTTTCGCGCGCAGCAGGCGCCATCACGGGAGCCGTGCGCGGTGCCTTCGACGGGTGGTTTGGCCCCGGTCGACCGCTGACCGCCATCGCGCCGGAGCAGGTCGCGGGGCGCGGCTACGACTATCCGTATGGCATCAATCTCACCTACACGCCGCGACAGGAGCAGGGACAGGAAAACGTCGGCTTCCCGATGCTCCGTCGGTTCGCCGAGCCGACGCAGGGTGGCCTTGATCTGTTGCGCCTCGCGATCGAGACGCGCAAGGATCAGATGGCGTCCCAGAAGTGGCAACTGCGTGGCCGAAAGAAAGACGACGATGGAGGGGACAAGGCGCGCGCCGTGGAAATGCTCATGCGTCGCCCGGACGGTGTGAACACCTTTCACGGTTGGATGCGCCAGATCCTCGAAGACCATCTCGTCATCGATGCCGTGGCCATTTACCCGCGCACGGCAGGCGGCCGGCCGCTCTTTGAGGTTGTGGATGGGGCGACCATCAAGCGCGTGATCGATGAGGGCGCGCGAACGCCGCTGCCGCCGCTCCCTGCCTATCAGCAGGTGTTGAAGGGACTGCCGGCGGTCGATTACACCACGACCGAACTCGGGTACTATGCCTACAACCTGCGGTCGAATCGCCTCTATGGCATGTCGCGCGTCGAGCAGGTGATTGGCATTGTCTCGATCGCGCTCAATCGCCAGCTCTCGGTGCTTTCCTACTACACCGACGGCAACGTGCCCGACGCGTTCATTGGGGTGCCGGACACGTGGAACCCTGATCAGATCCGCCAGTTTCAGCAGTATTGGGACGCGCTGCTCGCCGGCAATGTCGAAGACCGGCGCAAGGCGCGATTCATTCCCGGCGGAACAACCATCACGTTCGCGAAGCCGGACTTGCTGAAGAACGAGTTTGACGAATGGCTCGCGCGGATCATCTGCTTTTGTTTTTCGCTCTCGCCGGAGGCATTGGTCAAGCAGACCAATCGTGCCACGGCCGAAACCGCGAAGGAAGCCGCGACCGAGGAAGGACTAGAACCGATGAAGCTCTGGTTCAAGGATGTGGTCGACGATCTGCTCGATCGGATGGGCGCGGCGGAGCTGGAATTCACCTACTTGGACGAAGAGATCCTTGATCCGATGGTGAAGGCGCAGGTGATCCAGATTTTCACCGGCAACAAGCCGATCATCAGCCTGAACGAAGCGCGACGCATGGCGGGCCTCATTCCCGCCACGCCGGCCGAGATGGAAGAGATTCGACCGCCCGCACCAGAGATCCCGCCGCCCGGCACAGAGGAACCGCCGAAGAAGCCGGGCGCCAATGGTGAAGTCGTTCCCTCGAAGGACAAGGCGGAGAAGCGTCATTCCGCCGGGAGGACACTTCCCCGACTCGACACAAACACCAAGCTCGACCGCCGCACGGAAACGGCTCTACGCCGCGCTGCCCGAAAGTCCCTGACCGCCATCCGTCGCGCGATGCTTGCCGCGCTCGCCGATCGTCGCTCGGCGACGAAGCTCGCGAAGGCAGATCTCGGCGAGGATGATATCCGGCGTCTCTTGGCGGCGCTCACGCCGGCGCAATTGAAAGCGCTGCGCGACGCGATCGAGGACGCAGCAGCCAGCTACGCCTCGGAGCGTGCGACCGCCGCGATGTTCCACGTCGAAGATCTGGTGCGCGGAGACTTCGACGCCCTGCTCGAACAGGCCAATCGCGATGCTGTGGCGTGGGCGAGCGATCGTGCCGGCGAACTGGTGACCGAAGTCACGGAAAGTACGATTGACGGAATCCGTGAATTGGTGACCTCCGCGATCGACGAAGGCGCGACCGTATCGGATCTCGCCGATCATCTCAGCGATGCGTTCGAGTTCAGCGACGCACGCGCCGCCGTGATCGCGCGCACCGAGACCAGTTTTGCCGAGAACGCCGGGACCTTGCTCGGCTGGCGGCGATCGGGCGTCGTTTCCGGCAAGGTCTGGCTCGTCGGGGACGCCGAGGTCTGCGATGAATGCGACGCACTCTCGGACGTCGAAGTGCCCCTTGACGCCGACTTTCCGAACGACGGTGGCGATGGACCGCCACTCCATCCGAATTGCCGGTGCACGACGGCGCCGGTAGTCATCGACCGCAGCGACGAAATCGGCGCCGAAGGCGAGTAGGGCATCGCTCCACGCATTGCGCGGACGGGCGGCGCTTATATCTTCGGGGAAGTGGAAGGAGGCGCGATCCGGGGGATGTGATGCGGTTATTCGGCTCAATCGAGAAGATCGAGGAACAAGATGACGGGACCGTGAAGGTCTTTGGCGTCGCGTCCTCGGAAGCCGAAGATGCCGATGGCGAAGTGATCCTCGCGTCGGCCATGAAGGAAGCCATCCCGGACTACATGACCTTTGGCGCGGTGCGCGAAATGCATCAGCCGAACGTCGCTGCCGGGACCGCCATCGAAGCCGATGTGCGCGCGGACGGCACCACATGGTTCGGCGCACATATCGTCGATCCGCTGGCCGTGAAGAAGGTTCTCGCCCGCGTCTATAAGGGGTTCTCCGTCGGCGGGAAGGTCACCAACCGCGACCCCGCGCACAAGAACATCATCACCGGAATGAAGCTCTTCGAGATCTCGCTTGTGGATCGCCCGGCGAATCCGCAGGCGGTCTTCTCGCTCGTGAAGTTCAGTGAGCCAGATACAGGAGACGAAACGATGCCGCGTCCGCGCGTGAAGACTGCTGATGGCGACAAGGTCAAGAAGGGCATGTGGGATGTCTCGCAGCTCGCGAGCCTTCTTGGATCGCTGAACAGTCTGAGGAGTTCGACCGAATGGGAGGCGCAGAACGAGGGCGACAGTTCGGCCGTGCCGGGCAAGCTGCGCGACGCCGTCGAAGCATTGGGGACGATCCTCGTCGAGATGGTCGCCGAGGAGACCCGCGAGCTGAACGAGGAAGGGCTGGCCCTCGCTGCCAAGGTTGAGAAGGGCGCAGATGCCGCCGCTGGCGAAGGTGCTGAAGCTGGCGCCGCCACCGATGATGCGGCGGCTTCGGCCACTGTGACTACCGCAGCCGACGCGGAGAAGGCCGCCAGTGAGGCTGCCGCAGCTTCGGCGGCATCGGCTGGCACGGTTACCGAGCCCGTGGAGAAGAAGGGCGCCAAATTCTCGGCCTCTGCGCGGAAGTCGCTCACCGACATTCACGCGATGGTCAAGAAGTGCGACGACATGATGAAGGGACTCGGCTATGACCAGACGGACGACGAGGCCGAGAAGAGCGCGATAGTGGAGGCGGAGGACGTGCTCGCCAAGGTGACGGCCGTCACCGCCGAACGTGACACGCTCGTGAAGGCGATCAAGGAACAGGAAGGTCGGATCGTCGCGCTTGAAGCCGAGGTGAAGGCGTCCAACGACAACCTGAAGAAGCTCGCCGACGAGTCGGATAAGCTCGTCGAATCGCTGAAGGCGAAGGGCGTCCTGAAGGTCATCGGCAAGGGCGAGGACGTCGTGGCGCCCGAGACGACCGTCGCCGATGGTGGCGCCGGCGCAGATCCGATCGAAGCCATGAAGAAGGTTCACCGGGGCGGCGGAAGGATGATCTTCGCGCAGCCCGCCGGCGCGTAAGCGTCGAATGATCACTCTGAAGGAGACCAGACGATGAACATCGAAAAGACGCTCGACGCGCTGAAGAAGGCGCAGGCGAACCCGCTGACTGCCTCGCTGACGAAGGCGTGGTCGGTCGGCTCCGGCCTCGTCAACTACGACCTGCAGGCGCCGGCCCTTGCGCTCTACCCGTGGGGCGAGATGTTGACGCCCTTGCGCAACGAGATCACCCGGGTCAAGGGCGATGGCGACACGGCGACGCGCTGGAAGGTGATCACCGGCATCAACACGACGAAGCTCCCGGTCGGCCTTTCCGAAGGCAACCGGGGCGGCGTGCTGACGTCGACGCTCGCCAACTACACGGCCGCGTATGTCGGCCTTGGCATCGAAGACAACGTCACTTTTGAGGCGGATTATGCCTCGGAGGGCTTCGATGACGTGCGCGCGCGCGCCGTGGAAGGCACGCTCCGCTCGCTCATGATCAGCGAAGAGAAGATGATCTTCGGCGGCAATTCCTCGATCGCGCTCGGCACGACCCCGACGCCCTCGCTCAGTCAGGCGACGACCGGCGGTGCACTCTCCGATGGCACGTTCAAGGTCGTCTGCGTGGCGCTCAGTCACGACGGATGGGACCGCGCGACGGTCGCGGCCGGTGTGGTGCAGACCATCGTGCGCACGAACGCAGATGCGACATCCGATACGATCAACGGCGGCACGGCGCAGCAGTCCGCGATTGCCTCGATCACGGTCAACGGCGGCGGCACGACGCAGGTCGTGAAGGCGACGGTGACGGCGGTCAAGGGCGCAGTCGCGTACGCGTGGTACATTGGACCGGACGACACCCACCAGTACCTCGCCGCGATCACGACGATCAACTCGTACGTCTTCACGGCGACCCCGGCGAACACGTTCCAGAACGCCGCATCGCTCACGGCAGCCGACTACTCGAAGGACAACACCTATTCCTTCGATGGTCTGCTTTACCAGACCGGGTTCGCAGCGGCCGGCGCGTACTTCGTGCAGATGGCGACGGGTGTCGCGGGCACGGGAACGCCGCTCACCTCGGACGGCGCCGGTGGCATCGTCGAGATCAACACGATGCTGAAGTCCTTCTACGACAACTACCGCCTGTCTCCGGACACGCTGTGGTGCAATTCGCAGGAGATCGTGAACATCTCGAACAAGGTGATCGCGGGCGGGGCGGCCCCGCTCTTCCGCTTCAACATGGACGCGAAGACGGAGAATCTGTCGATCGTGGCCGGCGCGGTGGTCGGCTCCTACCTGAACAAGATCACCGGCCAGTTGGTGCGGGTGCGCGTGCATCCCTTTGCGCCGCCCGGGACGATTCTCGCCTCCTCGAAGACGCTGCCCTATCCGCAGAGCGGCGTGACCACCGTCGCGGAGATGAAGACGCGGCGCGAGTACTATCAGGTCGAATGGCCGCTGAAGACCCGGAAGTACGAATACGGCTGCTACGTCGACGAGACGCTGGCGGTGCGGTTCATTCCGGCCTTCGGCGTGATCACGAACATCGCGAACGGCTAACCGCCGGGCACGATCACGGAGCGATGGGCGGGCGTCGGAGGCGATAGGCGTCTCTGGCGCCCGTCCGCACTTTCAGGGAGGAGCAGGTCATGGCCCGGATGAAGCTTGAACAGAAGGGCGGCTCGATCTCGCATGGCGGCGAAGAATTCGCGGTGGACGCGCAAGGCTTCGCGACCGTGCCCGCCGAGGTCGTGCAGGTCTTCGTGGCCTCGCATGGCGCCGTCTCGGTGGCCGATGACGATGGCTTGGTGCAGTCCGCGCCGGCGCCGGTCGCTGATGGTCAAGAAGGCGAAGTGCCGCAGGCGCCGGTGGCTGAGACCGAGGGTTGATTCCGTGACCGACGTTGTGCCAGACGACGGCCTGCTGACGACGGTCGGGAACGTCAAGAACTACCTCGGCATCACGGCGGCCACGGATGACGCGCTGCTGCAACGTCTCGTGAATGCGGCCTCCGCGTGGATCAAGCAGTTCTTGAATCGTGACATCGTCTCGCGCACCTACAGCGAGATCCGGGACGGCACTGGCGGCAATACGCTGGTGCTCGCGAACTATCCGGTGACGGCGGTCGCCTTACTGCAGCTCGGCGCCCCAAACGTCGCGAAACACACCTTGGTCGAGGGCACGGATTTCGTGGTAGGCCCCGATGGGTTGATTCGGGTGTTCACCTGCGCATTGCCGCGCGGCATGGCAAACATCACGATCAACTACACGGCGGGCTTCGTGCAGGTGCCAGCGGATATCGAACAAGCCACGGTTGCGCTGGTGGCATGGCGCTACAAGGAGAAGGAGCGCATCGGACAGTCGTCGAAGACGCTCGGCGGTCATGAAACGGTCGCGTTCCAGACGAAGGACGTGCCTGAGGACGTGAAGACCTCGCTCGCCAACTGGAAGAAGGTGACGCTCGTATGATCGAGATCGAAGGCCGTGTCGTCGGCTCCGAGGCCGTGGTGGGCCGTCTCGCGACGGCCTCGGATCGCATTCGGGCGCGCATCCGCACGGAAGTCGACCGGCTCGGCATCGAGTTGCAGGGCAAGGTGCGCCGGGAATATCTCACGGGTCAGTCGCTCCACGTGCGCAGCGGGCGCCTTCGTGCCTCGATCAACGAACGGCTGGTCGACACGGGCTCGACCATCGAAGCGCGCGTCGGCACCGCCGTCCCGTATGGCCGATTCTGGGAGCTTGGATTCACCGGCGTCGAAAATGTGCGCGAATTCGTGCGGCGGCAGCGGCGCAGCGATGTGATGGTCTCGAACATCAAGAGCCAGAAGTCGCGGCGCATCGCGCAGGGCATCGAGTTCGTGCGCGCGCACCAGCGCCACGTAAACGTCGCGCCGCGTCCCTTCCTGAAGCCCGCGTTGCTCGCCATGCGACCCAAGGTGCTGGAAATGCTGGCCCTCGCCTTCAAAGCGGACACGGTGTTCTGATGGCCGCCCAACGGGAAGCGATCTTCGCCGCGCTCTTCGCGCGCCTGCAGGCCCGCGTGACCGGGGTCAAGGTCTTCTCGCGGAAACTCACCAGCTTCGACGATGTCGCGGCGGCCGACCAGCCCGCCGTCTTCCTCGTGAAGGGCAACGAGGACCCGACGCCCAAGCAGGGTTTTCTTCCGCTCTGGAAGCTGCATGCGGATATCGTGGTCTTTTGCCGGAACGATGCGAGCCCGGATGCGCCACCTTCGGTGCAGCTCAACGATCTGCTCACGGACATCGAAGCGGCGCTGGAACGCCAGCCCTCGGAAGGGCCCATTGCCGACGCCCCGTTTCCAAACACGCCGGGCGGCTCTAGCTTTGGAACGTCGCTTGGCGGGCTCTGCTCGCATTGCTGGATTGCCGGAACGGTCGAGGTTGGGGAAGGCGCGATCGGCGATCAGGCCATTGCGATTATCCCGATCGAGATCCTTACCACCGCATGAAGGAGGAACCGATGGAACGGGGCACTGATGGTCCGGCGGGTGATGCTGCAGTATCGGCACCGGTCACCAAGCCGTCGAACGGCCCGCAGGACAACGCTGCCCGCGTCGTCGATGCGTGGTTTTCCGATCTCGTGTTGAGCGTCGGCCCCTCGCTGACGACGGAAGCATTCAACAAGATCACGGTCGCGAAGGATACCTTGAAGTCGGCGCTCGCCGCCGCGCTCGCCTGACGGCGAAGGAGGATCGATGCAGTACAACTTCGGCGTCGGTTTGCTGACGCTCATTCCCGCCGGCTCGAATCCGACCCCGCAACAGGTCGGCATCCTGCAGGACGTCACGCTCGATATCGCGGTGGCCTCGAAGGAGCTGTATGGCTCCTACCAGTTCCCGATCGACGTCGCGCGCGCCGCCGGCAAGATCTCGGGCAAGGCGAAGTTCGCCGCCATTCGCGGTTCGATGATCTCGAACCTGCTCGGCGGCTCCTCGATCGCGACCGGCGCAACCTACGCCTCGCAGAACGAGATCGGCACGATCCCGACGCCCTCGGGGCCGTATACCATCACGGTGACGAACTCGGCGACGTTTGTCGAAGATCTCGGCGTCTTCGACACGGTATCGGGCGTCTTCCTGACGCGCGTGGCGAGCGCGCCGGCGACCGGCCAGTACAGCGTCGCGGCCGGCGTCTACACCTTCGCGGCGGCCGACACCGGGCACCTCGTGTGGATTTCGTACTCCTACACGGCGGCGACGGGCAAGACGGTCACGCTGACCAACCAGTTGATGGGCACGGGCAACACGTTCTCGCTGTCGCTCTTCAACTCGTTCCGTTCCATGAATTCCGGCATCAAGCTCTTCGCCGTGCAGGTGCCGAAGCTGTCGTACGCGCTGAAGAACGAGGACTACACCATGCAGGATCTCAACTTCGACGCGTTCGCCAACGGCGCGGGGAAGGTGCTCGAACAGTACACGGCGGAGTGACGATGTCGCCCACGCCGCAGTTCGAAGGCGTCAAGGTCAACGCCGGGGGGCGCGAACTCGTTCTCCCGGCGCTGAACTTGGGCGCATTGAAGAGGCTCCGCGAACAGTTCAAGGTGATCTCGGGCATCGATCCGGCCACGCAAGGGGCCACCCTGACGGACGCACAAGTCGATGCGATGACGGACATCATCCTCGCATCGGTGCGCCGCAACTATCCCGAGATCACGCGCGAGGAGATCGAGGAGCTGGTTGACCTCAACAATCTGCCGAGTGCGATCGAAGCGATTCTCGGGCAGAGCGGATTCGCGAAGCGCACGCAACCGGGGGAAGCGGGAAGTCCGTAGAGGAGTTGGATTGGAGCGCGCTCTACGGACTGCTGATCACGGGGACGGGATGGACGTTGCCCGTCGTCGATGCGCTGACGATGGCCGAAGCGCTGGACTTGCTGAACTACTGGACGGACTTCCCGCCCGCGCACATCGCGATCCGAGCGCTTGCGGGAACGAGCAGCAGTGCGGCGCCCGCCGAGCGACCCGTGCCGATCGATGAGGCAGGCATGAAGGAGCTGGTGAAGATGTTCGGGTAACCGGAGCGACGATGGCAGACGACAATATCGAACAGAACATCCTCGTCCGCATCGTCGCCCAAATCGACGGCCTCTTGGGCGGCATGAAGGGCGCCGCCGCCGGCGTGAAGGAAACGACGACGGAGATGAAGGCGAGCCTGTCGTCGCTCTCGACCGTCGTCGACTCGGTGAAGAAGCCGTTTCTCGCGCTCACCGCACTGCTGGCTGGCGGAAAGATCTTCAAGGATGCCATCAACGCGACGCAGGAATGGACCTATTCTTCGGTCCTCCTCGGTCGCCAACTTGGCATCACGGCCGAAGATGCCTCGGTCCTGAAGGTCGCCCTCGACGATATCTACGTGTCGAGCGAGAGCTACAGCCATGCCGTGCAGATGATGACGCGCAACATCGCGGCCGGTGGCAAGGGCTTTGAACGGCTCGGCATCGATACGAAGGATGCGAACGGCAACCTGAAGTCCTCGGGCGCGCTGATGACCGAGGTGCTGGCGAAGCTGAACGGCCTGAAGGAAGGCACTGATCGCAACGTCGCCGGCACGGCAATCTTTTCGCGTTCGTGGGGGGAAGCGTCGAAGCTCCTGAAGCTGAACGCCACGGTGATGGAGGAGGCGCGACAGAAGGCCGAACGATTGAATCTCATCGTCGGGCAGGATGCGGTCGAGGCCAGCATGCGCTACAAGGCCGCGATGCAGGAACAGCATGACATCATGGAAGGCTTGCGGATCACGATCGGCAAGAATCTTCTGCCGATCCTCACCGCACTCTCCGAGTGGATGTCGCAGAGCGGCCCAACCGCGATCGAGGCCGCCTCGAACGTGATGAAGGGATTCGTGCAGGTGATCTATACCCTGCAATACGCCCTGAATCAGGTCGGCAACATCCTCGTCGGCGTCGGCGCCTTGCTCTTCGATCTCGGCAGCACCTTCGCCAAGGTGATCGACAACATCGCCCGGGGGAACATCGTCGGCGCGTTTGCTGCCGCCTCTACCGGCGCGAACAACCTGAAGGCGGACTGGACGGCAGCGCTCGCGACGATGAGCGCCGATACCGACGCGCTGGTCAAAAAGACGAACGAGCTGTGGAACCCGGCCAAGCGCGCCGCCAAGATCGAGAATCCCGGCACCGATACGTTCGACCCCGATAAGGGCGACCAAGACAAGATCCTGCAGAAGTTCAAGCTGCAGCTCGAAGAACTGAAGGCGAAGGAAGAAAACTGGTTCACGTGGAGCGAAGCACGGGAACTCGCTTTCTGGCGCGAGAAGCTGGCGGGCGTGAAGAAGGGCACGGCGGCCTACGCGGCCGTGCTCACCGAGGTCAACCGGCTGCGACGCGAGATTCAGACGAAGGAAAAGGAAGAGCAGAAGAAGGTCGACGACGAAATGAAGGGCCTGATGGAAGATGCGGTGAAGAGCCGCGAAGCCATCTTGCTCGAAGGACTGACGCTTGAAGAAGGCGTGGTCGCTCAACGCCGCGCGTCGAATGAGATCTCGGCCGAACAGGAAATCGCGGCACTCCTCGCCATCGAGAATCGGAAGTACGAGATCCGGCGCGAGGCACTGCTGGCGCAATTGCAGATCGAGCATCTGACGGCGCTGCAGATCCAGCAGCTTCACGAACAGCTCGATCTCCTCGCCGCACAGCACGCAACTGCTTCGGCCGGGATCGCTGCCAAGGGCATGAAGGACATTTCGAAGGAAGCGGCGGCGCTCTTCGGTCCACTCACCAGCGCGTGGAATTCGGCCCTTGCCGGCATGCTCGCGAACACGAAGTCCTTCTCGCAGGCGATCGGGGAAATCTGGCTCGGGCTTGGGCGCACGCTCGACAAGATGATCATGGACAGCCTGAACAACTGGATTGCCGGTGAGGCGAAGAAGCTCGCAGTCTACGTGGCCGGCAAGCTGAAGATGCTGACGGTGCACACCGCCACGAATACCGCCGCCGCCGCGTCCACCGCTGCGACCGCGACCGCGCAAGTGGGCTCCGAGGCGGCGGTAGCCGGCGCCGGTGCGGCGGCCTCTGCCTCGGTCATTCCCGGCATCGGCTGGCTGATTGCGATCCCGGCCGCACTGGCGGTCATCGGATCGGTCATGGCCATGCGGCACTCGATCGCCTCGGCCGCCGGCGGATGGGGCAACATCCCGAACGACCAACTCGCGATGGTGCACAAGAACGAGATGGTGCTTCCCGCACCGCTCGCCGGCGCCGTGCGCGACATGGCGAACCGAGGTGGCCCGAACGGCGGCCAGATGACGGTCAACATTTCAGCGATGGACGCTGCCAGCTTCCACGACTTCGCCAAGCAGAACAAGGCCGCATTCGCGAGCGTCATCCGTGATCTCGTGCGCAATGGCGCCCTGACGCCAGCGAGAACCTGATCCATGCCGACGCCCACGTTCCCGACCTTCCCGGGCCTCCGGATCGAAGTGCACCGCCGGCCGGTCTTCTCGACCGGCATTCAGGTGTCCGCCAGCGGCAAGGAACTGCGCGCCTCATGGTGGTCGACGCCGCGCTATGAGTACGACCTCACCTTCGAGATTCTCCGCGAGGACTCCTCCTTCACGGAAGTCTCGACCTTGCTCGCGTTCATCGCCGCGCGGCTCGGCGCATACGACTCCTTCAACTTCACGGATCCATACGACGCCTCGACGGTCCTCTGTCGATTCAAGCAGGATAGCTTCGACTTCGCGCGGATCGTTGACAAGAAATGGGAACTTCGGACCCTGACCCTGATCTCGCTAAAGTGAAGACCGCTCCCGGCGCCCTGATCTCGCTCTTGAACGGAACGAATAAGTTCCTCATGGCGGACCTTTACACGATCACGCTCTTCGACGGGACGGTTCTCTACTGGACGTCCGCCGATACGGCGATCGTGTATCCGCCCGCCGGTCAGTCGTACGCGTGCGCGACCGAGGCCGGGACAACGGTTCCGCTCGTCAAGCGCGGGCCGACGAAGACGATCGTCGGGCTCGAAGTCGATGAACTGGAAATCACGCTATCGCAAGGCGCCGGTCAGGTGCTTCTCGGCGGACTTCCGCTCTCGCGCGCGGCGGCGAATGGGATCTTCGACGGCGCGAACATCGTCGTGACGCGGGTCTTCATGGCGACATGGGGCGACACGACTCCGGGCGGCGTCGTCCTCTTCTCGGGCGCCGTTGCCAGCGTCGAGCCGACGTCGACGACGGTGAAGCTCAACCTGAAGTCCGACCTCGATCAGTTGCTCGTCGCGATGCCGAGGAACCTCTTCTCGCCCGCTTGCACTCATGCGTTGTTCGACGCGGGATGCTCGCTCACGCGCGCGAGCTACGTCGTCACTGGCACGATCGCGGGCTCGCCGATGCCGACGGCGAACGCCTTCGCGACGAACCTCACGCAAGCGGATGCGTACTTTCAACTCGGCGTCCTGATCATGACAAGCGGACCGGCCAGCGGCGCGCGGAGTGCGGTGAAGACCTACCTCAATGCGGCGGGCGCGGTGACGCTGGCGTTGCCGCTCTCGGCGGTGCCGGTCGCGGGGAACACGTTCTCGATCGTGCCGGGATGCGACAAGACTCAGGCGACCTGTCTCGCCAAGTTCGCGAACCTCGTCCACTTCCGAGGCTTCCCCTTCATCCCGAAGCCGGAGTCGGCGCGATGATCGAGGCCGTGATCCGGGTCGACGTCGAGGCGCTCGTCCGCGCGGCGATCGTCGCCGAGGCGCGGTCATGGCTCGGGACGCCGTATCATCACATGGCGCGCGTCAAGGGCGCGGGCGTCGATTGCGGCCAGTTGCTCGCGGCCGTCTATGAGAACGCGGGCGTCACGCCGCACGTCGAGCCCGAGTCCTACTTCCCCGATTTCATGATGCACCGGGACGAGGAGCGGTTCCTCGGCTACGTCGAACGCTACGCGCGACAGGTGTTCAATCTCGAACCGCTTCCCGGCGATGTCGCGCTCTTCCGGTTCGGCCGCGTGATCAGTCACGGCGCGATTGTCATCGCATGGCCGGAAGTCATTCACGCCTACATCGACACCGGCGACGTGACGCTCGACAACATCGAGACGAACCTTCGGCTCCGCGATCGTTTCGTCGGGATCTGGACGGTCTTCGGGGGAATCGCCTGATGTCGGGTCTCTTCGGCGGGAAGAAGTCCGCGTCGATCGAGGCGCCGACGCTGGCCGGGATCCAAGTCCAGACGTCGGCATACGGCGGCGTCGTGCCGATCGTGTACGGGACCGCGCGCCTCTCGGGGAACGTGATCTACCTTCCGGATAGCGACTTCGTCGCGATCGCGCACAAAGACAAGCAAGGCGTCGGGAAGGGCGGCGGCTCGGTCACGCAAACGAGCTACACCTACGACGCGACGCTGATTCTCGCCTTGTGCGAAGGGCCGATCGCCGGAGTCAATCTCGTATGGGCCGATAAAGATCGCCTGACCTCCGGGCTCGCGAGCTATGGCTTCTCGCTCTTCACCGGGGCGCGCGGTCAAGCCGTCTGGACGTATCTCTCCTCACATCATCCGTCGGACGCGATCGCCTACTCGGGGACGGCCTACGTCGCCGCCGCGCCGATCCATCTCGGGTCTACGGCGTCGCTGAAGAACTTCGGCTTCGAGGTTCAGGGCTTCAACATCATCGGCGGCGGCATTCAGGACGCGCATCCGGCCGACATCATCCTCGACTTCCTGACGAACGTCTACTTTGGCGCCGGTTGGAACGGGGCGCGCGTCGCGAATATGGCGATCGGTCCGGATGGCACGGCCGCATCGAGCTACCGGCAATACTGCACGGCGGCGACCTTCTTCCTCTCGCCCGCGTTCAAAGATCAGCGGCCCGCCTCGCAACATCTCCGCGATCTCCTCGACGCGACGAACGCCGACGTGATCTTCAGTCAAGGCGTCCTGAAGGTTCTCGCGTACGGCGACGTGCCGCAAACCGGGAACGGCGTCACCTTCACGCCGTACACGACGCCGATCTATGACCTCACCGACGACGACTTCCTCGTCGACTCCCCCGGTCAGGATCCGATCACGGTCACGCGTCCGCCGCTTCGCGACACCTTCAACGTCTTGCCGGTCGAGTTCGCCGATCGCGCAGGGGACTATAACCCGAACGTCGTTCAGGACGTCGATCCTGTCGACGCCGATCTCTACGGCATTCGACAGGGCGCGACCGCCGCGCTTCATGCGATCACGGCGCAACCGATGGCGCTCGCGATCTCGCGGATCCGCGCGCAACGGTCGCTCTACGTCCGGAACGTCTACACCTTCCGCCTCGGCTGGAAATACATTCTTCTCGATCCGATGGACCTCGTCACGCTCACCGAGCCGACGTTCGGCCTGACCGCGAAGGTCGTCCGGATCCGGGAGATCGTCGAGGATGATCGCGGCACGCTGACCGTCACGGCCGAGGAGTGGCCCTTCGGCGTGGCCTCGCCGACGCTCTACGCGACACAGACGGGCGACGGCGGCACGCCGAACACGGCGGTCGATCCCGGCAACGCGGCGGCGCCGTTCATCTTCGACGTGCCCGCGCTCTACGGCAAAGAGAACGCGGCGACGGCGAACCCGCAGGTCGGCATTGCGGCGGCGGGCGGGAAGTGGTTCGGCGGTTGTGATGTCTACGTCTCGGGCGACGGCGGCACGACCTACGCGCTCGCGGGCACGCTGAACGGCAAGTCGCGCTATGGCGTGACGACGTCGGCGCTCGCGGCCGGGGCGAGCTTCGACACGACGCACACGGTCGGCGTCGACCTCACGATCTCGGGCGGCGCGCTGGCGTCGGTCTCGGACGCGGCGGCGCAATCACTCCTCCCCTTGTGCCTCCTCGATGGCGAGTTGCTTGCTCCGGCGACGGACGCGCTGACGTCGGCCTATCACTACACGCTTTCCCGGATCCAGCGCGGCGCCTACGGCACGGTGAACGGCGCGCACTCGTCGCCCGTGAACTTCGTTCGCCTCGACGAGAACGTCTTCCTCTACTCGATCCCGACGGAATGGCTCGGGGCGACGCTGAAGTTCAAGCTCGTCGCCTTCAACATCTTCGGCGGCGGGTATCAGGACATCGCCTCGGTGAGCGTTTACACGTTCACGCCCTCGACGACGACGAGCCTGATCCCGCCAATGCCGGATACCGTGATCCTCAGCATCTCCTCGACGCCGCCCGCCGGTTATCCGAGTTCGGTCGTCCTGAAGACGCTGACGAACTATGTCGCCGCGCCGGACGGTACGGATCCCGTTCAGCCCGGATTCAGGCCGGGACGCTATGCGACCGTGACATGGTCTCAGGTTTCGATCAAGCCCGCTTCACTTCTGACCGGCTTCGAGGTCGCCCTCTTCACGGGCTCGGACCCGAACGACCTGTCGAGTTATGTCGTCCCGAAGGAGATCGTCGCGGCCTCGGCGCAGGGCATCGCGACGAACCTTCCGGCGGCGGTCGGATCGGTGACGATCAACGCCGCCGTGCGCGCGATCTATGGCGCGGATCCGTCGTCGTGGCGTCTCTCGACGGGAAGCGCGGTCCTCTCGCCCGGAACCGTCCCGCTGAATGTGCCGGTCTCGATCGCTTTCACGCAGACCGCCAGCGACCGCGACACCGTGACATTCACGGTCTATGTAACGGATCCGCTAAGTCAGTACGTCACCGCGCCGCTCTATGTGCAATGGGCGGGCCTGACGAGCGTCATCGACAACCAGACGGGCAACCCGGTCGCCGCGTCGTTCTCCTGCACGCTTGGCGCGGGCTACTCGTTCACGGCGCACCTGAACCCGCAATTCCGAGGCGCCGGGTATATCCGCTTCCGGATGAACGTCGCCGGTCGCGCCGATAGTTACGCGACGTGGCTCGCGGCCGAGCGCGATCAGGACGCCGCGCCGAACACCGAACTCTCAATCGACAACGCGGGCGTGACCGCGATCGCGATCAACACGCCGAACAATGTCGCGACCGTGAAGTGGCTCGCGTCGAACTCGGCCTACCCGACAACCGCCGCCGTGATCGCGGGCGGCACGATCGCGAGCGGCGGCTCGCCGTTCCTCTTCGCGTTGGGAATCACCCTCGCACTCGGGGAGACCATCTACTTCACGGGGATCCCATACGACACCTACGGCACGGCCGGTCAGACGCTTCAGGTGAAGAAGACCCGCGAGACCATCTCCGCGTCGAAGACGATCCAGTTCACGGCTTCGCAGTTCGTCGAAGAAAATGTCAGCGGCGTCCCCGTGTGGCAACATCTCATAGATCAGATCACGACGGGTTTTCCCGGCGGCGGCTATGACTTCTTCTTCTATGCGAACTTCATCCTCCCGGACAATGCGACCGTGACGGCCGTCGGCGCGGAACTCTATCGCGACGGCACGCACGGGCCGGTCGCCGCGTCCTTCTATGCGACGCCGGTCGGATCCGCTCCGGGAGGGAACTTCGCCATAGTGAACGCGACCAATACAGCGGCGTGGCAAGTCGTCGCCGCGAGTTGTTCTCAGAGTACGACGGGTCAGCGTTTTCAGGCGGTCGTCGAGCTTGATCCAATCGACAATACGGTCGTGAAGTTGGCGTTCCGGTCCATTAGCGTTACTTATACTCCGGCGAACACACAGGCGACGATATGATCTCTCGACTCTCTGCCGAAACTCAGGCGCTCCTCGCGGCGATCGTTCCGGATGAGGGGAAGATCTCGACGGCGCACACAGATGCGTTGTATGAACAGACGGCGCCGATTCACGACGCGCTCGAACACGTCCGCGCGAAGATCGCCGAGGTTCAGCGACTCCGCCGGAAGGCGGACGCGACCGAGGAGGACGAATACGGATACTCGTTCTTCGAGCGGATCAAACAGACGTGTGACGCGGCCGAGCGCATCTCGCGCGAGACGCTGAACGCGGTCGACGCGCTCCGGGACGTCTGCTTCCAACTCGACTCCTATGCCCTCGATATGGCGCGGTCGATCGAGGGGCGGGACGCGCGGCTCGCCGACGCGGCGAAGCGTACGGCGGGCGTCGTCATGCTCTCGAAGGACGAACACGAACACTTACTCGCGCGAGCCGCGCAAGGCGAGAACGCCGCGATCGCCGTCGCCGCGTCGGAAACCATCCCCTGATGGAACACCTTACCGAGATCGCGCTCGGCGCCGCCGGGACGGTGGCGACGACAAGCGTCGGCATCTTCGGCCGCTGGCTGATGAAGAAGCTCGACCGCATCGAGAAGAACGGCCTGAAGGCGATGAAAGACGTCGCCGACGTCCTGAAGAAAATCTACGGCGATCCGCGCGATGAGTCGCCCGACGGGCTCGTCGCGCGCCAGAACCGCAACACCGGGAACGTCGAGGTTCTCTTCAACGAGGTCAACGAGTTGAAGGGGCGCGTCGCGGACGTCGAACAGACGTGCGTCCTGATTCACGGGAAGGTGATCGTTCGCCCGCCGGGAATGCCGTGACGCGCCGTCGCGAGGTCGATCGTTTGCACGTCGCCGGGATCCTCGGCGGCGCGTTCATGTTCGTCTTCGCGTTCCTCGTCGATGGCTGGCACGGTCTTAGTCTCACGCGCATGATGGCGATTTACGTCATCCTCTGGACGATGAACATCGCGCACGACGCGACGCTGATCACCGGGAACGACGTCATCGTGATCGTCTTCTGTCTCGCCGCCGCGTTCGGGAAGGGCGTCTTCGAGTTCGCGCTCATGCGCTGGCGCGGGTCCGTCGCCTCGACCGATACGACGGTCAACGTGAAGGTCGACGAGACGATCCGGAAAGAAGTGGCCGAGCGCCGGGACGCCGGGAAGGAGTTCGGCGTCGAGCCGACACCGTGAAAGCGGCCGATGCGCGCAGCGCCTTTGCGGCCGAGGCAAGGCGCTACGATGGCACGAAGGAGATCCCGCAGAACCGGGGAATCCGCGTTGACTATTGGAGCCTCGAAGCGGGCGCCGATCCGGTCACCTCGCCGGCGTGGTGCGCCAGCTTCGCTTCGCAGACGGGTGTGCAGGCGTTCGGCCGGGCGAACTACCCGCTGAGGCGGTCGGCTAGCGTACAGGCCATCGTCGACGATGCGAAGGCGCGATCGCTTTTCACGACGGACATCGAGCTGGCCGCCAAGCGGGCGGTGCTCGCAGTGCTCTGGTTCCCGTCGCTCGGTCGCTATGGCCACATTCTGGTTGTTGCTGACATCGATGTCGCAGCGCGCACCGTGGCCGGCATCGAAGGGAATTCAAACGACGATGGGTCCCGCGACGGATACGAGGTCGTCGAACGAAAGGGAAAGAAGGCCCGGCCGATCACGGATCGCGTCGGGTTCATCCTTTGGCCGGAGTCCTGATCATGCTTCACGTCATTCTGGTGGTGGCCATGCTGTGGCTCGCATGGTTCTTTTTCGTGCTCTGGCAGATGCAGCGTCCACGCGGCGGGGTGATCTACAATCGGATGGTCGCGGCCTTCCTGCCGGCGGGTGAGGTGATCTCCTTCTGGCGGGTCATCTATGTCAAAGAGCCCTCGCAAATCGCCCTGATGCTCGCCGAGGGCCCGGCGCGTGCGCATGAGCTTTTCCACATTGACCAGCAGTGGGCGCGCTGGCCGCTCAGTTTCGAGTTCCGCTACCTCTGGCAGGCATGGCGCCGAGGGTACGGCTGCAACCCCTTCGAGGAGGCCGCGCGCGCGGCAGCAGGCCAACCCTCGGAGTGCCCGGTCAAGGGGGCCCTGTGAACCTCTCGACGAAGCTGGCGGCGCTTCCCGGGTCGGTGCGCAGCGGGGCCACGCTTGCGCTCCTTGGCGCGCTGACGGGCTTTGTGGCCGGTTGGGGCGTCTTCCATGCCAGACCCGCACCGGTCGAGTCCTACGCCCATGCAGCGCGACAGCGCGATTCCAGCCTCGTGCTGGAACGGACGCCGGACGCGGCGGCCAAGCCGACGGCCCTGATCCCGAAGGGCGGCACGGTCGAGCGGATCGTGCGGGTAAAGGTTCAGCCGAATGCCGTGCCGGTTGCTCGACCAGAACAACCGTCTGCGCCTATCGCCGAAGTGACGACAGCGCCGCCGGTTACGGTGCCGAACGTTCCACGTGGAACATTGTCGACGGTTGATTCAGTGACCTGCCCGTCGGTCGATATCGAATTGGCGCTGGTGCGCATGAAGGACCAGACGCGCCGGGTCGTAGTCTCCTCGCCCAATGGCAAGGTTTTAGGCGGTGTCGATATTCCGGTCGAATCTGCCAAGGTGCCGCCCTTGATCCGGTGGGCCGTAGGCCCGATGGTCGATCCGATCACGCGCAAGATCGGCGCTTTCCTGACGCGCGAGATCGGTCCTTTCCGGGCGATCGCGACGGCGCTGCCGAATGGCAACGGCTGGCAGACCGGCGTCGGAGTGGCCCTCCGGTTCTAGAATAATTCCTGTTATAATCTGCGCGGGAATGGTCACGGGGCTTGCGGAATCGCAAGCCCCGCGCTATTATGTCGAGGTCGGCAACAGCGATGGCGAAATGCCAGATTCTCGAGACGGAGAGGCCGAGCCCATGAGCCGCGATCGTTCCCTTCTGCACGTCAAGCACCTCGCCGCCTTCATCGGATTCTGCGAAGGGCGAGGGTGGATGCGGCTAGCGAGCTGCGGTGAATTCGAAGCCTTGCGCATGCACAATCCGGCCATGCAAGATCCGCTCATCGTGCACCGGAAGGCACATACCCTCGCAGGTGGTGAGCCGGTGCACCTGACCGTCTGGGGCAACAGCGAAATCCTTGCGCGAGAGTTCATTGCGCAATCACGCCGCTTGCGCAGAGTAGAGTAACGACCTACCTTCGTGGTGATTGTTACCCAACTCGGAGGCTCGATGGATAGCCCGGCTCGCCTTCCCTTGACTGACTCGAAGTTTTCCGCATGGATCGACAAGACCGGAGCGCCGACGATCGCGCGCGCTCTCGGCGTCACGAAGTGGACCGTGTACGGCTGGCGCGATGGGGCCCGTGGCCTCCCGCGCGGTACACGGCCCGACCCTTCCCGGCTCGGGGAAATCCTGAAGCTGGCAAAGGGCAAGCTGAAGGCCACGGACATCTACCCTCACCGCAACGGGAGACACGCATGACCGCACCAGAAAGCAGCACGCCCGCCATTCCCGCACCTGCACTTCCCCTCATCCTTCGCAACGATCCGGCTGCGATGGCCGATCGCCGGGCAGCATGGCTCGCCGATCGGCGCCGTGCCATCACCGCGACCGACGCCGCGATGATCCTCGGCCTCTCGAAGTTCGGCGGCCCGATGGACGTCTTTCTCGACAAGACCGGGCAGGCTATCGAGAAGCCGGTCTCGGCCGCGATGGAGTGGGGCCGCCGGCTCGAACAGCCGATCCTCATCGCGTACGCCGATGCGATCGGCGGCGGGATCGCCTTCCGCGATTCCTTTACGCTCTCGCGCGCCCGCGAGATTCCGCTGGTCGGCGCCACGCTCGACGCGGTGCGGCTCGATGATGGGCGGCCGGTGGATGCCAAGAACGTCCGTTTTCCCTCGGCCGAGTGGGGGGAAAGCGGCACGGACAAGATCCCGCTCTACTACGCCGTGCAACTGTACCTGCAGATGTTCGTCGAGGAAAAAGGCATCGCGGATCTCGCCGTGCTCTTCGGCGGCCATGATTTCCGGATCTACACGCTGCAGCGCACGGAAAGCACGATGGACTGGATCATCCAGCAATGCCTCGCCTTCTGGACGAAGCATGTCGAGGTGATGGTCCCACCGCCCATCGACGGATCGGCGCAGTACGCCGACTACCTCGCACGGACGTTGGTGCAGACGAGCGACGTCATGCTCGATGCGTCGCCGGAGTCGGAAGAAATCGCCAGCAAGCTCTCCTTCGCACTCGACGAGGAGGCGGAGGTCGAATCGCGCATCGAGACCTACAAGTCGACGCTGAAGGCCGCGATCGGGGAAGCGAAGGGTCTCGCCGGCGCCGGCTTCCGCGCAACGTGGTCAACCTCGAAGGACCGCAAGAGCACCGACTACGAATCGGTCGCGGCAGATCTGCTGCGGCTTGCGGGTGTGGCCGAGTTCGGCCATGTGTTCAACGACCTCGTGCTGAAGCATTCGACCACAAAGCCCGGCACGCGCAGTTTCCGATTCAGCCCGAAATAGGCGAGTCTCATTTACCCTGAGCGAGGAGAGCCCGTGACCGCAACGGTTCAGCCCCAAGGACAGCCACCCGCCACCCGTGTTGAGGTCTACACGCCGCCGGCCGCTGTCGCTGTCACCCAAACCAACGAGACGGCCTCGGCCGTGCTCGCCGCCCGCGCCAGCGCCGAGGTGCAGGCGCGCGCGCTCATCGCGATCAACCGGCCGCGATCCTTTGACAACTTCCGCCTGCGCATTCTGAACGCCTGTGCACGCACCCGGTTCGCCGATGCGGCGATGTACGAGCGGAAGATCGGCACGAACACCATCACCGGCCTGTCAATCCGTTTTGCCGAAGAATGCGTACGACACTACGGCAATCTCGACGTCAGCGCCATTCTGGTCAGCGAGGATGATGATCGCCGGGTCTTCGATGTCGCGGCCATCGACCTCGAAACGAACTCCGGTTATCGGACGCCGGTGGTCGTGACGAAGACGGTCGAACGCAAGAACACGAGCGGGGCCGAGGTCATCCGGTATCGCAAGAACTCCAAGGGCGAGACGATCGGCATCATCCGGGCCGACGACGACGCGCTGCTCGTCAAGCAGAGCGCGTTGCTCGCCAAGGCGCAGCGCGAAGTGGTACTGAAGCACATTCCCTCGGACGTGAAGGAAGAGGCAATCGAGGCGATCGAGAAGCTGCTGAAGTCAAAGGTCGAGGCTGACCCCGAGGGCGAAAAGAAGAAGGTCATCGATGGCTTCTTCAGCGTGGGCGTCATGCCGGCGCAGGTCGAGGAGTTCCTTGGCCATTCGCTCGGGACGCTGAATCCGGCCGAGCTGCACATCCTGCGCCGCATCTGGCGCGGAGTAGCCGATGGCGAGGGCACATGGGCCGAGGTGATGGCCGAGAAGGGCAAGGCGGCTTCGGCGCCGGCGTCGCCATCTGGTGCCAACAGCGGACTCGCCAAGGCGGCGGAAAAGGCTGCGCCAGTGCCGGCGGCTCCTTTGCCGGTGCTGCAGATGCCGGAACGCGTCGCCAGCCTGTTCAAGGCCGAGGAGGCCGGTGCGCCACTCTCGGACGAGGAAAAGGAGGAGCTGCGTCAGTGGCGGCTCGACCATCCGCCGGTCTAGATTAGCATCACGGCGCGCGGTATTTCGGCCGCGCGCCTGTCTCACTCGCAACGAGGAGCCATTCGTGAAGATCCTGAAGCTGACTGCCGAGAACATCAAGAAGCTCGTCGCGGTCGAAATCACTCCCTCTGGCAACATGGTACAGATCACCGGGCCGAACGGCTCGGGGAAGTCGTCCGTGCTTGACGCCATCTTTTGGGCGCTCGCCGGCACGAGCGGCGTTGATGCGGTGCCGGTCCGCACCGGGGCGCAGAAAGCCCGCATCCGGTTGGATCTCGGCGATCTCATCATCACCCGCCGATTTACCGAAGGTGGTGGGACGTCGCTGGTCGTCGAGAATGGAGAGGGTGCGCGATATCCCTCGCCTCAATCCATGCTCGATGCCCTGCTTGGGGCACTCTCCTTCGATCCACTCGCGTTCGCCCGCATGGACACGCGTGCGCAGATGGAGGCGGTACGAAAGATCGTGCCGCTCGATGTCGACCTCGACGCGCTCGACGCCACGATCAAGGCGGCCGAGGAAGCCCGGCGCGACGCGAAGCTGCAGGCGAAGAGCTTTCACGCCCGCCGGGCCGCCGTCATCGTCGACGTCACGCTTTCGCAGGAGTCGGTCGACGTGCAGGCATTGCTTGCCGAGCATCGAGACGCTGTTGCGCGAACGGCGGAACGCGACGCGAAGATTCGTCGGCGCGAGCAGATCCATGTCGAACTCGATGAGACGGCGCACCGCGTTGACGAGCTTCGCCGCCAAGCCGATCTGCTCGAAGAGCACCAATCCCACCTTGAAGAGCAGAGAGAACAACTCTCCGAACTGATCGGCGGGGACGCGGGCATTGGCGTGACTCCCGACGCGATCCTTGCGGAGATCGCCAACGCGGAGAAGATCAACGCGAACGCGAATGCGGCGAAGGAAGATGCCCATCTGCGCGAAGCCATCGAGCGCGCCGAACGGCAGACGGTCGAAGCGGACGCTGATATCGATACGCGCCGCGCCGAGAAAGCGGCAGCGATGGCGCGCGCACCAATGCCGATCGATGGGCTTGCCTTCGGCGAGGACGGATTGCTCTACAACGGCATCCCGCTGGCGCAGGCATCGAGTGCCGAACAGTTGCGCGTCAGCGTGGCCATCGCCATGAAGCTCAATCCGACGCTCCGGGTGCTCCGCATCAAGGATGGCTCCCTGCTCGATCTCAGTTCGCTTTCCCTCGTCGCCGAGATGGCCGATGCCGAGGACTATCAGGTCTGGATCGAGCGCGTCGATACGACGGGCAAGGTCGGCATCGTGCTTTCCGACGGCCACGTCGTCGTGGAGGGTACACCATGAGGCGCACGCGTCAACCTCGCCGCCGGACGGAGGCTTCCCGGTGGGTCCGGCTCTACCGGATCTATCTCGACAAGAATCACTCGATCGATTACGTCGAGGATGAGTTCGAGAAGGCCCGGCTCGTCGTGAAGGTTATGGAGATCCTTGGGCGTTCCTGTCGCGTGACGTCCGACAACTCCGGGATCATCTTCCGAGGCCGTCGATAGCATTCTCCTTTCGCACTTCACGTTTTTCCCTCTTTTTCTGGAACCTGCAATGGACAAGACTCCCGCCGCACCCGTTGTCGCAGCAGACGCCACCGTAGGCGAGAACAAGCCGGCCGTGGCCACGATGGCTGTCCAGACGGCCTACGACGCCTCGCTCCTGCGTGATGCGCTCCGCGCGCGCATTGAGGACCTGAACAGCCTCGCGAAGAAGTGTCAGGACAACAACTACCTTCGGCAGGCGTCGGAAATCCGCATGGATGCCGACCGCCTGAAGCTGGAATATCTCATCAAACTCGAACCGCAGGCGGAATTGTCGTTCGGGCCGAGCGATCCCCGCGATGCGGCGAAGTTGCTCATTGGCACGGGGCTGCGTGCGACGATCAAGGATCGCGCGCTCGTCGAGAAGATCCTCGACAAGCTGGCTGGCCCGGTGGCCGACGTGCTGCACAACGGCATCGTGCTTGGCTACGAGACCGGCAACGCCGGCGCCTCCTCGGCCATCTCCGCGCTCGCTTTGCGCGCCTTCGCCCGCACGATCGAGAGCGGCCAAGACGCATGAGGCGGCCGGCGCGGTTCGTGCAAGCGACACTCTTCGACACGATCGATCGTCGTCCCGGCCCCGTGCACCGGGACGCGGCGATCGCGCAGACGATCCGTCGCTGCAAGCTCTCGAAGGACGAAACCTTCCTCGTGAAGACGTCGCAAGCCAAGCTGGTGAACAGGGCCAGCCTGCGAAAGCATCAATTCACCGTCGATGATGTCGGCCTCATTCTCGACGAGGCCGGCCTTGGCCGCGAGATGATCTTGCGACGGCGCATCGTCTCCGCGATTCTCAATGGCGGGCGAGGCAAGCTCTGGAAGGTCAGCACCATGATGGTGATGTCGCATGATCCGATCCGCCACGCCCGTCGTGTACCCGTCTGGTTCCTGATTCGCTGAGGTATACAGGAATGCCCGCTCTGCTAGAAATCGGTGATTGCCCGGTGCACGGCACGGTCGAAGTGATCCGCGTCGGCTCGGTGCGGATGCCGGAAAAGAAGACGCGCGCGCTCTGCCTGCTCTGCTACATCGAGTTCTTCGACGAGTCGGTAACTAAGTGCGAGAATCCACGTCTCGCCGAGGTACCCACCGCATGACCGCGATCGACTTCGAAGACCTCGATGAGGCTGCGCAACGCATCGTGCGCGAACGTCTCGGCACCACGCCAGACAAGATTCGTGCCGATCTGCTGACCGCCCTTGGGATCGGCCCGGAACGATTGAAGCGCCACTACAGCTATGGGGAAAGTCGCATCCAGCGCGCCTTCATCGCGCGCGTGCGCACCGATCCTCGCACGCGAGATCTCGTGATCGCGGCGGTCCCCAATGGTGCGCGCCGTTCGAAGATTCAGGGCGGTCGTTTGAAAGCCGAGGGCATGCTGGCCGGTTATCCCGATGTGCTGGTGGACGTCGCCTGCGGCGGCTACCACGGCCTCCGCTTTGAATTCAAACAGCCCGGCGGCAAGACCTCGCTCGCGCAGGGTGCTGTCGGCATGAAGCTCATGGCCGCCGGCTATTGCGTGTTCCTCGTCGATGAGGAGCTGACCGCATTCGAAGTGCTGATCGATTACCTGAACGGCACCATTCGCCGGGAGATGCCATGATTGCGCCGCGTTGGATCGGCAAGGCCGCTTTCGGCCTCATTTTCGCTGCTGCGGTGATCGGCGGCGTGCACTATTACACGTCCCCGCACTTGCCGCCGCTCCCGACGACCCTGTCTGAGATCAAGGGAAAGGTCTCGATCTACCCCGGCACGGAACGGATGATCGACTATCACGCGCTCGCGAAATGCCTGAAGCTTCCACAGGCTCCGTTCAGCCAGATCCGATTTTTCGTCGTTGATCGCGTGCACGTGCTCGGCAACCGATGGGGCGGCTACGGCGGCATTGCCTTCGGCCCGACGACGCGAGACGGCTTCGCGGCTGTCGTGCTTGCGAGCGAGGACACCGCCCAACGGTGGCTATGGCTGCACGAGGAGGCGCACGTATTGGCGATCATCAACAAGATCCCGAACCAGCAGAATCATCCGCCCGAGATCTTCAACGCGCGATGCATGACGGCAAATCCGTTCTTCGCTGACGCCCCCTCGGACGCCCCATGAGAAAGAAGCCAAATGATGCGCACGCGGTGGAGCGATTCTACCGCGCGATGCATACCGAACCATTCAATACCCAGATGGCCGCGATTGAATGGCTCGGGAAGCGATTTGTGCGCGACAAGGATCGTCGGATGCTGGCCACGGCAGTCTCGACCGACGAGATGCGTACGGCACCACTGCGCGTCGCCATTGGCCTTCGCCGGCGCTTGAAGGCGCGCGCGCTCAATCGTGTGATCCGCTGGACACTGCAGCTTCAAGCCCTGCTCGATCGCGAGCTGGACACGCAGTAGCCCATACCCCGAAACAACGCGAGCAATGGCAACCTTCATCGAGCAGACCTTTCACATCGCCGGCGGCTATGAGATCACGCTGACCGCGAAAGGCGCATCGATCGTCGACACCGCCTCGGGCGACCCGGGCACCGACGAATATACCGATCAGGTCATGCTTGAACCGACGACCTCGGCCGAAGCCCGTGAACTCTCGGTTGCCCTCCGTTTCGCGCAGCGTCGCATCGAAGCGATCTGGCACGAAATGCGCAACGTCGAAGATGCTGGCCGCCCGAAAAAGATATCCACATAGAGCGATGTGGATAACTACGATGATTCACGACGGCGGCAGTTGTTCACAAGCTTTCCACAGGCAATTCACATTCGATGGCGCCAACTAAAAGCCAAACACGTGCAGGGTTAGCCCGCTTTTCCACATTTCCACATGCCTCTACTATTACTAGTCTTCATTCTATCAGCGGTTTAGTAGCACAGACGGGATGTGGAAAGCTCTGAGATTGCCGATGACACCCAAAGGGTGATAGGGTGTCAGGAGAGAGGGAATTCTGGCTCAGATTGAGGACTTGCGGAATCGCAAGGATGATGCTACACTCCCCCACGTCAGGCGAGATGCCATAGCTTTCTCCCTCGGAATGAGGATGGACGAATGACCGAAACCGCAGAGCACGCAGCCGCGACGTTTGATTTCGGCGATGGATGGGGCGCGGTTCCTGCAACGCGACGGCCGAACGGCGCGTGGTGCGCGAAAAGCGCGAAGATCGGGTCGTACGCGAAGATCGGGTTGTACGCGAAGATCGGGTCGTACGCGAAGATCGGGTTGTACGCGAAGATCGGGTCGGACGCGGAGATCGGGTCGTACGCGAAGATCGGGTCGGGCGCGGAGATCGGGTCGGACGCGAAGATCGGGTCGGGCGCGGAGATCGGGTCGTACGCGGAGATCGGGTCGGGCGCGGAGATCGGGTCGGGCGCGGAGATCCTGCAGGTCGGCCCGGTGGGTTCGCGCAATGCGATGTTGCACGTCTATCCGCTGAAGGATGGCAGCGCAGCGTGCTCGACCGGCTGTTTCTGCCAGCACACGCTCGCCGAGCTGCTGGCTGCCTGCGAGGATACGCATGGCGCCGACTCGCCGCACACCCGCGACTACAAGCTGGTTGCGACCGCTGCGTTCGCGGTGATCGAAGCGCGCATTGCTGCACGCGCGAAGCCGGCGAAAGCTGTGAAGCGGGGAAAGTGACCGATGCGTGTCACTGCGACGAAGATTGAAATCGAGCGGCCCTTCCTCCGTGTGATTGCCGGTGAGATCGCACGGCAAGCAAAGGGTCACCTGCAATTCAATGACCAGTTGCGCTGTCCGGCCGGCGCGGCCTTCTTCTCGAAGATTGAGGATCTAGTCGAACACCTCCTCATCTGCGATCTCTATCACGCGGAGATAGAAGGTGTCACGCTTGCCGGTCCCTCGACGTCTCATGCGGTGGAGAAGTCATGACACGAATCAGCCACTACACCAAGCCGATGATCTCGCGGGCGCTCGGCGTCTCGCTCTCAGCGGTCACGGCCCGGATTGCTGTGGGCCGCATGAAGACCGAGCGCGTGAATGGCGTGACGCTGGTTCCGGCCGCCGAGGTGCGGCGTTGGGATCGCGAACGCCAGCGCGCCGCGCGGGATCGTTCGGCGCGTTCCGGCGGGGAGGTCCAATGATCGGTTCGCGAATCTTCCTCTTGGGCTGCATCGTTGCCGCTCTGGCACTTTTCAATCTCATCGGCGCCGGCGTGCTCGTTTGGCGCGCGCGGCGCCGATTCTCGAATGACGAGAAGGAGATCTTGGCGAGGAGCGCGCAAATTGCCGCGCGCGAATCGGAACGTCGTGCACGTCGAGCAGAACCCATCACCCGACGCGAATGGGCGTTTTTCTGGCTGCTCGTGCTGGTCGGCTCGTTCGCGATCCTTTTCACGCAGGGCTGTCATTCACCGACTGCGCCGATTCACCGCGAGCCGCAGGCCATCATCGAGTATCGCACGCCTCGCATTGATACGCTCGTTGCCCCGGAGCCAACGCCCGAATCTGCGGTGCTGTGGAGGCGCCGATGACCAACGCCGAAGCGCGCGCCCTGCACAAGGGCATGTTCGTGGCGAGCCCCCATTCAACGCCCGCCTATCGTATCCGGAAGCTCGCAGAAGATCCGTGGGTCAGTGAGGACTTGTCGATCGTGCGACTGCTCATCGTGGGCAATGCCGGCGCTTGGGTTCCCCCGGATGATTACATGGCCGCCCCGGGGCCGGAGACGGCTTTCACGTGGAGCATCAGCAAGCACATGTTCGTCTCGCGGTACGCCGAGAGGGAGCATCACCATGCCTAAGCTTTGGCGGACGACCTGCTGCGGCGCGCACGTCGACGATTACAAGACCGTCGAATGCCCGGATTGCGGCGCCGAGTGCGAGACGGAGGCGGCTGATATCGGGTTCGACGAGGAGGAACCGCACATGACGCTCGCGCAACAGCGAGAAGCGTGGGGCGGCGAGAATGGCGGCGATGGACGGGACGACTAACCCCAAGGAGGCGCAACGCCGATGAAGAAGCAACTTCCCGAATGGCGACCGACGGATGGCCCACTTATTCCCTCGCGGCCGAAGACCTACAACGAGGAATGCGCCGCGACCGGCGGCCGGTCCTATCAGCTCGCGAAGAAACAGGAACCGGCCGCCGAAGTCGAGGACGACGAATGACCCGGCCGCTACGTGCTTCCGTTCTTCTGCGTCCGCAAGAGCCCATCACCCACGGAGTAACGATGGACACGCAGCACATCTTCACGCACCACGCACCGATTGTCGACCAGATCGCTAAGTATCAGGCCATCCGGGAGGCCGGGAAGGTGCTCGCCGATGTGATCATTGAAAACGCACCGGCCGGCGCAGATCAGACTGCCGCGATTCGCAAGGTGCGCGAAGCGGTGATGACCGCGAATGCCGCGATCGCATTGGACGGGCGGCTGTAGGTGAAGCCTTCGTCCCTGCCCGCCATCCGGAATCGCATCACCGGCCACGGCGATGTTGACCCGGCGCAACTCCTCGCAAACGCGCGGAACTTTCGCCGGCACCCGAACGTGCAACGTGACGCCTTGCGCGGATCGCTTGACGAACTCGGCTGGCTGAAAACCATCATCGTCAACGAGAGTACCGGCAACGTCGTCGACGGGCACGCCCGGATCGAGGAGGCCTTGCAGCGGCGCGAGCCGTTGGTCCCGGTGACCTATATCAACCTGACCGAGGCCGAGGAGCGGTTGGCGCTCGCCGTGCTGGACGAGATCTCCGCAATGGCGGTGCGCGACGATGACGCGCTCGCGGCGCTGCTCGGCGAGATCGAGACGACCGACACGGCGCTGACGGCCTTGCTTGATTCGATGCAGCCGGCCGATGCCGGCTCCTCTGGAATCCTCGATGGAATGGACCCGGATGATGTGCCCGATCCGCCGCCGGTTCCGCGCTCGCGTCTCGGTGACATTTATCAGCTTGGAAACCACAGGTTGGTCTGCGGCGATTCTGCCGATGCCGCTGTATGGGAATCCTTGATGGCGGGTAGGGGGGGGGCCGACATGCTTTGGACCGACCCTCCGTACGGTGTCGCGTATGTCGGCAAGACGAAAGACGCGCTGACGATCGAGAACGACGCCCTGAGCACCGAGGGATTGTCGGATCTCCTGCGCGCCGTCTTCGATCTCGCGCTGGTGCACGGCCGACCCGGGGGCGCTTGGTATGTCGCTTCGCCCGCCGGGCCCTTGCAGGAGACCTTCGGCGCCCTGCTCATCGAACTCGGCGTCATGCGGCAGTGCTTGGCGTGGGTGAAGGATCAGTTCGTGATGGGGCGGTCGGACTATCACTATCGCCACGAGCCCGTCTACTATGGCTGGAAGCCCGGCGCGGCCCATCGCTGGTTCGGTGGTCGCGACAAGGATTCCGTGCTCGACGAGCCTCGGCCGCGCCGCAGCGTGGAGCACCCCACGATGAAGCCGGTCGCCTTAATTCAGCGCTGCATCGAGAATTCAACACTACCCGGAGACACCGTCGTCGACCCCTTTGGAGGCTCGGGCACCACGCTCATCGCCGCCGAAGCATGCGGTCGAACGGCTCTGATGATTGAACTTGACCCGCGCTATATAGATGTCATCGTATCCCGATGGGAACGCGCGACGGGAAGAGCGCCGGTGCTGACGCGGTTGACAGATAAGGAGATTGACGGTGACTCATAATCAGACACATGCGCAACGGCTGGAATCCGCCGAGACCACGGGGAAGGTGCTCGACCTCCGGAAGGGAGGGGCGAGCTATTCGCAGATCGCCGCCGAAATGACGAAGAACGGCCACAAGCTGTCGCGGCAGCGGTGCCATATCATCGTGCAGAACGCATTGAAGGAGCTGCGCGAGAAATTGTCGGTCGAAGCCGCCGACGTGCGCACGCTCGAACTCGAACGGCTGGACGCGATGTGGCTGGCGCTCTACCCGAAACGAAAGGAGCCGCGCGTCGCGGACTCGCTGGTGCGGCTCATGGACCGCCGGGCGAAGCTGCTCGGGCTCGATGCACCGAAGCGGATCGAGCAGACCGGCAGGGACGGTGGCCCGATCGAATACGATCTCTCCGGGCTCTCGGTCGAGGAATTGCGTGCACTCCTGATGGTGCTCGACAAGGCAACGCCGGTCATTCCGGCCGATGATGACGATGATGACGACGAAGGGGAGGAAGGGAACGATGCGCCAACAGGATGAACGTGTACACCGACAGGAAGCGCTCTCTGCGCGGCCGATTGCCGAACTCGTTGCCGGCTATCCGGATCTCGCGCACCGCGTGCAGTCCGGCGTTGCCTTTCGTCTCGAAGCCGATCCGACCGGCGGCACTCCGAAGCATCTGCGAACGGGCGTGGATCTCGCGCGTGCTGAATTTGGCGGGCTGGCAATCTTGCTGGTGCGCAAGGGCCTCATCACCGAAGCCGAGTATTTCGCGGCCATCGTCGAGGGCGTGGAAGACGAGGTCGATCGCATGGAGCGCGCGATGGAAGGCACAACCGGCGTGAAGATCAAGCTCCTCTGAGTTTGACGGCGAGGGTGTGGCGGATATAGGTTCGGACATTCCTCGGAGGAGCCATGACCGAACCGACCGCCGTTCTTTATGCGCCCGCCGGCGTGACCGCCATCAACGGTGCGAACGGCATTGTGTACATCGTGTCCGCGACGCGCGAAGTCACGGTGCCAGTTTCGATGATCCCGACGCTGCTCGCCGCCGGCTTCCTGCAATCCTCGGTGGAGCCGGCGTCGATCACGAATGCGATGATCTCGCCGACGGCCGCGATTGCGAAGTCGAAGCTTGCCGCACTGGCGATCGTGAATGCCGACGTGGACGCTGCCGCTGCGATCGCCAGCTCGAAACTGGCCGATGGTCCGACCGCGACGCCGACGGCTTCGAAGATCGCGAAGTACGACGCAAGCGCGAACCTTGCCGCCGCGACCGGCGTGACCGTTGGTGCCGGCAAGGTGATCGGCGTTCAGGCGGCAGCGATCCCGAATGCGAGCGCCGGAACGATCATCGACGCCGAGGCACGCACGGCGTTGAATGCCCTGCTCGCCGCGTGTCGCACGCACGGTCTCATCGCGACGTAAGTACACTGGCCCGGCTGTGACGAGGCTCACGACCTCCGAACTTCAGGACCCCTGACCCGGACCCTGCGCGTTGCTCGCGGGGTTCGGGTCTTGTACCTTTTGCCAAACGCCCGAACGAGGTAGCCGGCAATGCCCGCAACGACCCGCTTCAGTCTCGATGGTGGCTTCGTGCCGCTCGCGCAGGAGATCGGCGGGTTCGTCGCCGGGGATCGCGCCGAGGCGGCGATCCTGATTACCGGCTTTGATCCGGTCACCGACGTCATCGAGCAGATCGTCTTCACGGCGAAGCTCAACCCGGCCGACGCCGACAACGCGCCGACGACCGTCCAGAAGGTGCTCATTCCCGGCAATCCGGCGAATGGCACGATCACCGCGTACGAAGGCGGCGTGACGGTTCTCGCGCAATTCGACCTCCTGCCGGCGGACACGCTGGTTCTCCTGCAGCAGCACGTGTACGACGTTCGGATCTGGGTCGCACGTTCCGGATCGACGTACGATCGCACGGTGCAGACCGGCAACACGGTCTCCCTGCAGGGCGTGACGTCGCAAACACAGTACACCTATCCGACGGTTCAATGGGCGTCGATCCAGCACACGCCGACGACGATCGCCGGGTACGGGATCACGGACGCATACACGAAGACCGAGAGCGACGCGCGCTATCTCCTCGCGGCGGGCGGCGATGGCTCGCACCTGACGAACCTCTCGGCCTCGCAACTGTCGAGCGGCATCGTCCCCTCGGCCCGCATGGTCGGCGCCTATGCCGGGATTACCGGCCTCGGCACGCTCGGCTCGCTCGCCGTCACGGGCTCGATCACGGCCGCGTCGTTCGTGGGCGCGCTCACGGGATCCGTGACCGGCAACGTCGCGGGCGTCGTGACCGGCTCGCTCGTCGGCAACGCATCGACCGCGACTCAGCTTCTCAATCCTCGCACGATCAACGGTGTCGCCTTCGACGGCACGGCGAATATCACGATCACGTCGACGCTCACGAATGCGCTGACGTTCGGGACGTACCTCACCGGCGGGAGCTTCAACGGCTCGGCGCCGGTCACGATCGGGATCAACGCGGCAACGGCCGCGACGCCCTCGACGATCGTCGCGCGCGATGCCTCGGGCAATATCACCGGGAACCTCATCTCGGCGTACGACTTCGTCGGGCCGCTGACGGGCGTTGTCACGGGCTCGCTGATCGGCAACGCGGACTCCGCGACGAAGCTCGCGGTTGCGCGCTCGATCACGCTGACCGGCGACGTCACCGGCACGAACACGACGGATTTCTCGGCGGGCGTCTCGATCGCCCTCGCGATTGCGGCGGGCGCCGTGACGAATGCGATGATCAACGCGGCGGCGAACATCGCCGATACGAAGCTCGGCACGATCGCGACCGCGTCGAAGGTCTCAAACTCGGCGACGACGGCGACGGCATTGAACACGGCGTCGGCCATTGTGGCGCGCGACGGCTCGGGCAACTTTGCGGCCGGGACGATCACGGCGACGATCACCGGCAACGCCGACACGGCGACGAAGCTCTCGACCGCGCGCACGTTCGCGATCACGGGCGACGGCTCCGGCTCGTCCTCGGCGGATCTCGCGACCGGCGTCTCGATCGCGCTGACGCTGGCAACCGTGCCGACGACGAAGGGCGGGACCGGCCTGACGAGCTTCACGGCGGGCGACGTGCCTTATTTCGCGACGGGGACCGCGCTCTCGAAGCTCGGCATCGGCGCCGCGAATGCGGTCATGACGTCGAGTGGCACGGCGCCGCAATGGTCGACGGCCTTGACCGGCTTGACCTCCGTGACCTCGACGGCCTTCGTCGGTACGCTCTCGACGGCCGCGCAACCGAACGTGACGAGCCTCGGGACGCTAACCGCGCTCACGATCTCCGGCGCACTCTCGGCCGGGGCGACGACCTGCACGTCGACGATCGCGGTCGCGGGAACGTCGTCCTTCGGGAATACGCTGACGATCAGCCTCGGCGGCGCGGCGATCACGGGGAACGTGACGATCTCCGGCACGCTCGCCAGCGGCTCGCAAACGATCACGGGAACGATGATCTCCTCGGGCGCGTTGACGGTCTCCTCGGGCGGCGCCTCGATCACGGGCGCGGTGACGCTCTCCTCGACGCTGGCGATCGGCGGCGCGCTCTCGGGCGTGACAACGCTCGCGACGTCCTCGACGATCAACGGACAGACGATCAGCGCGACGGCCGCGCTCACGGGCTCGCTGACTGTCGCGACGACGCTCGGCGTGACGGGCGACTTCTCCGTGAATGGCGCACAGTTCACCGTCGCCTCGGCAACCGGGAACGCCGTCCTCGCGGGCACGCTGACCGTCAACGGCGCGGCGACGTTCGCGCCTTCGGGCGTCGCGGCGATCCCCGCGACGTTCACGGGCAAGTACGGCGTCTCAGGGGCGGTCAGTCTCGGCGTGTGGCAACGGCTCGGCGGCGCGGTCGCGGCGGCAATGATCTACGACGACGCGCAATCACCGCTAAACATCGGCGTCGGCACGACAACGGATCATGGCTTCCGGATCCTGACGAATAACACGACGCGGCTTACCGTCGATCATCTCGGTCGCGTGACGATCGGCGCGACGCCTTTCGGCAATACGAACGTCTTCGGCATCGAGTTGAACAACGCGTCGACGTCGCTGATCGAGGGCGCGGCGATCGACGTCAACAATGCCGACACGACGGTCGGGAACTATTCCGCGCTCACGCTCTCGCAAACGGTCGGCGCGACCGGGAACAACGGCGTCACGCTGGCCGCGAAGCATACGAGCCGGACGGGCGGAGCGCGGACTTCGGACTTCGAGCTTTACACCTACGCGGTGAGCGCGCCGGTCCTCGCGCTGCAGATCACGAGTGCGCTCGCGGCGACATTCGGCGGGAC
>Ga0163199_1000226_pt1 | contig 37046 bp, 37 predicted proteins | sample PL_2010_150m_FD_113537 | JGI IMG/M metagenome (GOLD analysis project Ga0163199, IMG submission 113537) | Freshwater microbial communities from Powell Lake, British Columbia, Canada to study Microbial Dark Matter (Phase II) - PL_2010_150m | ecosystem: Environmental > Aquatic > Freshwater > Lake ...
AGAATACCCAGCGCAATCGGCAGATCAAAGCGCCCCGAATCCTTGGGCAGGTCGGCCGGCGCCAGATTAACGGTGATGCGCTTGTTGTGGGGAAATTCCAGCGCCGAGTTCTGAATCGCCGAGCGCACCCGCTCACGCGCTTCCTTGACCTCAACGTCAGCCAGGCCGACCAGGGTAAAACTGGGTAAACCGTTGGCGAGATGGACCTCCACCGTCACGGCGGCTGCCTCCAGAGCGAGCAGGGCTCGGCTTTGCACCAGTGACAGACTCATGCGGCTTCCTCTCCAAAAGGGTGCGACCAGAATCTTTGAGCGCCACCCATGCGCACCAAGGCAGTGCGAACTGTTTTTTTATACAGACATCTTAACGCGGCAGCGCCCAGTCGGTTTACAGAGACAGGGCAGCCTTCAAATGGTGGTTGGCATGGACTGTGCATAAGGCTCTCATCCTTTAACTCACCCGGAGATCTGCATGAAGCTCAATCAAACCACCGTCCTCGTCCTCTCCGCCCTGCTGGCAAGCAGCGCCGCCATGGCCCAAACCAAGGCACCGGAACCCGATTTCACCTTGTCCTACAACGTCGGCGTCGTCAGCGACTACCGCTTCCGTGCCATTTCGCAAACCTCTTTCAAGCCGGCGCTGCAGGCAGGCGTGGACTTTGCCCACAAGAGCGGCTTCTACCTGGGCGCATGGGGTTCCAACGTCGCCTGGATCAAGGATTACGTCGGCGCAGCAGACGGCTCGCTTGAAGTCGACCTGTACGGCGGCTACAAGGGTGAACTGGTCAAAGACCTCACTTTTGACATCGGCCTGATCGCCTACCAGTATCCCGGTAACACGGCCGCCAAGGTAGCCGGCTTTGTCAACGCCAACACCACCGAAATCTACGGCGCCCTGAGCTATGGTGTGGTGACGGCCAAATACAGCTACAGCACCAGCAACTTCATCGCCAACAGCAACAGCTCTGGCAGCGCCTATGTTGAAGTGGCAGCCACGCTGGACCTGGGCAACGGCTTCACACTGACGCCCCACATCGGCCATCAGACCATCCCGAATCAGGCCATCAACGGTGACTACACCGACTACTCGCTGACCCTGGCCAAGGACTTTGGCAACGGCTTCACGGCCACGATCACCGCCCTCGGAACCAATGCCGGAGATGCCTTCTACAAAGTTGCCGGCTATGACAACCTGGGCAAGAGCGCCTTGGCAGTCGGCGTGAAGTACAGCTTCTGATGACGTCTTTGTTGTCACCCCACCAGGAGAACACATGAAACTTGTAACTGCCATCATCAAACCTTTCAAGCTCGACGAGGTCCGCGAGGCACTCTCAGCCATCGGCGTGCAGGGCATCACGGTCACTGAAGTCAAAGGCTTTGGCCGCCAAAAAGGCCACACCGAACTGTACCGGGGCGCCGAGTACGTCGTTGATTTTCTGCCCAAGGTCAAAGTCGAAGCCGCAGTGGCCGACGAACTGGTTGATCGCGTCATTGAGGCCATCGAAGGTGCCGCGCGCACCGGCAAGATCGGCGACGGCAAGTTGTTCGTCTACAACCTGGAGCAGGTGGTACGTATCCGCACCGGCGAAACCGGCGCTCAAGCGCTCTAACCCGACCACGAGAACACTGACATGAAAAAACTACTTCTCTCCCTCACTCTGGGTTTGAGTCTGCTCTCCTGTGGCACCGCCGCATGGGCCCAGACCCCCGCTGCGGCCCCAGCCGCAACTGCATCGGAAGCTGCCGCGCCCGCTGCAACACCTGCCTCGGCTGCGGCAACTGCTGCACCCGCAGCGGCGGCTGCCAGTGCTCCCGCTGCAGCCGCAGCGCCAGCACCGGTACCCAACAAGGGCGACGTGGCCTGGATGATTGTGGCTACCGCCTTCGTCATCATGATGTCGATCCCCGGCCTGGCACTGTTCTACGGCGGCCTGGTGCGCAGCAAGAACATGCTGTCGGTACTGATGCAGGTGTTCGTCACCTTTTCCATGATCGTGGTGCTGTGGTGCCTGTACGGCTACAGCCTGGCCTTCACCGAGGGCAACCAGTTCATCGGCGGTTTTGACCGCGTCTTGATGAAGGGCCTGTTTGATCCGATGAAGAGCGAATTTGCCAACGCCGCCACCTTCAGCAAGGGCGTGGTCATCCCCGAACTGCTGTTCATGGCGTTCCAGGCCACCTTTGCCGCCATCACCTGCTGCCTGATCATCGGCGCCTTTGCCGAGCGCATCAAGTTCTCTGCCATGCTGATGTTTATGGCGCTGTGGTTCACCTTCAGCTACACGCCGATTGCCCACATGGTGTGGTTCTGGATGGGTCCTGACGCCTATACCAGCAAGGAGGTGGTTGACGCCATGAACGCCAAGGCCGGCCTGCTCTGGCAATGGGGCGCGCTGGACTTTGCCGGCGGCACCGTGGTCCACATCAACGCCGCTGTGGCAGGTCTGGTGGGCGCCTTCATGATCGGCAAACGCACCGGCTACGCCAAGGAAGCCATGGCTCCGCACAGCCTGACGCTGACCATGGTGGGCGCATCCCTGCTGTGGGTTGGCTGGTTCGGCTTCAACGCCGGCTCGGCACTTGAAGCCAACGGCACCGCCGTGCTGGCTTTCATGAACACCTTCTCTGCCACGGCCGCTGCGGTACTGGCATGGTGTCTGGGTGAAGCGCTGATGCGTGGCAAGGCTTCGATGCTGGGTGCCGCTTCCGGTGCCGTGGCTGGCCTGGTTGCCATTACACCGGCCTGCGGCAACGTCGGCCTGATGGGCGCCATCGTGATCGGCTTTGTGGCTGGCTTTGCCTGCCTGTGGGGTGTCAACGGCCTGAAGAAGATGCTCGGCGCAGACGACTCGCTGGACGTGTTCGGTGTGCACGGTGTTGGCGGTATCGTCGGCGCCCTGCTGACCGGTGTCTTCAACAGCCAGGCGCTCGGTGGCCCCGGCCTCGTCGGTGACTGGGTTAGCGTTGCCGTGTCATCGGTGCCGGTGGCAGACCAGGTCTGGATCCAGGCCAAAGCCGTGCTGACAACCATTGTCTGGTCCGGTGTGGTCTCCCTGATTGCCTACAAGGTGGTTGACATGACGATCGGTCTGCGCGTAAGTGAAGAAGACGAACGCGAAGGTCTGGACATCACCTCACACGGCGAAACTGCTTACAGCCGCTAAGCGATTTCATCAAACTTTAGTTTCTCCAAGGATTTATCCCTCCGAGCGCAGGCTCGGGGGGATTTTTTTTGGACGGGCAAGTTGCACGCAACAAGTTCGTGGTTCGGCGACGACCTTCCGATAGCACGCTTCGTGCATAGTTCGATTGGCTGATAGGATTGGGCTGCGATGTTTAAGAAATTCTTTGGACGCAGGGTCAATACAGGGGACGCTCCGGGGTTTGCAGACACTGTTGCGGAGCGGCGGGAGGAGCCGCGCCCGTTGCGCCCCCTTAAAGATAATGATGACGGACTGATGGACGCCAACTTCCATTTCATGGTTATTAACGATGCGTTCCCCCATATTGGGAAGAGTCTGAAAATCTACTGGGGATACCAGGAGTTTGTGAGCTACACGCGCAATTTGCTGCATGACAACCGCGGCTACTCCCGCAAGGGCTTCCCCATGGAAGTCTTGATGGCACTGCAAGGTCTGTCGGACGCGCATGGAGTCGCGTATCCGCACATCGTTCCCATAGACAAACTCTGGTCGCCACTGCAAAGTCGGTGACGACGATGAAGCCATTCATAGGCTTCGGGTCCCTGCGCTCGGCGCAGCGTTCTTGGGTCAGAGCCCAAATTCGCCGAGCCTGCGGCTTGCCCAAGGGGTGTGGCGCGCGCACTTCTGGCAGATCTCAGCGCAGGTGCCGCGCATCTGGACCACTTGAGGGAATCAATACCTTGTCGCGCTCAATGATGCTGCGAAAGGTCTCGCCGGTGGCGGCCCAATCGACCAAATCCACGCGCATCGGCAGATCCGATGTGGCGAAGGCATCGGTGATGGCCGCCAGCTGTTGCAGTGTCAGGGGTTCCCGGGTGATCAGGGCCAGGTCCAGATCGGAATAGGGCTTGGCAGTACGTTTGGCCCGTGAGCCAAAGGCCCAGACCTCGATACCGGGCACTTGTTCGTGCAGGATGCGCAGTACTTCAGCCCAGTCACGTGGCGTGATGTCGATCGGCGGGGCGCTGCTGTCAGCGGCGAGGTTCATGCGTTGATCAGGCCTTGGCACTGCGGCGGCTCAGTTCATCAAGCAGCGCTCTGGCCTCAGCAAGAAAGTCGGGTGCGACGGCAAACACAGCCTCGGCCTTGGCGGCATCGTAGGTGTGGCTGCTGTCCGTGCGGGCCTGGCGATAGGTCTTCCATTGATACCAGTCCGAGCGCAACAAGGCACGTTCGTTGCCGAGCCGGATCAGGTTCTGAAAAGTGCCGATGTCGATCTCGGCCGGATTGGCCTCGGTTTCTTCCAGATAGCGCTTGAGCATCTTCCAGCTCAATTCGTAGGTGAACTCAAAGCACTGGATCACGGAGTTGCGCAGTTGTTCGCGCAAACCCGGATCGGCCAGTGCGGCTGGCGAGTGGGCATAGGCCAGGCTTTTGTCTAGCTGCGCAATGGCATTGCCCAAGGGGCTGAAGTCGAGGCTCATGGCAGGGCTTTCGGGACGAATGAATAGGATTGTGCAACAAGCGGCCATCGCGCTTCGGGATCACCGGATCAGATCGCTACCCGGAGGCGCTGGCCCTGATCAGCGCCGCCGTCATGGAAGGCGCACGCGACGGCACCAAATTGGTGACCGTGCACCAACCTATCGTCTGACCCACATGAATGCCAGTTCTGTCATTGCGAGGAGCGTAGCGACGCGGCAATCCATGCAGCCCGAAGTCATGGATTGCCACGCTTCGCTCGCAATGACAGCCAGATTGACTCCCTCTCATCTCCTCATTCCCAACTGCCCAATAGCAATAGGACAGCGATCACCATGACACCTGGCGAAATCATCACCGACGGCCCCGACCACGTTTTGAACCCAGGTCGGCGCACCCTCAGCCTGCTGGTGCAAAACACAGCCGAACGGCCGATTCAGGTCGGCTCGCATTACCACTTTGCCGAAACCAACGGCGCACTCAATTTTGACCGTGCTGCAGCACGTGGACATGCTGATGGTCTGCCACCATCTGGACGCAGGCATCGCCGAGGATTTGGCCTTTGCCGAGAGCCTCATCCGCAAGGAAACCATCGCTGCCGATGACGCAGCGCTATTTTCTGTTTTAAGGTCAAACGGAGCCTTCAGACCTAGGGTTTGTACTGTTGTACAAATGTTTGTACAACCGTCCAATACCGGCGTGGATCCAGACCAGCCAAGCACCGCAACAAAGAACCTTGCCAGCAGGCAATCGGCGAGCCGTCCTGATCGCAAGTTGGCGATCCTGCTGGCAGCTGAAAAGCTGTTTGCACAGCGCGGCTACCATGCCGTCAGCATTCGGCAAATTGCCGACGAGGCCGCGGTGCCTTTGGCTCTGGTGGGCTATTACTATGGACCCAAGCAGGATTTGTTTTGCTCGATTTTCGAGCACTGGAACACCACCATTGAAGAGCGCCTGCAAGCGCTGCAAGGTGTTGTCGACGATCCCATCGACAACAGCACCTTACCGCGCATCATTGAAGCTTTCCTTGACCCTGTGCTGCGGCTTCGCGCCAGCCCGGAAGGCGAGTACTACGCCTTGTTGGTGGCGCGTGAACTGGCCCACCTGCAGGACGAAACCGACCGGGTACTGCGCACCTATTTCGACCCCATGGCTCACGCTTTCATTGATGCCCTGACGCTGGCCTTGCCGCACACAACGCGTGCCCAAATGGCCTGGGGCTACCAGTTTGCGCTGGGCGCGCTCCTGCATCACATCAGCGACACCCGTGTGGCGCGGCTCTCCATGGGATCAAACCACCCCAGCGCTCCGGCGGCGTCACCCCTGCTGTTGAATTTCATCGTGGCTGGACTGCGCGGCGCATTCCCGGCGCCCGACACCGAACACTGATTCACTTTAGCCTTTGAAGCCTTTTCAGAACTTCTCAACCACCTAAAACCAGGAGACTTTGATGACACTGCGCCAAACCTTTATTCTCACCGCTTGCGCTGCCGCCATGGCTACGTTGGCGGCAGCCCCCGCATCGGCTCAGCAAGTCATCAAGATGACAGCGGCGGCGGGCCATCCGCCGGTTTTTCTGTGGGTCAAAATGGCCGATGAAGTGCTGATCCCCGAGGTGGACAAGCGCCTGGCCGCTGGTGGCAAATACAGGATTGAGTGGACCAAAGCCTGGGGTGGTACGCTGCTCAAACTGGGCTCTGAATCCAAAGGTGTCGCCGATGGCGTCGCCGATGTCGCCATCGTCAGCACCTTGTTTGAGGGAGCCAAGTTCCCTTTGCAAAACGTGTCGTACTACACACCGTTTGGCACCGATGACATTGGACTGGTGAGCAAAGCCGTTGCCAGTTTGCAGGTCTCAGTCCCCGCGATGGGCGAGGCCTGGACCAAGAACGGTCTGGTCTATCTGGGCGGCATGGCTTTGGACACTTACCACGTCTGGACCAAGTTCCCCATCACCAAACTTGAAGACCTGCAAGGCAAGAAACTCAGTGCGCCGGGGCCCTCATCGAACTGGGTGCGTGGCACCGGGGCCGTGGCCGTGGCCGGCACCTTGAACAGCTATTACGAAGACATCAAATCCGGCGTCTCTGACGGTGCCCTGGTATTCACCACCGGTGCCTGGAGTGCCAAGTTGCACGAGGTGGCTCCTTATGTCACCAAAGTCAATTTCGGCGCCCAGTTCGCTGGCGGAGCGGTCATCAACAAGAGTCGTTTTGACAAGTTGCCCCCTGAAGTGCAAAAAGCCTTTTTGGAGGCTGGAGATGCCTGGCAAGCTGCCTATGCCAAAGCGCAATCCGCCGCGGTTGCTGGCTTCATGCAAAAAATGGCAGAAGGTGGCGCCAAAATCAGCGATCTCAACGAGCTTGAGCGCAAACGCTGGGCGGATTCACTGGGACCGGTCGCCAGGAACTGGGCGGCCGATGCCCAGTCCAAGGGCCTGCCCGGCAACGAGGTGCTGAGCGCCTACATGGCCAGCCTGCAAAAAGCCGGAGCCAAATTGCCACGCGACTGGAGCAAATAGATGTCGCAAACCGCAACGCCAGAGGACACCCGCCGGGGCTTTGCGGGCGATTCCTATGGCGCGGCACTGCCTTTTGGCTTGCACCATCTGAACCGGGCCATGAATGCCCTGGGAACCTTGTGGATTCTGGGGTTGATGGTGCTGATCAACCTGGATGTGTTTGGGCGCAACCTGCTCAACCATCCGGTGCGCGGTGTGACCGAGATGGTGTCGATCTCCATCGTAGGGATTGTCTTTTTACAGCTGGCAGACACCTTGCACGCCGGACGTTTTACCCGTGCCGACATCTTGCTGGATCGGCTCAAAAAGAACAGCCCTGCGTTGGCGGATGCCGTGCAGGCGGGCTTCCATTTGGTGGGCCTGGCGCTGATGGTCGTGATTCTGCTGGCGAGTTGGGCGCCCTTGGTCGAATCGGTGCGGATTCAGGAGTATGTCGGTGCGGTCGGCGACTTTCAGTTGTCGGTCTGGCCGATTCGCCTGATCACCTTGATCGGCTTGAGTACCACCGCTCTTTGCTTTTTGTTGTTGGCCTGGATCGACATGGGCCGCCTGCGCTCCAGGCTGCGCGCCGGGCGTTCTGTATGAGGACCATCAGATGAGCAATGTCTCGATTGCGCTGGGCTCGCTGGTGCTGATGCTGGTGCTGATTTACGCAGGCCTGCATGTGGCGATCACGCTGGGGCTGCTGAGCTTTGTTGGGGTCTGGTTGATCCGGGGCGATGGGCAGATTGCGGCCAATTTATTGGCGCAGGCGGTGAACGATTCGATCTCGAGCCACATATTCGGCGTGGTGCCGCTGTTTGTGCTGACCGGGTTTCTGGTGGCGTATGCCGACGTTGGCAAAGACGCCTTTGAGGTTGCCAACCAGGCATTTCGGCGCATCCGTGGTGGCCTGGGTGTGGCCACGGTCGCGGCCAACGCGGTGTTTGCCGCCATCACCGGGATCTCGATTGCTTCGGCAGCCGTATTTTCCCGGGTTGCTGTGCCCCAGATGCTGCGTTTTGGCTACCAGCCCAAGTTTGCCGTCGGTGTAGTGGCGGGCTCCTCGGTGCTGGGCATGCTGATTCCACCCAGTCTGTTGATGATTCTGTACGGTTTTCTGGCAGACCAGTCGGTCGGTGACCTGTTTACCGCGGGCATTGTGCCGGGATTGGTGCTGGCGCTGGCTTTTTCGGTGGTGATTGTGCTGATGGCCTGGTTTCGCCCGAGCATGGTGTATGTGGATGCCAAACCCCGCGACATCGCTTTTGAGGACTTGATGCCGCTTCGGGAAATGGCCCTCAAGATCATCCCGATCGTGCTGCTGATTGGCTCGGTACTGGGGGGCATCTATGCCGGGTTTTTCACTGCCACGGAGGCCGGAGCCGTAGGCGCCTTGATGGCGCTGGTGATTGCCTTGCTGCGGCGCAAGCTCACACTGAAAAGCTTTTGGGGTGTGCTGACTGAAACCGGACACGTGACGGTGTCGGTCAGCTTCTTGATCATCTGCGCCAATATCTACACCCGCATGCTGGCCATGAGCGGCACACCGCAGGCGATGGTCGAATGGATGGCAGCCGCCGGTTTTGGCGTGGCCATGTTCATGCTGGTGTATGTCATCGTCGTTCTGCTGCTGGGCACCATCATCGATTCGTCATCAATTCTGCTGATCGTGCTGCCATTGATGCTGCCGATCGCCCAGCAATTCGGGTTGAACCTGATCTGGTTTGGTGTCGTGACCGTGGTAGCGGTTGAGATAGGCTTGCTCACGCCGCCCTTTGGCTTGAGCGTTTACGTGATCAAGAGCACGCTGGGGCGTACGGTTGATATTTCTCTGGGTGACATTTTCCGCGGCACCTTCCCTTTCACGCTGACCATGACCGCGGTGCTGGGCTTGCTCATTGCTTTCCCTGGAATTAGCCTGGTGTTGTTGAAATGACCAACCCCCAGCCAATCGATGGTTTCACGGCTGACCCCCTCTGTCCTGATCTATTTCCCGGAGTAACACCCCCATGACCCGCAAATTTGTTGACCTTTCGATCTACCTTGAAAACGATGTACTGAGCGATCCACCGGCCTTTGCGCCGAAGATCGAATACTTCAACCACGAGAATACGTTCGCGCAGATAGCACCTTTCTTTCCCGGACTCAAGAAAGAGGATCTGCCCGATGGTGAAGGCTGGGCCGTGGAGAGGGTGCAACTCTCCACCCACAACGGGACGCATCTGGATGCTCCGTACCACTTTCATTCAACCATGGACAAGGCGCTAGGCCAGAAGAAGCCCGCCATCGCCATCGACGAGGTGCCACTGGAGTGGTGCTTCCAGCCCGGCGTGAAGCTGGACTTTCGCCATTTTGGCGATGGCTATGTCGTCACTGCCGCGGACGTTGAAGCGGAATTGCAGCGCATCGGCCACACCTTGTCGCCGCTGGAGATCGTCGTGATCAACACGCGCGCTGGCTTGCGTTATGGCAGCCCCGACTATGTGGCAGCCGGCTGCGGCATGGGTTACGAGGCCACCATGTACCTGCTGGAGCGCGGTGTGCGCCTGACCGGAACCGATGCCTGGAGCTGGGACGCCCCGTTTGTGCACACCGCGAGAAAATACGGTGAAAGCCACGACGCCTCGTTGATCTGGGAAGGGCACAAAGCCGGTCGCGACATCGGTTACTGCCATATCGAAAAGCTGCACAATCTGGAAGTTTTGCCTGCTACCGGTTTTTACATTTCTTGCTTTCCGCACAAAATCCGTGGCGCCTCGGCGGGGTGGACACGGGCGGTCGCGATCTTTGACGATGCGCTGATGCCATCGAGATGATCTGAAAAGCAGACGCTTTCCTCGCACCGGACGGCGCTGCGCCCATTGACCTCTCAACGCATGCAAAAGGAATCTGATGGATAACACTGACAAGGTGATTCTGACCGTGGCCTGCACAGGCGCCTGGCCCAAGAAAAGTGATACGCCGTACGTACCCCTGACCCCGCAGGAAGAAGCCGATGACATTGTGCGTTGCTGGGAGGCCGGTGCGTCGATTGCCCACATCCACGTGCGCGATGACGCTGGCAATCCATCCATGAGTCTGGACAAGTTTGCGCAGACCGTTGAGCTGGTGCGTTCGCGTTGTGACATTGTTCTGAACCTGACTACATCGGGCGGTCTGGGGGTGTTGGATGATGAGCGCATGAAGCCTTTTCAGGCCTTGCGTCCGGAGATGGCATCGTTCGATGCCGGGACCATGAACTGGGCCCACACCACGGTATTTGAAAACAACCCCAAATTTCTGGAGAAGCTGGCCGTCTCCATGAATGAATGCGGGGTCAAGCCGGAGTTTGAGATCTTCGATGCGGGAATGATCCACAACGTGCTGTACTACAGGAAGAAGGGGCTGATTCAGGACGTCCCGCATTTTCAGTTCGTGCTGGGCGCTCCGGGCGGACTGCCGGCCGAAGTGAAAAGCATGATGTTCCTGTTGGAAACCTGCAAGGAAAACCTCGGCAGCAATTTCACATGGTCGGCCTTCGGGATCGGGCGCGGGCACTTGCCCATCCTGTTTGCAGCCTTGTCGCTCGGAGGCCATGTGCGGGTGGGAATGGAGGACAACATCTTCTACCGAAAGGGTCAGCTGGCCAAATCGAATGCCGAATTTGTCGAACGAACCAAGCGCACCGTTGCGGAATTGGAAAAATCCATTGCAACGCCCGAAGAGACGCGCAGCATGCTGGGCCTCCAGGGTTCGCCTGGCAGACTTGCGAACGCTTGAACGCCAGCTTGCCTAGGCCTTGCGCGGCTGGATGTGTTCTCGAATCCAGCTCGCGAAATCAGCCTCTGGCAGATCGCCGGAAGACAGTTTCAGCATGTTGACGACGCACTGCGCATCGTCAGCCACCAGTTCAAGGCCATTGAGCGCTAGAAATAGTTCAAGTGCCACGAACGCCGTGCGCTTGTTGCCATCAACGAAGGGATGGTTGCGTGATATACCGAATCCATAGCTGGCGGCCAAATCGGCCGCATCGGGAGTGCCGTAGCAAGCCAGTTGTTCCGGTCGCGCCAATGCGGACTCCAGCAGGTTCGAATCCCGCACTCCAGCGCCGCCGCCATGCTCGACCAACTGCTCATCGTGAACGGCAAGAACCAGTTCACTGCCAAGCCAGGTCCAGTTCCTGGACGAGGAACTCACTTGGCCAACTCACGCAGGACTGCACGGCGTTTCTTCATAATGCGCCGCGCCTCCGTCATTTGCGCCTCAAATTCAGGGTTGTAAGCGCTCAGGTTCACTCCGTTGGCGGCTTCTGTCCAAAACACAGTGTCACCCTTGGCCACATTCAGACGGGCGAGCAACTCCTTGGGCAGGATGACGCCCACCGAATTGCCGATTTGTGTGAGTTTGAGTGCCGACATGATGATCCTAAAAAGTTATAACAATTGTTATATTATCCAGAAACCCTGAATCCATCAAGCGAATCCAGCATGCCCAGCACCTCCAGACCCGTGACGCGCTGGCAGTCAGCCCTGTGCTGCGCCATCCTGTCGATCGGCAGCGCCTGCTACGCCGCGCCGGATGAAGATTTGTTGGGAAAATCCGCCGGCTACCCGGTGGCACCGAATCTGGCGCAAGCATTCCAGGAGCGCTACCGGGTCGGGTCGTTCAGCGCGATGGACAGCCTGTCAGCACATTGCACGCTGGAGCCTGCGGCGCAGCCCCTGCCGCTGCCCAAGGCAGCGAGCGAGCATGCTTTTCAGTACCGCTTTGATGGCCAAACCTTGACGCTGGACGACTACATGCAGCGCCAGCGCGCTACCGCTGTGCTGGTGCTGAAAGACGGCGAGATCGTGGCCGAGCGCAGCAACTACCAGCGCAAGCCGGAGCAGCGCATGCTGTCCAACTCGATGGCCAAAACCATCGTTGCGCTGGCGTTTGGCAAGGCGCTCGAAGAAGGGCACATCCGGTCTCTGGAAGACCGCGCAGCGGACTACGAGCCGCGCCTGGCGGGCAGCCTGTATGGCGACACCAGGTTGATCAACCTGTTGCGCATGGCCTCGGGCGCGCAGTTCCTTGAAGACTACTCGGGCCGGGATGATCTGGCGCGCTTCAACCAGGCGGCAAGAAGACAGGGCAGCGCGGCGGCGGCACAAACCGTCACCCAGCGCGCCGCGCCCGAAGGCAGCGTGTTCAACTACGCCAGTGCTGAGACCTTGATGCTGGGTCTGGCCCTGCGCGCCGCTAGTGGACAGACTTTGTGCCGCTATGTCGGCGAGAAGATCTGGCAGCCGATGGGGGCTGAGTCCCAGGCCACCTGGCTCATCAACCCGCTGGACCAGACCGAGATGGCAGCGGGCAATTTCAATGCGACCGTCAGGGACTACGCTCGGTTGGGCTGGCTGATGGCCAACGACGGCCAGCGCGACGGGCGCGCGGTCGTCTCGCGCGAGCACCTGCTGAACATGACCGAAGCCAGCCGTCAACCAGAGGCGTTCCGGCCCGGACACCTGCAGAACAAGGGCAGCACCTACCTGGGCTACGGTCTGCAAACCTGGCTGCTGCCCGGTAGCACGCGCCGCTTTGTGCTGCTGGGTGTTTACGGCCAGGCCATCATGGTCGATCCTGGCCTTAAACTGGTGGTGGTCCATCTGGCTGCGGCCAAGGACGCCGCGGGCGACGCCAGCGGTGCCCATATGGGTGCCGAACGCAACGCCCTGTGGCGCGGCATCGTGGCACGCTACGGGCGCTGGTAGGGCCGCAACGCTCGCGATCCATCGGTTTCCCCGCTCATTTACGGACGACACACTGCATGATTCAAGCTTCTAAACTCATTGCCCAGGGTCAGGGCCTGGCAGCTGCGCTGATCAGACGCGCAAGCACGGTCGAACTGGACTGGGATGTGCGCCAGAAAAGCCGCTTCGACGCGACCGACTCTGCCGGGCGTCAACTGGGCGTCTTTCTGCCGCGCGGCACGCTGGTGCGGGGTGGTGACGTATTGGTGGCCGAAGACGGCTCGCTGATCAAGGTACTGGCCGCAGCGCAACCGGTGCTGCGGATCACCGCCTGCACCGAGCACGGCAGCGCCTTTGACCTGACGCGCGCCGCCTACCATCTGGGTAACCGCCATGTGCCAATTGAACTGCAGCCAGATCACCTGAAGATCGAGCCCGACCATGTGCTGGCTGACCTGCTGCGCGCCATGCATCTGACGGTTTCCGAAGAGACTGCATCCTTTGAGCCTGAGGGTGGCGCCTATTCCAGCAACGGCCATAACCATGAGCACGCTGCGCCCAAGCCCATCAACATCCCGATCAAGGCCGCTGCACCCCACGTGCATGGGCCGGATTGCAAGCATGATCACTCGTGATCGTCATTGCCAGTTTCCTCGTCATTGCGAGCTTCCGGAATCCGGCCCGATACCGCACACGGACCTTGAACCTGAAATTGTCATCCCGGGCTCGGTAGCTGTCATCCCGGGCTCGGTGGCTGTCATCCCGGGCTCGGTGGCTGTCATCCCGGGCTCGACCCGGGATCCAGTGCCACGCGAGCCATGGATTGCGGGTCGGGGCCCGCAATGACAAGCAGGGGTGTAACTGTTCATGAAAAGCGAAGCGAAGCAATCCATGCATGGATCGCCACGGCCTGCGCCCTCGCGATGACGAGAAATCGTTGCGCCCTCGCGATGACGAAAGCGGCCGTCTCGAATTTCGGAGAGATCACTGATGCGTGATGCCAGTCTGTTGCAGCTGATGTGGTTGGCCTTTGCACTGGCAGCCAGCAGCACCGGCGCGCCACTGCGCGAGTGCCTGCTGATCGCGTCGGCATCGGTGGCCCGGTGGGCTCCGGCAAGACCACGTTGCTGGAGATGCTGGAGATGCTGTGCAAAGCGATGCGCAACAGGTACGATCTGGTGGCCATCACCAACGACATCTACACCAAGGAAGACCAGCGCCTGCTCACCGTCAGCGGCGCGCTGCCCGCCGAGCGCATCATGGGCGTGGAGACCGGCGGCGACAACCTGGCTGCCACCTTCAGCCCCGAACTGTCGGACCTGACGATTTACGTAATTGACGTTGCCGCTGGTGAAAAAATCCCGCGCAAGGGCAGCCCCGGCATCACCAAGAGCGACCTGGAACCTTATGTGGGAGCCAACCTGGAAGTGATGCAGGCCGACACGACGCGTATGCGCACAACGGCCAAGGGCCTCAAACCCTTCCTCATGACGAATCTGAAAACGCTGAGTGGACTGGCCGAGGTCGTGGCCTTTATCGAGGCCAAAGGTATGCTCTTGCCAGCCGCAGAAAAATAAAAGCAAGGGTTTACGAGCTACTTGTCAATAGTAGTTTGGTGCTATTTTTCTTCTTTTTTAAAGGAGGATCTCATGCGCACAAAATGTCTAATCGCCATCACTGCCAGTGCGGCAGCGGTCATTCTGGTGGCCTGCGGTGGAGGTGGCGGCAGCACTTCAAGCACCACACCGACAGTCGCAACCACGATCAGTGGTTCTGCTGTCAAGGGTCCGGTTTCGGGTGCAACGGTCACGGTCAAGAATGCCGGCACCGGCGCCGTCCTTGGGACCACAACTACCGGAACCGCAGGCACCTACTCCCTGAGCGTGCCCTTCTCTGGAGATGTGATCGTGGAAGTCAGCGGCGGCACTTACACCGACGAGGCAACCAACCAGTCCACCACCCTGGCAACCCCGCTTAGAGTGGTTATCACGGCCAATGGCAGTGCCGTTACCGGCGTGGTCACGCCACTGACGACGATGGCCTACACCTACGCCTTTGGCAGCACCGGAACCCCAACCGCGGCGGCGTTCAACACCATGGCCAGCAGCGTTGCAACGCAGTTCAAACTCACCGGCGTCAACCTGGCCACCACAGTTCCGACGGTCAGCGGCACTATGAACGATTACGGCAAAGTGCTGGCTGCCGTGTCCAAATACCTGCAGACCAATTCAGTGACGCTGTCAAGCATGATTGGCAGCGCCTGGACGGCTGATCAATGGTCACAGTTCTCCGGAAAATTTACAACGGCCTACAGTGCAGCGAACCCCGGCAGCAGCATCAGCTACACCTTTGATGGCAGCACGCTGGGCGTCAGCGGCACCGGTGTCGGCGGCGGCACCGGCAGCTGCGGCGTGAATGTCAAAGGCACCATCTCCACCGCCGGCATCTCGGTTCCCTTGAATCTGGACTACTGCATCACCGGCGTCGCGACGGGTTCGTGCAGCAGCGGCAACGCATCGCTGTCGCAGGCGCTGAGTGGTCAAAGCGGCATGGTGGGTGCGGTCAATCTGGCCTACACCTATTCCGCCACCTGCGTCGCCAACCCGCTTGTGACCATCGCGCTGCATTGAACCGGGGCCTGCCAGTGGCAGTGCACAATGTGCTCAATCAAACCTTGAGCCATGAACGTCACTGCTTGCCCCGCTCGCGCCACTCTTCCCTGGGAATGCGTCACCACCCAACCTAACCAGTTGGGTGAGTCGCCGTTCTGGCATCCGCTGGAACACAAGCTGTACTGGATCGACATCCCGGCGCGCCAGGTCCTGCGCACCGATGTTGCCAAGGGCATGGTTGAGACCTGGGACCTGCCATCCGAGCCGGGTTGCATTGCACCGGCCGCCAGCGGTGGTCTGGTGCTGGCGCTGCGCGACGGCGTGTTTCGCGCCCGCCAGTGGGGTGGACCGCTGGAACGCATCGCCACACTCGACTACGACCCGGCGTACATGCGCGCCAACGACGGCAAGTGCGACGCGCTGGGGCGCTTCTGGATTGGCACCATCGACGAGACCAAGTTGGCGCACAATGCCGCCCTCTACTGCCTGGACTGTCGCAAGGGCCGCGCGCCGCTGCTGGAACGCAAAGTGGGGCAGGCCACCACCGCCAACGGTCTGGCCTGGAGCCCGGACGGCGGCACACTGTACTGGAGCGATACGTCCAGCCACGCGGTACGCGCCTGGAACTTTGATGCACCGCTCGCCACCTTGACCGCAGAACGCACTTTTCATCAATTTGCGCCCAAGTCTGCATCGCTCCCCTCTGCCAGTTACGGTGGCCGCCCCGATGGTGCTGCAGTCGACGCAGAGGGCAACTATTTTGTGGCGCTGTACGAGGGTCGGCGCGTCTGTCAGCTCGCGCCCGACGGCACTTTGCTGGCCCAGTGGGAAACACCTGCACAGTGCCCGACCATGGTCTGCTTTGGCGGTGACGACCTGCGCACGCTGTACCTCACCAGTGCACGCCAGAAACGCGGCACAGAAGAGCTCAAAGCCCTGCCACTGTCGGGTTGCATATTCTCGATGCGCGTCAAGGCCCCCGGACTGCCGGTAAACTTGTTTGCCGACTAATCACCACTTCACACCATGGACTCAGAGCTTCGCCGGATCACCGAGCGCGTTCGCGCAGCGCTGACGCAGGGCACGGCGCTGCGTGTCCGGGGTGGCGGCTCCAAGGATTTTTATGGCCAGTCGCTGCAAGGAGAACTGCTCGACGTCAGCGCCTGGCGCGGCATCATCAGCTACGAACCCAGCGAGCTGGTGGTCACCGTGCGCGCCGGTACCACACTGCAGGAACTGCAGGCGACGCTGGCCGAGAAGGGTCAGCATCTGGCTTTTGAGCCGCCCTGCTTTGGCAGTGACGCTGCGGGCGTCAGCGGCACCACCTGCGGCGGTATGGTGGCCGCGGGTCTGAGTGGTCCGGCGCGCGCCAGTGCCGGTGCCGTGCGCGACTTTGTGCTGGGTGTGACGCTGCTCAATGGTCGTGCCGAGCTGCTGACTTTTGGGGGCCAGGTGATCAAGAACGTTGCTGGCTACGACGTTTCGCGCCTGATGGTGGGTGCCATGGGGACGCTGGGCGTGCTGGCCGAAATCTCACTCAAAGTGCTGCCGCGCGCGCCGGCCGAGGCGACCCTTTCCTGCGCTGGCCTGGATCAGCAGACTGCTCTTGACTTGCTGCATCGCTGGGGTGGCCAGCCCCTGCCCCTGAACGCCAGTTGCTGGCTGGTGGAGTCCGATGCGGCCGCACCACGCGGACACTTGTACCTGCGCCTGCGCGGCGCCGCAGCGGCGGTGGAGGCAGCTTGCCCGCGCATGCTTGCCGACCTGCAGGCGCTGGGTAGTGAGGCAACGCGCATGGACAACGCTCAGGCAACGCCGGACTGGAATGCCTGCCGTGACCAGACCCTGCCCTTTTTTCGGGCGCCAGCACCGGAACTCGGTTTGTGGCGCCTGTCCGTGCCGCAAACCGCACCGGCACTGGAGTTACCCTTTGACACCTTGATTGAGTGGCATGGTGGCCAGCGCTGGTTGTGGGCCCCGCTGTCGGCACTCGACCAACTGCGCCAGAGCGCCGCTTTGGTGGGTGGAACCGCAACGCTGTTCCGCGCTCCGGCCAGCGTTGACGGCGCGGCGATCCAGCGCTTCAGCCCTTTGCAAAGTGCCTTGAGCGGCATTCACCAACGAATAAAACACGAGTTCGACCCGGCTGGCATCTTCAACCGCGGCCGCATGTACATGGACTTATAGAGCAACACAGAGCTATTCAGGAACAGAGACCTATAGAGGAAATTTGTCATCCCGGCCTTGAGCCGGGATCCACCAAGAAGTACCCACAAACTGGATTGCGGCTCAAGGCCGCAATGACAACATTTATATGCACACCGATCTCGCCCCCGAGTACCACGACAGCGCCGATGCCAAAGCAGCGGCAGCCATTTTGCGCAAGTGCGTGCATTGCGGCTTTTGCACCGCCACCTGCCCGACCTACCAGTTGCTGGGCGACGAACTCGACGGGCCACGTGGCCGTATTTACCTGATGAAGGCGGTGCTGGAAGGCGTCACTCCGACCCGCAAGACGCAGGCCCATCTGGACCGCTGTCTGACTTGTCGAAGCTGCGAGAGCACTTGTCCGTCGGGCGTGCACTACGGCGAGCTGCTTGACATTGGCCGCAAGCTGGTCGAAGCCAAAGTGCCACGCCCTCTGGGCGAGCAGGCGCTGCGCTGGGTCCTGAAGGAGGGCCTGCCTTCGCCGCTGTTTGCCCCCGCCATGAAGCTGGGCCAACTGCTGCGTCCGCTGCTGCCCGCCGCACTGAAGGCCAAGGTGCCGGCCAAGCAGGATGCAGGCACCTGGCCGAGCACGGTGCATGCGCGCAAGGTGCTGCTGCTCTCAGGCTGCGTGCAACCGGCCATGGCACCCAACATCAACAGCGCCACGGCACGTGTACTCGACGCCGCTGGCGTCCAGTGTCTGATAGCCCCGAAAGCCGGCTGCTGCGGCGCGGTGAAGTTCCACCTGAACGACCAGGAGGGCGGCAAGGCCCAGATGCGCGCCAACATCGAGGCTTGGTGGCCCTCTGTGCAGGACGGCGTCGAGGCCATCCTCATGAACGCTTCGGGCTGCGGCGTCACGGTCAAGGAATACGGACATCTGCTGCAGGACGAGCCGCTCTATGCCGCCAAAGCGGCGCGCATCAGTGCACTCACAAAGGACCTGAGCGAATGGCTGCCCGAGCTCAGCGAGCGTTTGAGCGGCAAGCTCGATGCGCGCAGCGTGGCGCAGGCCGGTGCCATGGCGTTTCATCCGCCCTGCAGCCTGCAGCACGGCCAGCAATTGCGCGGCGGTGTGGAGAAGCACCTGCAGACGCTGGGTTTTGACATCAAGGTCACGGGCGCTGAAGCCCATCTTTGCTGCGGCTCGGCCGGCACCTACTCGGTGATCAACCCGGACCTGGCGTACCAACTGCGGGATCGCAAGCTGGGCCATCTGCAAGCCACCTTTTCCGGCAGCGCGCCGGACCTGATTGTGTCGGCCAACATGGGCTGCATCACGCACCTGCAAAGCGGCACCAGCACCCCGGTGCGCCATTGGGTCGAAGTGCTGGACGAGGCATTGCCACAGGCAAACTAAAATCGGGCCATGCCCTTTCCCACCGCCCTTGAAAACCTGAACGTGCTGTCGCAGCTCACGCTGCTGCCGCCCTCCCAACTGCACGACGACATCCCTGCCAGCGCGCGCGCCACGCAGACTGTGAGCGCCGCGCGGCGCACCATGGCCAGCATTCTGGCCGGTCGTGACCGGCGCCTGTTCGTGGTGGTTGGGCCCTGCTCCATTCACGATCCCGCAGCAGCAATGGAGTACGCGCACAAGCTCAAGGCCCTGGCCGATGAACTGGCGGAGCAGCTTTTCATTGTGATGCGGGTGTACTTTGAGAAGCCGAGAACCACCATCGGCTGGAAGGGCCTGATCAACGATCCGCACATGGACGATTCGTTTTGCATCGACGAAGGCCTGCACGTGGCGCGGCGCCTGCTGGTTGATCTGAATGATCTGGGCCTGCCCTGCGGCACCGAGGCGCTGGACCCGATCACGCCGCAATACCTGGGCGACCTGATTGCCTGGAGCGCAATTGGCGCGCGCACGACCGAGAGCCAGACGCACCGCGAACTTGCCAGCGGCCTGTCGAGCCCGGTTGGCTTCAAGAACGGCACCGACGGCAATCTGGACGTGGCCCTGAACGCCATGCTCTCGGCAGCGCAGCCGCACGCCTTTCTGGGTATCAACGGCGACGGCCAGGTCGCCGTCACGCAGACGCGCGGCAACGCCTTCGGCCACCTGATCCTGCGCGGCGGCGCGGTGCCGAACTACGACTCGGTCGCCGTTTCCGAAGCGGAGTCTGCCTTGCAGACGTCCAAACTACCGGTCAACATCGTGGTCGATTGCAGCCACGCCAACTCGCGCAAAAACCACGCGCTGCAAACCCTGGTCCTGAAGGATGTGGTGCACCAGATCGTCGATGGCAACCAGGCCATCAAGGGTGTGATGCTGGAATCCAATCTATTCGAAGGCAACCAGAAACTTGGGCAGCCGAAAGACCTGCGCTACGGCGTCTCGATCACCGACGCCTGCCTGGGCTGGGACACCACGGCAGCCTGCCTGCGCGACGCCGCAACGCGGCTGCGTGCGCGAACCTGACGCCGGGGCGCGGCGGTCGCTGGAACTGATTTGAGTGACCGTCGGGATGCTGGTGACAACAACAGTTTCAAGCACCAAGCGGAACCAGCCCCATTCGATCCACCCGATAAGCCATGCTCCAGCCAGGGTGGAAGTGCTATTTCTTTGCTTGATGCGAAGTCTGCCACTCCTGCGCTCGTACATCATCCAGGGGGGCTCAATCCCGTCCCAGGCTTCGGCCGTAGCGCAAGGCCCACCAGGTCAGGCCCACAGCCACCACGCAGGTCAGTGCCGCATGCATCACCGCATGGGTGATGGGCGTGGCCAGCAACCGGGGCAAGTTCGCCAGGGCGGACAAGGCCACCATCGCCACCGCCACGCCGACTTCGCCGCGCCGCACGAGTGCCCACAGCACCAGCACACTCATCAGCGGGGCTACTGCAAAAGCGACGCCGGTGGCCAGGGTTTCCACGCCGAGCACGCTGCTCACCGCCACTACCGCAACAAGCGAAGCAAGCAACACCATGCGCCATCTTGTCTGGCAAAAATGCACCGCGCTCAGGATCATGGCCACGATCACCAGCGCCACATAGATGACCAAGGGAGCGCGCAGCGCCGTGGTCCATAGCGGCTGCGTGGAGTCCCAGGCGCCGACGCCGGGCAAGCCGGGGTTGTTCTCCGGAAAAAAGTGTTGCAGACCCGTTGCCACGCCCTTGAGCACCAGCGCCAAGCCCAGGCCACGCAGCAGGTCGCCGAAGACGCTGGCATTGTCGGGGCGCTCCTGGCTGTGCAGGCGCATCACAACCAAACCGAGCAATGCCGCCCCCAGCAGGTAGCCGGCTGCGTCCATCGCCACGCCGGTGGTCAACTGCGTGTTCCAGTCTTGCGCCATCTTGAACATCATGGCTTTTCGATCAAAAGTCAGCGCGAATTCCACCATCGTCGTGACCAGGAAGAGCGCGGCCCAGACCAGGCCTTGCCGCCAATGCAAGGTGCCCTGCACCACCTGGCGCAGCGTCACCCCCAGAATCAGCAAGACCAGCGCGGCGCCTGCAATGCCCGCCACAATCATGAACGGCGCTTTGGCCGACTCCGCCTCCTGTTGCTCGCGCTTCCAGGCGTCTGGGACAAACACGTGTTGCCAGGCATCGATTTCATCCCCTCTGACGTTGATTGATACACGGGCGCTGCCGCCCTTGACGCTCAATGCCTTCTTGTCGTCCCAGCGGAAGATCCAGTCGCGCCGAGCCGGACGCTCGAACTCCTGCACCGAGGCCAACTCCCACGGCCGATTTGCCAGTGCTTTTTGGCTGTCCATGAAAGCGCGCACCAGCGCTTGCGCCGGTGCGCGCTGGAGCCTGGCGCCGGGACGTCCCTCGGGAAGTTGATGGAACACCGCCAGTACCTCGCCTTGACCAGTCAAGGCGACCTCCCAATTTTCGCTGCGATCTTCGACCGGTCCAGTCGCATGCCGGAACATGACGCGCCAGTGCTGTGGCGATATCTGGCCACCGTCCAAGAGCCTGGAGAACACTTGGGGACCGGCTTCGCGCCAGACAAAGCGCACCGCCTTGCTGTCGATGTCGGCAACCGGGAACACCACAGCCAGCCGCTTCCAGTCGGCATCCAACCGCACCCCCCGCTCGGCCAGCACACCCTCAGCACGCGCGATAGCGCCGGCGTGATCCACGGTGAAGGCTGGCGTACTCACCTGGGGTGCCTGCCATAGCCACAGCGCCAGCGCGCCCAGCACAGCGGCCACCGTCAGCGGTGTGCGGCTTAGCCACCAGGGCCGGCCGATGGCCACCGTGACGGGCTGGTGCGACGGTAGCTTCGGCTCCTTGCTGTCTATTTGCGTTGCGACGGGCGCCGCATCCGGCTCGCCGTTGCGCATGGCCTGCGGCATCTGGGCCAGGTAACCCTGCTTGAAGCGGGCCCGCGCCAGCATCAACAAGGGCAGCAGACCCGCCAGCAGCACCAGTACGCGGTCCAGCCACAGCCGCGAATCGGTCGCTACGAACAGCGGCAGGCTCATCAGCGTCAGGTCGAAGGTGAAGTGCATCACGATGCAGGGCACCAAGCCGAAGCGCAGAAAAATCAAGCCCCACACCAGCGCCGGGAAAAACAATTCCAGCACGCGGCTGTAGCTGGGCAGGCCAGGGTAGCCGGCATGCCCGCCGGCAAAAACCAGCGCCTGCAACACCAGCGCCACCGCGATGCTGCTGCGCCGCCAGCCCAGCCATTGACCGATCAAAGCGGCGCCGGCCAGCGGCACGGCGCGAAACAGCGCTTCTTCTGAAGTGCCGGCCATCAAGGCCTGGGCAATAGGCCCCAGCGCGGGCCGCCAGGCGGAGAGGATATTGGGGTCCATCAGCGAGTTCGCTGGCACCCACCAGCCGAACTGCGTTCGCGCTACCAGGTAGAAGCCAACCACCAGCAGCAGTTCAAAGCCGGTCCAGACGTAGCCGCCCAGGGTGCGTCCCACGGCCTGCGGGCTGGCTGCGGCGGCCACACTCCAGAAATTGAGCAGCCGCGGCTGATCGGCAAAAGCGCGCCGGCTCAAGCCCTCGGCCACCGCAAAGAGCAGACCCAGTAGCAGTATGCTGCCAATAGCGCCACCGAATACGGCGGCGGCATGGCGAAACAGGAAACTGCTGACGGAATCGGTGGTGGCGTAGCCAAACCACCTCTGCGGAAGGTTGGACAGGTTGGCCGCCGCCAGCAACAGGCCAACGACGCCAGCGCAACGCAATGCAGCGTGCCAGGCCAGTCCGCCACGGCGCGCCAGCCACAACCAGCCGCCCAGCAGCCCGCCCAGCCCGAACAAGGCGAACACGGCAATGCTGGCTACTTTGGCGATGGTCTCATTGCCGCTGCGCAACTGGGCAAAGCGCTGCGCAAAGGCCTGCGGCACAAAAGCATAGGGTGTGACTTCCGCCAGGCGGTCTCCGGCCACCACCAACCTGAGCCGAAAGCGTGCTTCGCCCCGTTTTTCGGTTTGATGCTCGTAGACAAAACTGTGGTCAATGCGCCCGCCGGGGCGGGTGATTTGCGATGCGCTTTGCGACGCGTAGGCGGTCCACAGCGCTTCGTCCAGCAGGCTGCGGGCGCCGCTCTCGGCCAGCGCACGCGCCGCACCCTCGGTCAGCGCCGCACCCGGCGCCTTCTCAGGCACCTTGCGTGTGAATCCGTAGGCACGGCCATCGGGCGTGAAGCGCACGCTCAGTTCATCCTCCTGCGACTCGGAAAAAAGCCGCACCGTCCAGTGGTAGGGCGCCACAAAGCGCTGGCCCAGCAAGGCGCTGAAGGCGTCCACGCCGCCGCCTTCCAGTTCGATGTAGTTTTGCAGGTTAAGGTCATGATCAAAGCGTGCCGCCGCGCGCGTCGTGGCGAGTTCAGCAAAGCGCTGCGTTTTAAGTGCCTCAGCGGCGCCCAGCGCCTGGTCGCGCGACATGCTCACATTGAGCTGGAGCAGCGGCATGGCGCGCGGGAACAGCCACAGGGCCGTGCCAGCCGAGGCGATCGCCAGTGCCAGCAGCATGGCCCAGAATGCTTTGCGATTTATCAAGGTCATGGCGGCTTGTCTTTCAAACGTTGGTTCGGGCGAGTTGTAGAGCATGGCATGCGTCGCGGTGGCGCCGATGTCGTCGAAAGCAAGAGGAACTCATGGTCTTCTCAGGTTTTTGTGCTCTGACACGAAAGCACTATCAACATAGACCCGTTCCAAACCTGTCCACGCACAACTCCAGAACTTGATCGTGAAGATTGCAGATGCTGCAGCGTCGGATTCGCGAATGTGGATGGAGCGATTCTCAACGCACACCGAACTCTTGCCTATCCCCCAATTGGGGGATAGCGTAGATGAAACGGGTCAGGAGAAGCAGCGGCAAAGAGAACCATCAAGGTCGCCGCGCATTGGCCATGAAATAGAAACCCCGGCACGATGACCGGGGTAGTGAGCCTCTTGGTTGTTGAACACAAGGCTCCCACTTAACGAGGTAAGCGGAGGGACGCAATCGCGTCTGGGTTCACTGTAGCACCGCGACAAGGAATGATGAGCGAGAACAGAGAGCTATTGGTGCAGCAGATGCGGCTTTTGGGTTGCAGGCCAAGGTGGTACAAGTCGTTCGAGCACCACTTATACGGACTCACGCCGCCAGCGCAGCCTCGATGTCCTCAGCCAGACTCGCCGGCGTATCGGTTGGTGCGTAGCGCTTGAGCACGCTGCCGTCCTTGCCAACCAGAAACTTGGTGAAGTTCCACTTGATTGACTTGCTGCCCAGCAAACCCGGCGCCTCTGCGGCGAGCCACTGGTACAGCGGGTGTGCCGTGGCGCCATTGACATCGATCTTGGCCATCATGGGAAAGCTCACGCCGTAGTTCAGTTGGCAGAACTCAGCGATCTCGCCGTTGGAGCCGCTGTCCTGCGCGCCAAACTGGTTGCACGGAAAGCCCAGCACCACCAGACCCTTCTTGCCATAGGCCTTGTGCAGTTCTTCCAGACCCGCAAACTGCGGCGTGAAGCCGCAGGCACTGGCGGTGTTGACGATCAGCATCGCCTTGCCCTTGAACTGGCTCAGGGGCACGGGTTTGCCATTGATCTGCAGGGCTTCGAAATCGTAAACAGCGCTCATGGGTAGTGGCTCCTCAGCGTTTTCCGAACGATAGCACTGACAGCAATGACGCAAGAACAATAAGGACTCCACCCAGCAAGGTGCGCACCGACAATTCACCGCTGCCCAGCAGCACCGAGGAAACGCTGGCAAACACCACCTCCGAGAGCATGATGATGGAAGTCGTACTGGCGTTCAGATGCGCGGCACCGTACTGCAGCGCCAGATTGGCCACCAGCATCGCCAGACCGGTCGCCAGTGCCAGCGCTGACCAACTCCAGTCCGGCGCAGGCAGCGCCGTTACCACACCCCAACTCAGACCCAGCAAGGCAGCGCCAGTGGCCATCAGGGTGCCGCCGGCAAACATGGCCAGCATGCGCCCATCGGGGGGCGTCTGGTTCAGTTTGCGCAGCAAGATGTTGGTCAGCGCAAAGCAAAAACCTCCCGTCAATGCCAGCCAGTCAGCCAGACTTTGCGGGAGCGGCCAGGACGAATCTGGCGTCTTCAGAATGATCACGACACCGGCGAGCGCCAGCGCCAGACGAAGAATCGAACCCCGGCTGGGCTTTTCACCCAGCAAAGGCCAGGCCAGCAAGACCACCCAGGCCGGCATCAGATAGAACAGCAGGACAACCCGCACCACATCGCCTATCGTGATGGCCCAGTTGAAGCAGACGTTGGTCAAGCCCGATGCCAGCAGCAAACCCAGGAGTTGGGGGTGACTGACAAAACCACGCCAGGCAGCGGGCCGCAACAGCAACAAACAGACCAGCGCCATGCCCAGCGTCATGCTGGTAGCCCACAGCGGATGCAGACCCTGGCTTTGCAATGCGCGAAACGGCCACCAGGACAGTCCAAAGACAAAGGCGTTAAGAACCAGCGCCGCCGCGGCCAGGACGCGACTTGACATCAGCCTTCAAGCTTGTCGTTGCGGGCAATGTCCAGCAGGTGTTCAACCTCGGTGCGATACAGAGTGCAGTTGCGGCGATGCCAGCGCCGGATAAGCCACATGAAACCGGCGATCACCAGACCAAAGGTAGTGATCGCCGCAAAGGTCGGCAGGCCCAAGCCGGTTGACAGGCTGTAGGCGGCACCGAGCGCCAGAATACAGGCTTGTTCGTTGAAGTTCTGCACCGCAATCGAGCGGCCGGCGCCCATCAGGTTGTGACCCCGGTGCTGCAGCAAGGCGTTCATGGGCACCACCAGAAAACCGCCCAGCGCGCCAAGCAGAATCAGGAACGGCGCAGCAACCCAGACGTTGGTGATGAAAATCAGCATGATGATCAGCAAACCCATGCCGATGCCCAGCGTGATCACGCGCGGTCCGTCTTCAAGTCGCATGCGCAGCGAAGCCACCACGGCGCCCACCGCCATACCAATCGCCACCACCCCCTGCAGAGCCGAAGCCTGTGTCACTGAATAACCCAGCGCGGCGGCGGCCCAGGCCAAAACGATGAAACGCAAATTACCGGCCACGCCCCAGATCAGCGTCGTGGCAGCCAGTGAAATCTGACCCAGTTTGTCGCGCCACAGTCGAACGTTGCAGGTCCAGAAGTCGGGCAGCAGGGACGTGATGCGCTGGGGCATCGGGCGCATTTCGACACCGGTCAGCGGAATATGGGTGTTGAACCAGGCCGCCAACAGGTACACAAAGATCAGCACGCTGATGGCTGCCTCAGGCGGCGTGTCGACGCTGGTGATGCAGAACGGGAGATCGAATGACAGCAGCATGGGCGAGAGCATCGGCCCGACCAACTGGCCGCCGAGCAAGACGCCCAGAATGATGGAAGCGATGGTCAGGCCCTCGATCCAGCCATTGGCCTTGACCAGTTGCGAGGCCGGCAAAAGCTCGGTCAGGATGCCGTATTTGGCGGGCGAATAGGCGGCAGCACCGAGCCCCACAATCGCATACGCCATGAGCGGATGCGTGCCAAACAGCATCATCAGGCAGCCCACCACTTTGATGAAATTGCTGATCAGCATCACCTTTCCCTTGGGCATGGAGTCGGCAAAGGCACCGACAAAGGGCGCAAGCACCACATAGAACAGCGCAAACATGGGCACCAGTGCGGCCTGCTGCCACTGCGGTGCCTGGCTGGTTCGGAGTAACTGAACCGCCGCAACAAACAAGGCGTTGTCTGCCAGCGAGCTGAAAAACTGCGCCGACATGATGATAAAAAAACCGCGTTTCATTGTCTGCACAGGCGTGTCAGCTTGGCTGACACGATGGAGGGGTTATTAGGTTCTTGATAGGTCTTGCAACGATGCCGGGTTATAGCACGTCTGTAGCTGTCAAAATCGGGGCTGCCGTCCCTTATGCTCCATTGCACCATGCCGCGCCCGATCCTTGCCACCATTCATACCGCCGCCCTGCGTCACAATCTGGCACGCTGTCGCGCCCAGACCGCGGACGCCAGGCTCTGGGCCATCGTCAAGGCCAACGCCTACGGCCACGGCATCGAACGCGCCTATGAGGGCTTGCGCGCAGCCGACGGCTTTGCGCTATTGGATCTGGACGAAGCGCAGCGGGTGCGCGCGCTGGGCTGGCGCGGCCCGGTGCTTTTGCTCGAAGGTGTTTTTGAGTTGCGCGACCTCGAACTGTGCTCACGGCTGGACCTCTGGCACACGGTGCACTGCAATCAGCAGATCGACATGCTGGCCAGCCACAAGACCAATATGCCGCACCGCGTTTTTCTGAAAATGAATTCCGGCATGAACCGGCTTGGTTTCACGCCCGAGCGCTACCGCAGCGCCTGGACACGGCTGAACGCCCTGCCACAGGTCGATGAGATTTCACTGATCACGCATTTCAGCGATGCCGATGGCGAACGTGGCGTGGCCGCCCAGATGGCGATCTTTGCCTCCGTCACCACAGACCTGCCGGGTGAGCGCTCGGTATGCAACAGCGCTGCCACCTTGCGCCACAGCGAGTTGGCGTCGGACTGGGTGCGCCCGGGCATCGCCATTTACGGCAGTGCGCCGGACTTTCCCCAGCACAGCGCCGCAGAATGGGACTTGCAGCCCGCCATGACACTGAGTGCAAAGATCATCGCCACGCAGGATCTGATGCCTGGCGACAGCGTCGGCTACGGCTCGACCTTTATCGCCAGCCAGGCCATGCGCATCGGCATCGTCGCTTGTGGCTACGCTGACGGCTACCCCCGAGTCTGCCCTAGCGGCACGCCGGTGTTGATCGATGGCCTGCGCGGCCGCACCGTCGGGCGCGTCAGCATGGACATGCTGGTGGTCGACCTGACGGCGCTGCCGCAAGCTGGCTTTGGCAGCGAAGTCACGCTGTGGGGTCGCGCTGGCAACGGCGCGGTACTGAGCATTGATGAGGTGGCGCACAGCGCCGGTACCGTTGGCTACGAGTTGATGTGCGCCCTGGCGCAGCGGGTGCCGGTGCAGGTGCAAGCCTGAGCCCGGACTGCGGGTCTCAGGGCAGGCTGCTCAAGTGCGTTTGCGCTGCAGTAGCCAGTTTCTCGTCAAAGGTGGCCAGTGGGCATTTCAGCTCGGCAGCGAGCCAGAGGTAGGACGCGTCGTAGGCACTTAGCTGGTAACGGATGGCGAGGGCCAGAACCTCTTGCGGCTTGACGGCGTGCAACTTGATGTCCATGGTGGCATAGGTTTGCATGCCGGCCACGGCCAGGTTTGGATCGCCGCGCCGGTTCTTCTTCAAAGCCACAGTGGTGATTTCAATGTCCAGCAGGCAGGGGGCATTCAGACTGCGCCCGTCAATTCGCTCCAGCGCCTGGTCACGCCAGTGCTCGCTGAAAACCAGGCCAGCCAGCGTACTGCAATCGACCACCAATGGCGGTTGCAAAAGGTATTGCGCCGGCGGCTCGGCCACAAACAGTGAGCGTACATTGCCGCTCATCGCGAATCACGGTCTTCGCGGATGATGTCCACACCCAGCGGTGCATCAGTCACCGGCTCCGGGTACAAACCCCGCAACTCGGCAGCCACTTGCTGGACCGTCTTCCAGCCCTTGCGAACAATGGGATAGCCCCCCGCGCCGTAGCCCACCACAACATCCTGTGAGCCCGGCGTTGGCACCGGCACCATGGGGACGGTGTTGACAAGCGCCGCCTCAATGATGGCCATCAACTCGCCTTGCAGAGACCGGTGGTTGCGTGCAGCGCGCTGGCGCAGGGCTTCGGCCCAAGCCTCGGGCACGTCTTTGATTGAGATATTTGACATATTGGCTCCACGATGGATGTTATATCCATTCTGGAGCCATTTCGACTCTTTGTCAAGAAGCCAGTGGCACTACCCTGTTTGAAAGGCGCCGCGCCAGTTTGATGGCCTCAAACCAGAACACGCTGAGTAGTCCAAGACCAAGCGCAGCCAACAGATCAGGGCCTGACAACGGCGCAAAAAAGAACAGCTTGCTCAGCCATGGCAGGTACAGCGTCAGCAGCAACAGGCTCAGCGTCACGGCGCAGACGGTCCACAAGGTGCGATTGGGTACCCGCAACGATGCCCACAGAGACACGTTGCGCGAGCGATTCGAAAAAATCAACGCCAGATTGCCCAGCACCAGCGTGCTGAAGGCGAAGGCACGCGCCGCCGGTTCAGCCAGCCAGGTCGCGCTCCAGGCGTAGGCGCCGAGCACCACCGCCAATACACCGAGCCCTTGCAGCAGGGCCAGTGCCAAGGTCATCCCGGCAAACAGCGGCGCCTTTGCATCCCGTGGCGGACGTTGCATCACGTCCGCTTCGGAGGGCTCGTTCTCGAACACCATGGAACAGGCGGGGTCGATCACCAGTTCCAGAAAAGCAATGTGCAAGGGGAACAGCACTGTCGGCCAGCCCAGCAGCACCGGCAACAACGCCATTCCCGCAATCGGCACGTGCACCGCCAGGACGTAGGACATCGATTTACGCAGGTTGTCAAAAATGCGCCGCCCCATCCGCACGGCGCGCACGATGGAGGCAAAGTTGTCGTCCAGCAGAACGATGGAAGCCGCCTCACGCGCCACGTCCGTGCCACGCCCACCCATGGCCACGCCCACGTGCGCCGCCTTCAGGGCCGGCGCATCGTTCACGCCATCACCCGTCATGGCCACAATCTCTCCATTGGCCTTGAGTGCCTGCACGATGCGCAACTTTTGCTGCGGGGCAATGCGCGCGCAGACGCTGACCCGTTTCATGCGCTGTTGCAGTTCCTCATCACTCATGGCGTCCATCGCCTCACCCGTCAGCAACTGATCACTCTGGTTGACATCAAGCTGCGCTGCCTTGGCAATGGCATGCGCCGTTGCCGGATAGTCACCCGTGATCATCACGACCCGGATGCCGGCGCTGCGGCACTCGGCCACCGCCTCCCTGATCTCTGGGCGCAGCGGATCGGCGAGCCCCAGCAAACCGACAAATTCAAACTCAAAATCGTGCTCGATGGCGGGCCACTCCTGGCCAACAAAGCGCGCCTGCGCCACCCCCAGCACACGCAGGCCCTGCGCTGCCATCGCCTGCGCCGCCGCCGCGACACGCGTCTGCGCGGCTGCATCGAGATGACACAGATCGATGATCGCCTCTGGCGCACCCTTGCCCGCCACCACATGGGCGTCCCCCTCGGTGGCGCGCCAGACATGCGACATGGCGCGCAGTTGTGGCGTCAGGCCGTACTCTTGCATCAGCGTCCAGTCGCGGTGCAGGTGCTCGGTGTCTCTCAGGAAGTGCTGTCCGAGGCGATGAAATGCCTTCTCCATCGGGTCAAACGGCTCCGCCATGCTGGCCAGAATCGAAAATTCGACCAGCGTGTGAAAGGCCTCCGGCAAGGCTGCGCTGCCAGCGTAATCAACGGAGAGTTGTGCGCCAGCCAGCGCTTCAACTGGCTGAACGTAGAGCTGCGCCACTGTCATGCGGTTTTCGGTCAGAGTGCCGGTCTTGTCGGCGCACAGCACTGAGGTGGCGCCCAATGTTTCAATGGCTGCAATACGCCGGGTCAACACTTTTTGCTTGGACAGACGCCAGGCACCCAGCGCCGGCAGCACGGTCAGCACTACGGTAAATTCCTGCGGCAGCAAAGCCATGGCAAGCGCGATGCCGGCCAACAGCGCGCCAAGCCAGTCACCGCGCAGCCAGCCGTAGGCAAGAACCATGAACAGGCTGGCGCCCAGCGCAATCAGGGCCAATACCTTGACCAGTCTGGCGGTCTGCTTCTTCAGCGGCGAGCGCTCACCCGTCAGCGTTTCCAGTGCACTGCCGATGCGGCCGATCTCGCTGCGTGCACCGGTTGCTGTCACACGCGCTGTGCCGTGACCGCTGACCAGCAGCGTGCCGGAAAACAAAGCGGAATCCATCGCCTTGGGCACGGGCAGCGCCTCGCCCGTCAGCAGCGACTCGTCAACCTGCATGTCGTTGCCGCTCAGCAGCACGGCATCGGCTGCAATCCGGTCGCCCTCAGCCAGCACAAGGACATCGCCAGACACCACATCGGCACCGGCAATGCGTTGCGGCTGTCCATCGCGCAATACCAGTGCCCGTGGACTGGTGAGCTCACGCAAGGATTGCAGCGCATGCTCGGTCCTACCCTCCTGATACAAGGTCAGTGCCAGCACCACCAAGACCAGACCAAACAGGATCAAGCCCTCCTGCAGGTCACCAAGCACCAGGTAGAGCGCGCCGGCCGCCAGCAGCAGCATGAACATCGGCTCCTGCAATGTCTCGCGTGCGATCGCGCGCAGACCGCGTCGCTGCTCACCAGGCAACACGTTGGGGCCATCCTGTCGCAAGCGCTGTGCCGCTTGCGCCGTGCTCAAGCCCTCATCAGACGTCGGTAAAACCATTTTTTTGTCCTTCCACCCTCAGCCAACAAGCTGAGCGGGTTGCACAAGACCGCACGCAACGAACACAAGAGCGCCCTAAGACTGCCTTAAGGCGCCGCGCCGAAGATCGCGGCATCGATTCACTTTACCAGAGAGGTTTGCCATGAATTCATCGCTGTTGCTTTTCATCCGCCAGTTGTTCGGTGTGCTGCTGGCCGCACTGGTGCCCGTGGTGCTGGTTGCGTTTCTCTCCATTCCCTACTCCCTGGGCGGACATCCTGGCGAAGAGCGTACCGTCGCCGTGTCGGGCAGTCAGCACATGACCTGACTGCCGTACTGACCTAAACTCGGCGAATTATGAAATTCACCGAACTGGCCGATGACGCAGAAGACACGGAACACAGCCCGGCCGAGCGCATGGCGGCGGCCTCGCGCAGTACCTGGGTCAGCGTCGGCGTCAATCTGGTCCTGACGATTGCGCAGGTTGTCGTCGGCGTATTGGCCAAGTCCCAGGGCTTGATCGCCGACGGTATCCATTCGCTGTCGGATCTGGTAGCCGACTTTGTCGTGCTGCTGGCCAGTCACCACAGCAAGAAGGACGCTGACGCGGATCACCCCTACGGACATCAGCGTTTCGAGACCGCCGCTTCGCTGGTACTTGGTACCTTGTTGCTGGTGGTAGGTGTTGGCATGCTGTGGTCGGCCGCACGCAAGCTCGAAGCGCCCGAGACCGTGCAGACCGTGCATATCATGGCCTTGTGGGTAGCGGGTGGTGCCCTGATCGCCAAAGAACTCCTGTTCCGCTACATGCTGTCGGTCGCCAAACGCGTCAAATCAAGCATGCTGGTGGCCAACGCCTGGCACGCCCGCTCTGACGCCGCGTCCTCTTTGGTGGTGGGCATTGGCATCATCGGCAATCTGGCCGGCTACCCCATTCTGGACCCGATTGCCGCGCTGATTGTGGGTTTTATGGTCACCCGAATGGGCTGGGGCTTTAGCTGGGACGCCTTGCATGACCTGATGGACCGCGCGGTGGACGAGCAGGAGGTGCAGGCGATTCGGGCAACCCTGCTGGAAACACCTGGTGTGAGCGACGTGCACGATGTGCGTACCCGCAAAATGGGCGACATGATCGTGGTCGATGCGCACATTGAAGTTGACGCCAACATCTCGGTCGAAGCGGGCCACGACATTGCGGTGGAAGCCAGACAGCGCGTGCTGCAGCGCCATCGGGTCCTGAACCTGATGACCCATGTGGACCCCTGGCACCGCCCGGATCTGGATCACGTCCAAAAAGGGGACGGAACCCTTTAATTCGCTTCAAGCGCAATTTTTGACGGCCGCCCTCGTGGCCTGCCCTCTAATGGGCGTCCAACCTGGACCCCAAGGGCCTGGACAAAATCGGCGCCACCGCAGGGCAGACCTTTGTCAGCGTTTTGTCTCAGCAGGTCGAGCTTTTCTGCCTCATCGGCCATTTGCAGCCAGCCCGACCAGTTGTGGATCGCGGCAAATCGTTTGCCCCAGCTCGATTCAGGTTTGAGCACCCCGTCCGGCTTCTGGGTGCAGTGCGCAGCCGCACTCGACCAGCGGTAATCTTCGGCGCGCGGCACCATGGCGGCTCGCACCGGGTTGCATTCCACGTAGCGCATGGCGGTCCACAAATAGGCATCATCCAGCGGCGACGAAAAGAAGCGCCCTTGCCAAAGGTGGCCGCTCCATCCTTGATCGAGGTTCACATGCTGGGCGTAGCGCATGTGCAGCGGCCTGAGCACGCGCTGCAGGCCATCGTCGGCGGCCGGCACGGCAATCAGGTGGATGTGGTTGCTCATCAGGCAATAAGCCAGCACCTCAACCTCGTGCTTGTCTGCATACTCCTTGAGCCACGAAAGATACGCGAGGCGGTCATCGTCGCTAAAGAAGATCGGCGCGCGCCGATTGCCGCGCTGCGTTACATGATGCGGCAGACCGGCAAATACGGTTCTGGGTAATCTGGGCATAAATTCAGAATAGCAGAAAAAGCCGAGAAAAAGGGTTCCGTCCCCTTTTACCGCTTTTACGTTGACAGGAATTGTTATGCTTCGTACTATTCATTGAACTAATCTATAAATTCATCAAAAGCTCTGATCATGTCACAAGGTTTAACCGGTTCAACATCCGCTTCAATTGAACGTATAGCTCAAATTCGTAAGCTATTGCGCGCCGGCCCGATGTCAAGCGAAGCTTTGCAGAAGGCGCTTGATATTAGTCAGCCAACTCTTTCTCGAACTATTCAGAACAATGCGCAGGAAGTCATTGCATTTCGAGTAAGCGGGGTTCGGACGCCTCAGTATGGACTGCTGCGCCATCTTCCCAAGGTGCCTTCGGCACAGAACCTCTATCGCATCACCGAATTGGGTGATGTCGAAGAAAGTGGAACTTTCATGTTGTTGTCTGGTGGTGGTACGTATGTCAACACAAAACACGGCGGTGGCCGGCTTTACGTCGGACTCCCGCCGGCTATGACCTTCGCTGCTCCTGCTGGATTCATGGGCCAAGCGATCGCCGCTGAGGTCTCAAAGCGCCTTGATGTGCCTCCTTCCTTGGGTAATTGGAGTGATGATCATCAAGTGATGTACCTGGCAACTTCAGCGCCGGATGCGCCTGGTAATTACGTCTTTGGCAACGTATCGCTGGCTTCAATGATGGAACAGCGCAAACTCAAGCCTGTATCAAAAATGGAAAAGCTTGCCCAGTATGTCAAGCATGCCAATTCCGCAACGCAGCTTGGGTTTGGCTCAAGTGCGGGCGGCGAACAGCCGAAATTTACCTGCGAACTCGATGAAATTGGCCACGTGATTGTGAAATTCGCCAAGACTGGATCGCGCACGGCGGAGTTGCTATTAATGGAGCATTTGGCATTGTCAACTCTGAATGATTGCGCACTATCGGCCGCAAAATCAGAATGCCTGGAACACGGCGGCATCACTTTTCTGGAGGTACAGCGTTTTGATCGCATGGGTCGCTTTGGACGACGCGGGATGATTTCCGCTGGCTCACTGGATGATGAACTCTTTGCCTGCAGAGACAGCTGGTCAGAGTTCGCAGTGCGCTGTCTGGAGGCGCGCATGATTACACCCGCCGTAGCCGATCAAATTCATACCATGGCTGCCTATGGGAGCCTCATTGGCAACACAGACATGCATTTTGAGAACATTGCCTTGATGCTTGATGAGGCTGAGTCACCGGTTGCGATGGCGCCTGCTTATGACATGTTGCCGATGCAATATGCATCTGTTGGCACCATGGATCCACCGCTGGTTCCAATTGCCCCTGCGCTGGGCTCCATTGGTGGACGATCTGTCGTGTGGCGCCACGCGTTCGAAGCGGCCTCGATATTTTGGGGTCGGGTTGCAAAGGCGCCTGCTCTCTCAGAGGCAATGCGGGCGGTTGCGATGGAAAATATGGGAGTGGTGCGACAGTTTGTGGCACCACTGATTGCCGCAACGCAAGGAGAAAAGGGGACGGAACCCTTTATTTAAACCACGGCTTCCCAGGGGTTAACTATTTCCAGGCCGTCAATGTTCTTGAAATCTGCGGTGTTGCGGGTGGCTACGACCAACGCGTTGGTCATGGCCGTGGCGGCAATTTGAGCATCTTCGGTGGTGATTGGGTGTCCGTGGCGTGTGCGCTCAGACACGATGAGGGCATAGTTCCTGGCCGCCACGGCATCAAATGCAAGGCAATGGTCGGCAAAGTCTTGCTCAAACATCAAATCTGCTGCCGTGGCCAGTGCAGTGCGGCGTTTGCCTTCTGGTAGCAGAGCGATTCCAGTCAGAATCTCGGCCTGCGTGACGGCGCTGATGTGCATGGCGCTGCCTGTGTTCTGAGTAAACCAGTCGAGCACGACCGCGGCAGGCCGGTCTCTCATCAGTTCCGAGAGCACGTTGGTGTCGAGCACGAAGCCCTTGCTCATGGTGTATTCAGGTCAGGCAGTGTTCGGGCGATTTGTCGCTCGGGTAGCGGCAAAGACTCGGCTTGCAGCCCGCAAAACCTGCTGTTAATGCGCTCGGCAAAGCTGACTTGTGCGGCTTGTTCGGGGGCAACGACTCTTTGAAGAATTTGCCGCACCTCTTGTTCCATGGACCAGCCATGGCGTGCTGCACGCAGGCGCAAACTGTTTTTGACAGATTCATCAAGGTTTCTAACGGTAAGGCTGCTCATGGATTGACCCTGAGTGATTGCAATGAAATCATTGTAATCACTATCATTGTTGCGGTAAATATAAAAGGGTTCCGTCCCCTTTAAAGTCCCCGCGAGTTGACAGCTGCTGACTTGCGCGCTTTCAAGCCAGCCACCGAGGTGCTGCCGCTCAATCTGCAAAAGACCTTGGGCATGCGTGCGCGCGGCCCACAAAAATCACCAACAAAGGTATCCACAACCATCCGTCTGTCAAATGACGTGATCCAAGCCTTTCGTGCCACCGGTGATGGCTGGCAAACACGGGTGGATGCAGCGCTGAAAGACTGGCTCAAAACGCATTCAGCGGTGTCGTAAAAGGGTACCGTCCCCTTTTCAAAGGGCACCGTCCCCTTTTCCACCACAGTCGTCATGCCGGGCCCCGACCCGGCATCCATCCCATGGAAAAAAATTGCGGAAAAGGGTACCCCAATTCCTTAATTCTCCCCCGCTTGCTCCAGCGCAGACGCAATCAGCCGGTCGCTTAAGAAGTAGCCATGCTCACGCAACGCCAGCAGACAAGGCTTGACGGCCACAATGGCACCCACCTGTTTGCCAAGCAACAGCAAACCTGTGGTGCCGATCAACGAAAAGCCTGAATGTTGTGCCGCGCTGCGCCCTCTGAAATCATCCATCAGCAGCATCGCAGCATCGCCTTGTGAGGCCAAGTGTTGCGCCAGCACCATGGCACTGGCCTCGCCCATGTCAATCTGGTGCAGATTCATCAAGTCACGGCACTGCGCTTGCGAGTCCGGGTTTGTCAGGCCTTGCAGCTCCACGGTCTGCAGCCAGGGTTGCGCCAACACCTCATCGGCCACCCAAGCGGTCACCAAAACAGTGCCAAACAGGCGCTGAAGTAAATCCAGACGCTCCAGTCTGGCCAACGCAATCAACGGCCCGGCATCGGCAATGACATGCCGTTTCATGCGCCAGATGCCAGCCAAGCGGTGCCCTGCGCCACCTCACTGGCAAGCTCGGCAGCGCTGTAGTCGGCCACGGGAATACCCAAACGGGCCAGACGGGTCAGCATCACACCGGTAGATTCATCGGCCAAGCGGGCAGCACCGGCCACCGAGATCAGACGGTCTTTAAACAGGCTTACTGCCATGGCCTGGCGCACATGCACAAAGTCAGCCAAGCCATTGAGCTGCTCAAAACCGATCATCACCGCATCAGGTTTGTCGCGGTTGAGCACCACCACCATCTCAGTGCGGGCATCACGCAGCGCAGTCGATGGGTTGGACTTGAGTTGGCGTACGTTGATGGTCTGCATAATGTTCTCTCCAAATGTAGGAACATCAAATTGTAATCAATTTTGTGAGTCAGAGTGCGGAAAAGGGTACCGTCCCCTTTTCGTCCCCTTTTCTAATGATTGCATCATCTGTAC